>Ga0172362_10006527_pt1 | contig 10014 bp, 10 predicted proteins | sample LakKivs1_kivu2a2_FD_114534 | JGI IMG/M metagenome (GOLD analysis project Ga0172362, IMG submission 114534) | Sediment microbial communities from Lake Kivu, Rwanda - Sediment s1_kivu2a2 | ecosystem: Environmental > Aquatic > Freshwater > Lake > Sediment | place: Rwanda: Western Province, Lake... | reverse complement strand
TTAAACAATCTCTCACCTTGGATCCAGAAAATCAAAAAGTCAAAGAAATCCTTCTCAATGAATTCAACTAATTTCTAACACCTCTAAGGTGTTATAGACCTGCCCGCCATTGCTTACGTTTCAGGCGTTGCAGGCGGGTACAACACCTCTGGTATTTTGTTCATCACCCTCCCATATATTTTTTAGTTTTAAAATCTATTTGATGAGGAACTGTTTTTAAATCTTTTTGAAAATATCCAAAGGGGAACAAAAGGCCATAGGCAAGATGAGTGAAAAAAATGGAAACCATGACCAATAATGCCAAATAAAAACTTTTTTCTTTAATAAGAACTTCAAGGCCAGTTAAAATCTGCAATAGACAGTAAACAGTCAACAGTAAACAGTATAATAAACGAAAAAGCGGGTCAAAAATAGAGATAATTCCACCAGCCACTAAGCCATAGGTAAAAATCGAAGGCAAAAGATAACCTAAGCGGAAGGAAGTCTCGGGAAATTTTTTGGCAAAAAAGCCACGACGAAAGGCATAACGACTAATTTGCTTTAAGTGGGATAGTAAAACAGGCCATCGGTGATGATAAACTAATACTTTAGGATCATAAATAATTTTTTTACCTAATTTTTTGGTCAAATCTAAACACAGCAAACTATCTTCTCCTGGCCAATGGTTTATATCAAAACCACCAACTTTTTCGAAATCCTTTTTCTTCACCAATAAGTTTACCGAGGGAAAATCGTCAACTTCTCGGCGTTTCATTACCCGATTTCGGTAAACTCCCGCTCCTCCAGCTCCCAACCAGGAAGCCCAAACCCAACCTGAAGCTTTTTGATAAATATTATCCGACGACGGAGTTAAGGTTGGACCGCAGATGGCAGTGATTAATGATTGGTGATTAGTGATTGGTGACCGGAAAATATTCAGGGCGGATTTCAACCAATCCCGGGAAGGATAAGAATCATCATCTAAAAAGGCTAAAATTTTTCCTTTAGCAATTTTAGCCCCTAAGTTTCTTTTGAATGCTGGGGTTGGATCACCGCTGCCAATTACCCTCACTCCTGATAATTTCTCTTTTTTGTCAGTAATAATAATGATTTCGAAATCTTTTTGGGACTGCTTTTTAAGATAGAAAATGGTCTCATGTAAATATGGAGTAATTGTCCTCACGGGAATAATCACTGAAGCTAATATTTCCTTCATAATTGACTTTTAAAATACTCTATCGTTTTTCTCAGTCCGGTTTCCAATTTAATTTACAGTTTTCATCCCACATTTACCTTCATATCTAAATCTTTATCGTAAATCCACCTTCTTTTATTTCTGTCATCGTAGTATCGGAGAATCTTTAGACGGTAAATTATTGCTAAGGTATCAATAAAAGCATTTCTCATTGCTTTCCAAGTAGCGGCGTGAGTTAAATCTTCAAAGTTGTAACTTAATTTTATAGGGGCCTCGAAAATTCTTTTATAACCCAAATATTGGGCAACAGAAAGCATTTCTAAATCAAAAGCATATCTTTTTACCAACAGCCTTGGAAGAACATCTTCTAACACTTCTCGACGAAAAATCTTTAACCCCGCTTGAGTATCTCGAATATTAAGCCCAGTGAAGATCATCACGAATAATTGATATAATCGGCTAACAGTTTTTCTTCCCAAAGGGTAATTGACCTGAGAGGCAGGGTGCCTTTTTGAACCAACAATAATGTCGGCATTATACCATTCCATATGCTCTAAAACCATGCTTATTCCATTGGGATCAATCTCCATTCCGGCATCAATGAAAGCAATTAGATCTCCTTTACTTCTTGCCATTCCGTAACGAACGGCATATCCCTTACCATGATTTTCCAGATATCCAACAACTTTAACTTTACTTGACTTAACTTTTTGAGCATTCTCATAAGTTTTATCAAGTTTTCCGTCAACCACAACTATAATTTCATAATTGTAGCGAATACTATCCAGAACTTTCTTAATCCGTGTTAAATCTTGAATAATGGTGCTTTCCTTCTTATAGGCTGGAATGACAACTGAAAGAAAATGATCAGAATTTTTTCTCACCTTGAAAGTAATATAACAAAAGCAAAATTAGGAGTAAAGCAGTTACTAATAAAGAAACATAAATTATCTGAATCAAAAATGAATGGAAAAGATAAATAAAAAGAATCTGGATAATTGCTGCTACAAAAGGAAGAATCGCCAAATTGAGTTTTTTTGTTGAAAGGAAAAAATTTATTAAAAGATTGCAAAGTGAGTAAAGGCAAATAAAAAAACCAAAAAGCCCTAAATATGGTGCTCCACCCAAATAAGAATTTCCGTATAAAAGAAGTATCATTAATTTTGGGAAAAGAAAATAAACCATAGTAATCCCTAAGGAAATTAAAAGAACCATTAAGAAGGATTGGGAAAATAATTTTTGATAGTTTTTTCCATCCTCATATCTTTCTGAAACTAAAGGAAACATTACTGTTGGCACCATTGAGGAAGCAAAAAAAACAATTTTGCCTAAAACCGCTAAACTTGCATATAATCCCGCTTCATAAGCGGGGAAGAAATGTCTAACTAAAACTATGTCAGTGGTATAAAGACTGGTCAAACCAAGATTGGCTAATAAAACTGGCCAACTATAAATCAAAAGTTCTTTCCAAGGGACTTTGTTCCTGTCTATTTGGTAATCCCAAAGAAATCTCAAAGGATAAAAACTTAGCAAATAAGGCAAAAGTGAAGCTAAAAAACTCGCTCCTAAAGCTCCTAAAACTCCCAATCCTAACCAAACTAAGGCAACTGCTCCTCCAACCCTCAAAAAAGTAGCAAAAATTGTATTTAAGGCAAGGAATTTAAAATTTAAAAAACCTCTTAAGACTGCGTCGTTTACAAACCCAACAAAACTGATTCCCAACCAAATCCCCACCAAAACAACAAAAAGGGAGTTCTTAAGATGTAAAAAATTACTAATCTTTTTTTGAAACAAAAGGAAAATAATAGCTAAACCTAAGCCGATTTTTAAGAACAGTTTTGTTGATTCCCAGAATAAACTGAAGATACTCTGATAGTCTTTTTTTACTCTATATTTAGTAGTAAATTTAACGGCTGTGGTGGTAAGGGTGGTGCTGACAATCGAAAGAATGTAAACCAAAGAAATCAAAGAAGTCAGCTCTCCGTAGTCTATCGGCCCAAGCATTCGACCCATCAAAAGGTGAAACAAGTAGCTTCCAAAATTACTAATTATCGCTCCCAAAAATAAAACAAAGCTTCCAGAAATCAGTTGATTTTTTAAAAGTTTCTTCGTTAATTTGTTGAAAATATTTCTCACAGAAGTTCATTTTGAACCAGAAAAACTTTTTAAACTGAACTTATGTAATATTCGATATATAAGAAAGTAAGAAAAGAAAGTCCCTCTGGAACAAATTTGATCCATAGTAAGATGGAAAAGATAGGGTAAGAATAAGGCAATTGTCAAACCCGGTATTTCCTTCTCGTACCGGGCTGACACTAAAAGAATAATCGGAAGGTATTCCCATCCGTGAAGAAGAACAAAAACTTTCTTTGTTGAGTCAGTATACAAAGAGGTATTAAAAAATTCCTTAAAATTCAATCTTAATCCCGCCCAGTAAAAATAATCAACAAAATGGTCAAGATCTATAAAAAAACCTGACATTAGGCAAACCAAGACCAAGAAGAAATTCTGATACCCCAAATATAAGTATCCTCCCACCAAAAGGCTTAAAAAAAAATGAATTGCTAAATGGACAGATATGGGTAAATCCATTTCAATATCTTAACAAAAAACGAAAATTACTACAAACTCATTTAAAAACGGGCTTTCTTCAAAACTTTCTGACAATCACAGGTTGCTTTTTCGGGCCAGTTTTCAATCATCTCCAACATTAATTTTTTAGCTTTAATAATATTTTTTTGAAACATTTTCACAACCTCAACCCAGGAAACTGGTTTTACTTTTTTCTCAGCTACTAACCCAACATCATAATCGGTAGCGATGGCAATTGCACAATAACAAATCTCTTTTTCCCTGGCTAAGGTGATTTCTGGATATTCGGTCATATTGATAACATCCCAACCCATTTTTGTAAACCATAAAGATTCAGCTGCAGTGGAAAACCTTGGTCCTTGTATTACCACCACTGTTCCTTGCTCATGAACCCTAACCCTTAATCTCTTTGCTTCTTTAATAGCCAACTTTCTTAACTGCGGACAGTATGGAAAGGCCGTAGAAACATGGGTGGCAATCTGACCATCATAAAAAGTATCAATTCTCCCTTTAGTTCGGTCAACAAATTGGTCCAAAATAATAAAATCACCTGGTTTAATCCTTCTTTGCAAAGAACCAACAGCATGCGAAGTAATAATTCTTTTAACTCCCAGTTCTTTTAAAGCCCAAATATTGGCCCGGTAATTTATTTGGTGAGGAGGAACATCATGAGTTTTATTATGACGAGGCAAAAAGGCTACCTTCCTACCAGCAACCACACCTAAGGCAACCTTGTCTGAAGGTGGCCCATAAGGAGTCTCTACTTTTATTTCTTTAAGGCCGCTCGCTAAATCATAAAATCCTGAGCCACCTATTATTCCTATCTGAGCCCTAAAAATTTTATTCATTTTGAAGCTAATAACTTAAATGATATATATCATTATAGTGAACATTAAAAAAATTTTACTACTATTACTATAATTTATAATTAATCAAAGACAATAATTTATAATCTTTTAATTTCTTCCTTCCTGAAAGATAATCCAAAATAATCAAAAAAACAACTGCTTGGATTTTCCCTTTTAATTTTTCCACTAATTTGGCCGTGGCCCACATTGTTCCCCCGGTTGCCAAAACATCATCTACCAACAGAACTTTTTCCCCAGGCTTAATCGAATCTTTATGAATCTCCAAGGTTGCCTTCCCATATTCCAAATCGTAATCTATGGATTCGGTTTCAAATGGAAGCTTTCCCTTTTTTCGAACCATCACCATCCCTGCCCCCAATCTATCGGCCAAAATTCCCGCCAAAATGAATCCTCGGGCATCAATTCCAACAACCTTATCGATTTTCTCTTTTTTAAATTTTTTAACTATCTGATCTATCGCGTATTTTAATGATTTCTTATCTTCTAACAAAGGAGTAATATCCCGAAAGATGATCCCTTTTTGAGGAAAATCCAGAATATTTCTAATTTTTCTTTTTAGGTTCATTTTATTTCTATTTACTATTTAATATTTGATATTTACTATTACTACGCTATCCAATATCCCCGGAAAAATAAAACAAGAGAAAAGACAAATAAAAAACCAAAAATAAAAAGTAAGGTGTCACGAATTAATCTGCTCTCAATCAATCCTAAATAAATAAAACAAGGAAATAAAACTAACACATAACGTGGTAGAGAAGAAAAACTCCCCGAAAAGGTGGGAGCTAAATAAGCTAAAAAGGCAAAAATTAGATAAGAAATTCTAATTCTTTTCTTGTAGGCCAAAAAAAGAAGAATTAAAAAACCAAATCCAGCAATCAACTCCATCCAAACTACAAAATACAAGGGATCCCACTTTGTCGTTAAAATCATCTTTAAATACCGCCAAAAAACTTGATAAATCAAAATTATTTTCCCGCCACTTCTTTGAGCACCAAAAAATGGCTGAACATGAAGAAACATCAAAGGATCATGATATCTCTCCCAGAGAAATTTCATATAACTCATTAGACCTAAAGGTATAAGAAAAATTGATAATAAATTTGTAATTTGTAATTTGTAATTTGTAATTTTTTTATTTTGCCACCATTCCCATAAAAGGGCTGGAAAAAGAAATATACCCACCAAACGGGTGTTTGAAGCTAAAGCTCCCGAAATTCCTGCCAATAACCATTTCTTTTTTCTGGCTGCATAAAAACTAAGTAAAATAAGGAAGATAAAAAGACCCTCAGTATAAGCAGAAAACAAAAAAAAGGAGGTGGGGAAAAAAAGCCAAATTAAAAGCGATTCTCTCGCCACCGAATCAGGGTAATCCAATAAAACAACTCGATAAAACAACCAAAGAGCTAAAAGAGTGGAAAAGTTAGAAACAAACAAAGCGGCCAGCAAGTCTTTTTTGCCAAAAACTGGAGTAAAAAACCTTATCAGCTTAGAATATAAAGGAAAAAAGGCTTGCTGGTAAATTCCATATCCTTTTTTTGCAATATCAAGATAGTGAATTCCGTCAAAATTTGCTCGGTTCCATAAAAATGATGGGTTAATGACCTTTATTTCAACATAATTAAAACCACCGTGCTGAGGAATCCCTGTATAGGGACAAATAAAATCAAGAAAAGTAATCAGCGCTTCCCAACAAATAAATACCAAAAAAACAAATTTTAAAATTTTATGATTATTTCGCCAGAGCTTTTTCATATGCTTTTATTGTTTCCCTTGCGGTCTTTTCCCACCCAAATTTACTCGCCTGCTTAAAACCGGCACTTACCATTTTTTCCCGAAATTCTTTATCTTCAATCATTTTTCTAATTCCTTCGGCGATTTCTTCGGTGCTTTCTGGGTTTACCAATAAAGCTGCTTTCCCCGCTACTTCGGGCAAACTGGAAATATTACTAGTAACTACTGGACAGCCGCATGTCATTGCTTCCAAAATCTGCAAACCAAAGCCTTCATAAAACGAAGGCTGACAGTAAACAGAAGCTAAACTATAAAGTCCAGACAACTCATCTTCCTCTAAAAATCCTAACTTTATTATATCTTTTTTTCCTTCAGTTAAGCTAATTAATTCAGCCAGAGATCGATTTTCTATATTATCTGCATCAAAATCACTTTGAACTGCTTGTTTTCCAACAATGACTAAAGGTATTTTAACCATCCGGCAAGCTTTAACTATCCCAATTACGTTTTTATTAAAATTGACGTCACCTACGTATAAAACAAACCTTTTGGGTAAATTAAATTTATTACTCAATTTTGCCAAAAACTCTTTATTCTCTATTCTTTTTACATTATTACCCGGTGCTAAAAAAACTATATCTATTCTTTCTTCAGGAATCTTTAAAAACTTAATAATATCTTTTTTTGAGTTTTCCGAGTCAGTAATAATTCTTGAAGCTCTCTTTAAAAGGACTTTTTGGATTTCAAATTTTATTTTTCCTCTTATTCCTGACGGATAAGCTTTAGGAAAAACCAAGGGAATTAAATCATGAATGGTAACTATAAATTTTTTCCTTGAAAAAAGCGGTAAGGAAATAAAAAATGGCGAAAAATAGGGATAATGAATTAAATCTATCTCATTTGGAATTTTCCTATCTTTTATTTCCACTAATTCAATTTCCTTTTCTTTTTTTAAGGCCTCAATTAACCTTTTGATATAGAAACCTATTCCCCTAAATTGGCTTTGGTTGTATAAAGGCAAAACATCTATTCCAATTTTCATCTCCATTCTTTAGTGATATCTGTTTTTTTAGTAATTTTCATTTTTATATATTTTAAAAAGGCCCATTGGAAATGAAATCCTGAAAAAAAGGCAAATATGAACCCCCGCCAACCATCGACAAATCCTTTATGGCGAACAAAAATGGAAAGAAATGTTCGCAACGGTACTATAATTATATATTTTATTATTGTGATTGGATTAATAGGAAGTTCCTTTTTGTACATGGCTTCGGCTTCTAAGGTTGAGTACCTATTCTCTCTTAATAAATAACGAGAAAACCTTGGGGTAGCCCAATGGATCAAGTCCTTTTTTAACCAGCCAATTTCCCCATTCACTTTTATTTGTTCATGAACACTTCCTTCCGGTAACTTTGCTTTACCTTTTTTAAATAATCTTATTACCGAATCTGGATACTGGCCACCTTTTTTTAAAAACTTTCCCAAAAAATAATTTTTTCTTTTTAGCCAAAAAGCAACTCGTTGGGTGCTAGGTGTTGGTGATTGGGTGTTAGTTATTTTTTTTATTTCTTGGGCTAATTCTGGAGGAACAACCTCATCGGCATCTAATTGTAAAATCCACTCACCTTGACAATTTTCAATTGCAATATTTTTATTAATGTGAAACATTGGTTTGTTAGTAGTAACAATTACTTTTGCTTCATATTCCTGAGCGATTTCTCTGGTCTTATCGGTTGAACTACCATCAACCAGCACAATTTCATCTGCTAAATCTTTTACCGACTCTAAACACCGGCCAATATTTTCCTCTTCATTAAATGTAGCAATGGCAACGGAGAGCTTAAGCTTTGTATTTTGTATCATGGATTATGTATTACGGATTGTTCAATCGGCGATTTTTAATACTTTTGATAAGACCATTAATCAACTTTTGAACAATAATTGTCTGCCTCCATATTCTTTCAAAACTTTCTCTGTCAATATACCCTAAATCTCTGGCAATTAACATCTGGTTTTGTGCCTCGGTTAAAGATGAATTGGCAAAATAATAAAAATTATTTTTCTCTTTCCCGCTTAATCGGCTGAATCCCTCAGCTATGTTTGAAGTAATCGACACAACCGCTCTCTCAACTTGAGAACCCAAGCCATATCTTTCTCTAATCGGAAATTTGTTAGTTGACTTATATACCTGCAAAACAAGCTTATGCCCTTCTTTCCAAGCGTTTAAATCCATAAAGTTGGTTATTTTTTTACTAATTCTCTCCATATTTTATTTCCCATAATACATAATACATTCTCCTTAGCCCTCATTTCCTTACATTTCTACAATTCTAAACGCTTCTGTTTTTCCATCCTTAAAATAAATCCTTTTAAAAATTGTAGCAGAATCAGGTATTTCCTCTGGGCTACCAATAACCATTCCTCCTTTAGTTTTTGTTAAATCAATGGGGCCAAAATAATATTTTCCAAAATTCTCTACCGTCGAAAAACCATACTTGTCAACTGGAGTCAATCTTGCCTCCTTTTGAAACTGCTCAGGCGGATATTTTAGGAAAAAAGCAAAAAGAATGTATGGCTGGTCATACTTATTGGTAATGTAAATTTTATCGTATTTATTCTCATTATTCTTGACATGTTCAACTAACTCCCTAAAGCCATATTCCCAAGCAGCTGGATATGTTTGGGGATAATGAATGTAATATTGATGCAAATAAAAAGTAAAATTCCAAAAGAACAGTAAACAGTAAACAGTAAACAGTAAACAGAAGAATCTTAAAGAGAGCTTCTGTTTTGCCACAATAAATCCTTCAGATAATCCATAACTACTAATAATCACTAACGGGATAACCATATTTAATGACCGAATTGCATGGGGAGATTGAAAAGTTAAAGCTGAAGCAATTGGGGCAACCGCCAGCCACCAGAAAATAGCCAACCAATTTTTTGGTCTTTTCTTAAACAAAAAATAAATTCCTAAGACTAAAAATGGCGCTTCAATTAAATAAAGTTGTCCCATCTCCGGAACTCTATTTCTCTGAATCTCATCTCCAGAAATAAACAAGAAATCACCATTAAAGTGTCTTAAATAATTGTCTAAAAATCGGTACCCATACTCAAGGTACTTATTATGGAGGAATCTTAAGAAAATTGAATAAGGATCATGATGTTGACTTCTGAGTTCAACCGCTCGCCAATAAGGACCCTGATCAGCCAAAAGTCCAACTCCAGAAAAACGGGAAATACCGCCTGGACCAAAGAATGAAATTATCAAGGGAATGACAAGGATTAACCCTGTCAAGAAAGAAATCAACAACCATTTATGATTTTCTTTTTTAAATACTCTCTTAGAATTAAAAATTATTAATCCTAAAAAAAGTAAGGGGCTAATAATCCTAGCGCTATGATAGGTATAAAGCGATAGAAGATAGAAGATAGAAGATAGAAGATAGAATTTTGGTGATTTTAGGGCTTTCATAAAGGAATAAGTTCCAGTAACAATGAAAAAAGTAGCCGCATTCGTTTCCCAACCACCTCGAGAAAAATGAAGATGCCATGGAGAAATAGCTAGTAAGAGTGAAGCGCTTAAAGGTAATATATTCGGGCCAATTCGGGAATTCATTCGGGTTAATTCGGGAGCAAAAATCT
>Ga0172362_10006525_pt1 | contig 10015 bp, 6 predicted proteins | sample LakKivs1_kivu2a2_FD_114534 | JGI IMG/M metagenome (GOLD analysis project Ga0172362, IMG submission 114534) | Sediment microbial communities from Lake Kivu, Rwanda - Sediment s1_kivu2a2 | ecosystem: Environmental > Aquatic > Freshwater > Lake > Sediment | place: Rwanda: Western Province, Lake... | reverse complement strand
GGATCACAAATATCAGCTTGTCGCATATGCATTGCTCATTGAAGAAAGTTTCAGCACGATTGTAAAGCGGGGATTCATAAACTATATCCCTGAAGACTTAATTCTAGAGCTTCAAATTACGCCCTCAATGAAGACACATGTCAAACGCGTCCTAGGGCACATCAAAAAAATCATAAAAGAGGAACAGCTACCACCCATAAGAGTAGCTGAAAACAAATGCACAGGCGGATGCGGACACAAACAAACATGCCAACAATAATTGTGAAGTCCCTTTTTGTATCATCTGCAGAAGTCTTAAAAATGAATACAGAATAAACTATTCAATATGCAGGAGATGCCTGTTTGTCGTCACATGCCGTTTTGCTATGTTATTTTACTAATTTCAGGTTGACGGAAGAGGGATTACGATGATCACAGCTATTGCGAATCTTGCGAAAGGCTGGACCAAAGGAGAGATCGCAGCTCTAGTGGCTCGGAGTGACGCAAAATATACAATCACGCTAGGAATCGAGATCGTGAATAAAGGTTGGCAATATTCAGGAGCCACCTTGGAAGAAAACAAGGGTTCAGAACGGCTTCTCTACGGAGACTCACCTCATTGGCCAGGTCTCTTTATCACAGGAAGGTTATCGCAAACAGACATTAAGAAAGTAAGAAAAACACTTAAGACCTTGAATGATGGAAAAGCTACAGCAGACTCACTCAGTATGGCTAGAAATGAAATTGCCGACTTTCAAAGAAGAAAAGTAAGCTGGATTAGTCGTGGAACAATACTTTCAAGTGATGATCTCTTAACAATACTTTCCCCCGAATGGAAAAAGGCACTTACTTTCATCAAAGAACTGGTTAATGAAAAGATTGAACGTATCACTGCTGACATCCTTAAGGCGATCGAGGAATTTGAACCCAGAAAAGGTGAGTCTGGAGAACTATTACTTACGTTCAAGTTCAAAGATGGTTCAACGGAGTATTATACTGGAGATGTTCAGGAATATCGTGAAATATTCAAAAATGCAGTGACATGTCTTCGGAAGGGTTATAGTAGAAAGAGAAGGGGAGCGACCGGATGTACAGTATGCAATAGGCAAGCTTTACAGGGCGTTTTTGAACATCCTCCTCTTCCATTCTTTACCTTGGACAAGCCGAACTTTGTTCCATCAGGAGACCCTTCACTCGGATTCCAGGTCTTTCCCCTGTGTTCCGATTGTTACCTCGATCTGAGACTGGGACAGGCTTATATTGAGCAGAATTTGGATTTCTCTATACCCAATTCAAAAGGAAAGGGGTCCCCTCTCAAGTTTTGGCTGATACCAGTGCTAAGCAACACGCCCTTTGTACAGTACTTTCTGAATGATTTGAGCCGTGGTGGGATATATCTAGAGAATCTGAGGAGTCTTTGTGGAAAAATGGAGCTCATCACTAGATTAGATACTCAAGTGGGCGCATTTGAATCGTTCTTGAGTTTTGCAGCTGTTTTCTACACCATGGATAAACAAGGGCATATGAGGCTAGTCTCATCTGAACAAGGAATCTTTCCCAGCAGACTTAGGCAACTTGTAGAAGCAAAGACACAGATTGACAAACTGCATCCTTTTCCACGGGAACATATTCGTTTCGGTTTTCCATTGCTTAGAGACTTCATAGAGAGTCCTAAAACTGAAGGCTGGTATTCCCAAGCTGCTGCGATTATGAGCAACATCTTTCTGAACAGAGAATTGGACTCCGAGTTTATCTGGAAGTTACTTGCTGAGAGAGTTAGAGAAGAAACCAAAGATAAGAATCCGCTGGAGAACCTGAAACAAATAATCTTAAAAGCTCTTGCAGTTATAGACTATCTTGCCCTTCTAGGGCTAATAAATGTACGTTCGGAGAGTATTCGAGGCATGAGCAGACAAACAATAGACGGTGAAATGGCAGATGATGTTAGGAGGTTTCTAGACTCTCATTCCAAGCTTTTAGCCAATGGAACTTTGAGAGCAGTGTGTGCTATCGGTATTAGCGTCGGAATTCTGCTAGAAGTTCAGAGAAAGCGCCCTGGCAAATCGACGCCTTTTTGGGGTCGACTAAATAGGCTTGAGATTGATCTAGATAGAGTTAGAACCTTCTTTCCTCAAGTTGTCACGAAACTCCAGCAGTACAACGAACATGACTACGATCAATTGCTCAATTACCTAGGAGCAGAAGAGATTTCGAAACTGGATCCTACTGCAAAAGACTTTCCAATGGATCTAATCAGTCTTGTTTTTGCAGTAGGTATTTCAGAAGGATCTATGATATTCAATTTGACAAAAAAGGAGGGATCTAATGACTGAGAATGAAGCAAAACGGTCTGAATTCCTATTCTGTTATGACGCGAGAATGACAAATCCAAACGGAGACCCTGACGAGAACAGACCTAGAATTGATCTCATGACAGGAAGGAACCTTGTGACAGAGTTCCGCCTGAAGAGGACAATACGAGATTATTTAAAGGAACCTATCTTCATGCGCGTAGAAGAGGGGGCTGGTGGAACATTAAAAACGGTTGAAGACTTGGCTGAACCATATATAAAGGAAACAAAACAAGGAAACAAAACAGTCAAGCAAATTGATCGCGAGAAGCTTGTTAAAGATCATATAGACGTGAGATTGTTCGGCTTGCTCTTTGCTGTGGAGAGCATACATTTCAAGCAGGTTGGTCCAGTACAGTTTGCAATAGGGCGCTCGTTGAACAGGGTTCATGAACTCACTGTCAGGATGACAAGAGTAGTGCCAACACGTGAAGAAGCGAAGGCAGGAACCTTCGGAGAAAAGTCGGTCCTACGGTATTCCTTCATCGTTTTCCATGGTTTTCTGAATGATTATGTGGCAAAACAAGTACAACTCTCTGAAAACGACGTACAGAAAATGATGAAGGCTATGTGGGTCGGCACCGATGAACTTTCAACAACCTCAAAGTTTGGACAAAGATCAAGGTTACTGCTTAGAGTAAATTACTCTAAACCCTTTGCCTACATAGGTGATCTTGATAGATATTTGAGCTTGGAAAAGGCGAATGAAAATGTGGATCTAGACAAACTCGAAGATATTTCTCAGTGTCTTCTAAATATAGAGAACCTGTTTAAGATTCTTGAAGAGAACAAGGGCAATATATCAAGCATAGAATATGCGTCAAGTGATGAGCTCCGCTGCGCTTCAGGAGAGAAATCTAACTCTTTTGAGAATCTGTTCAAAGATTGGTCAACTAAATATGGAGTAAAGACGACTAATCTTTTCGGAGAATGGCACAAAGGCTGATTAGTTGAATAATCTTCTAGTCTTTGATGTGTGGGCTCCATTCGCCTACTTTCGCAAAGGATTCACTACAACAACAGCATTGACCTTTCCGTTCATACCAAGAAGCGCTGTAGAAGGATTAGTCGGGGCAATAATAGGGTTAAAAAGCGAGGAATATCCTGAGACCCTTGAGCGTGCAAAGATCGCCGTTAGACTTATGAACAAAGTCAAGAAGACTCCCTTCTCAATGATGCATACACACGTTGACGCATGGAAAGAGTTTGCAGCTTACTTGAAAACAGGTTCGATGCACATTAGCCCAGAAAAGTTCCGCGCACGTGTTAAGGTTGAACTTCTACAGGACCCACGATTTAGGATATATTTCAGTCATACTTCCAACGTTCAGGAGAGTATTCGGGAGAAGCTGAGAAAACACGAAACAATATTTACACCTTATTTGGGAACAAGCAGCATGATAGCGAACTTTGAGTATATTGGTGAATATCCATACATCGATGTCTCAGCTAAGGAGCCGTTGCACGTTTCTAGTATAATACCATTCATCAAGGATGCGCCTAAAATCCACATTGAAGACGGCATTACTTACGCCTTTGAACAGAACATTCCTATTCACATAACAGCAAAACGTGAAGTCACGGGATATATCGACGCGGCATATAGCCCCCTTGGATCAAAGGTAAGAGTCTCAGGAATAGAGGTCCAAGCCATAGATACAGGTCAAGGTCAAGAGCATGTCATCTTCTTTCCAACTGAAATCCCATCCTAACAGGTATCTGGTCAAGCATCTTTCGAACGTAGCCGAAACATGCAGACGCCTCACGCCATCCGAAGCTTACTCAGCTGAAGTAGACCCAACTGAAATCCGAGAAATGTTGCATATTATTGGCGCATCCCATGATGTAGGAAAGGCTACGAAATACTTTCAAGAATATGTTACGTCTGGAAAAATTGCTTCACCACCATTGCTGAAATCTCACAGCCTCCTTTCTTCGTTGTATGCTTATTACGCTACTTTACAGGCTGGGTTCAAACTTGGCGTCCTCCCCACATACGCGCAATTGACGGTCGCAAGCCACCATGGCATTCTTCAAAAGCCAACGGACGCAGTCGAGAAATTATTTCGCTTCAGAGATTTGCTTCGAAAGCAAATCAATGCAGTCCAACATGTCCAGGAGTTGGACATTGCACTAGATAAGATGCGTCTGCCATCTTTCTCTGAGTTTATGAAGGAGTTTGGGAAGGACGACGACAAGCTAATTATGAGTTCTGTAAATACTATAGCTCAATTGCCAAAGGAAAACCAGCGTTTATTCAGCAACCCATTGTTTCCCATCTTTACTATAAATCTGAGCCTTTCAGCGCTCGTTGATTCAGATCGAATGGATGCAGCTCAACTCGATTTTCCAAAAAGAGAGGCGATTCGAACCCAATCTGTTGAAGAGTATGTCAAGGATTTGTCTGAGAAGGCCAAGCAGACTAGGAAGGCAGACGCGAATGTAGTCAAAGGTCGTGACCTGCTGTTTGAGATATTATCAAGGAGAGCTTCTGAAGTGTCCTTGGACGGTCAGAGAATTTTCTCAATCACCGCACCGACAGGCTATGGAAAAACTCTAGCAGGACTCAATTTTGCACTAAAGCTAAAAGATAGGTTGCTTACTCGAGGTTTCAACCCGCGTGTAATTTATGTAGCGCCATTCTTGAGCATCATTGACCAGAATACTGCAGTCATTCAGCAATCCTTAAAGATAAATAGAAAACAGAGCAATCTTTTACTAGCCCACCATCACCTCGCAGAAATGAGTTATAGTACTGAAGAAGACGATTCGCTCTGTTCACTTGATTCCGAGATGCTAATAGAAGGCTGGAACTCAGAGATAATTGTTACGACCTTCATCCAGTTTTTCTATAGCATGCTCGGCGTTAGGGCTTCACAGCTTCGTAGATTTCATAATCTTGAAGGAGCTATAGTGTTGCTCGATGAGGTGCAATCTATACCTCACGAATACTGGGGACTTATACGTAGTGTGATTCACTTCCTCTCAGAGCGATTTAGAATTTTCACTATAATAATGACAGCAACACAACCGCTTATATTTGATCCAAGCGAAGTTGAAGAGCTGGCTAAGACCTTCCCACAAGAATATCAAATAACACGAGTGAACTTGCAGACTAGAGTTGATTCATAAATCTCCATTAATAAGTTCTGCGAAGAAGTTAACGGTCTGATCTATGCTGCACCCAAAAAGAGTTTTCTGATAGTCATGAACACAATCAGATCAGCCACTCATGTCTACCGTTCATTAAACACCACCCGAGAGAATTATTATCTCTCAGCAAGTCTGGTCCCCAAGCAACGACGTGAAAGACTGAAGAAAATAGTTAACGCCCTTGAAAAGCGAGAACCAATTATCTTGGTCTCAACACAGGTGGTGGAAGCCGGAATAGATCTCGACTTCGACATAGCTATAAGGGATATCGGACCGATCGACTCGATAATACAAGTAGCTGGTCGTTGCAACAGGCATGCATTACGAGATCCAAAGCAGTCACTTGTCTATGTTTACGACATTACGAATGATGAGGGCTCAGAGTTTGGAAAACAGATATATGGAAGCTATCTTATCGGAAAAACCAAAGAAGTGTTTGTTGAAACTGACAAAGAACTTGATCCCCTTCGGCTTTCTTCAGCGTATTATCAAAAGGTTCGAATGGGGGCAAGTGACTTGGAAAGTGCGGAGTTGCTGGAAGCTATGCATCATTTGGACTACGAAAAATTAGCAAAGTTCACACTTATTGACGATCAAGACTCAGCGAGTGTCTATGTGGAGTTGAACCAAGAGGCAGAGGATATTTGGCGGAGATATGAGACAATTCTGGACAGATTCAAGGGATTACAAGCCAAAGAAGAATTCTTGCGTATCAAGCCGTCATTTTATGATTATGTCGTTAATGTGCCAGTGAGAGATGCCTGCAAACTACAATCCACGAAAGGATTCTATCGGATACCTAATAGTAGGCTGCAAGAATTCTATGACGATGTAACAGGCTTCAGACGTTAGAATGAACACAATGTAATCGACTCTTCGTAGAGTTTAGTTGTTCCGATCACTTGAGCTAAGTTCTTGAAGCAAATTTTGTTACTCCGAATCCTCCTGTTTTGTTTCCTCCGATGTTGGAGTATTCTACGTATTTTGCTAGCATGCATGTTGTTTTGTTCCATTCGTTTTCTAAGTCCTTCAACTCATATGTTATCCAGCCCACAAACCCTGTTGCCTTCTTCCTCCGCATAACCGCTAGCCTAGTGTACAACTCATACTCGCTAACACCAATATTTTTTGCCAACCAATCTTTATAGGCTTGACATTCTTCCTTGTTGAAACGCTTACTATCAGAAAAAAGGTTCCAAACCCGCATAAGCCCGCAGAAAACCTTTTCAGCATCAGGAAACATCCAATGAAAACCGCTCCCTAGGCTGGCAAAGTAAGTGGGCGTCCTAAAACACAATCGAAACGCGTCAACCGATGCTGCATCTTTCTCCAGCTCTTCATAACTTTTGCAGTTTACACTTATCGAAGTAATTCGGAAAGGCGTGTCAAAAACAAATACATCAGTCTGTTTCTGTAAGAAATTGAGTATGTAAGTCGCGTACTCATCCTTTAAGAACCCAAAGCGGACACGGCAGGGAAACTGTGGATCTAAGACGTAGCCCTTCTCATTGCGGGTTCTGCTCTTAAACCTTAAAGGCGTAACAGAGTACGGCTTAGCAACATTCAACTCGTGCAATAAACCAGAAGCACTCGGATCAACCTGTCTAACAATGTGTAAAAGCAACCCTCTGGAAACGTGACCTGTGAAAAAAGGCAGAACAATAGGCTTTTCAGCGTACATCTCTAAACCGATTTGAACTGGCAAATCCGTTCAACTCCCACAAATGGGATTCGAAACTATGATAATACGTGTACAATGAAAATATAGAAGCATGATCCATATAAAAGAGACGAACCAGCCACAAAAAACAAATAAGCATTCCAGAGAACATAATACAACAGGGGTTTAGATGAGTTTTCTTGCAGAGAGGCTTAGGAACCAGACTTCTGAGTTGGCTGATTTACTTAGGGGCAGGATACAAGAGCTGAGGAACCGAGAAAAGTTAATTCCCTGTGTAAAGTGCCCTAAGTCATCTGATATTCAGCCTGTTTTCTTGGAGCCGGGCAGCTATGCAGCTGTTGGCATCGATGGCTCTATGGAATATGATGAGCTTCTCGAAATGCTGCTTTTCTATGTCTGTGCCTCTGGTTTCCGCTGCAATTTTGAAGTAGGCAAAGAGATTCAATTCCGTCTAGATCAAGTTTCAAGAGATGAGAGACTCGCAGCTTCAGCCTCAGTCCCATTATGGACTGAAGACCTCTTCTTTATAACTGATGAGCAAGGCTCCACTGAGCAAGACCTGGAAAGATCTGCTGAACGTATACCATTTGCTTTAATGACCATGGCTGAGCTTTCACTAGCATTAAAGGCAATTGAAGATGATAGAGTTCAGCTTTTGTTTCTTGATAGACCATTGTATGGTACTCATGGACCGTTAGCAAGGGATCTTCGACTGCTCCTGAAAAGAAGGAGATCAGTTCTCTTTGGAAAAGAAACCACTCATGGTCCCTTTACACATCTTGACTTAAGCTTGGCATCAGTCCTAGGTTCAGGAAAAAACTGGGTGTCAGATAGAAACCAGTATCTTCCGTTCGTTGCTGTTCAAAGATTGCTGAATGCCGGAGAGCTCTCAATAAAGGAATTGTCGGCAAGCCTTGGAATTTCTGAGAAAGCTGGCAAACGGCTTCTTAAAAGGCTTGTTCGGATGCATGAGTCTTCAGACAATGGGCTTCTTGCTGAAAACATCAACTTAGAACATGAGAATCCAGTCATAAGACTCAAGAAGAACGTGAAAGACTACTGGTTAAGAGTTAAGGAGACTACTTCACAAGTTGTAGAGGTAGTTTTTAACTCTTCTGAGCATCCGTTAATGATGGGCAAAGGCGAATCATGGCTAACCGTTCTCGACATGAACACTGTCAATGTCATGTTGATCCAGATGCTTAGAGAAAAAGCTCTGAGCAATAATGTTCTTGTTGTCGGAATAGCCAAGGACACCTCTGCATCAGATTACATACGTGCTGTTATTCCTTACGCTAAAATTGCTGGCATCATCCCTAAAGAGGAAAAGTTACCTAACCTTAGACATGACCGTGCCTTCCTAACGATACTCAGTAGCACAAATCCCAACCTTTTCAAGGTTCCTTGGCGCACACTTAGCTACGACTCCTGCTTCACAACTCTTATTGAGGGAGAAGGAGATGTTCAAATGAGAGCTGCTAGGCAGGTAGTTTCAATGGAAAGACAGTTTGTTAAGGGCTATTTTCAACTCAGAGAGTTCAAATCAGATTCTGAAGTCAGATCTCCCACGTTTCTTTATGACAGGTTTTATGTGCCAGAAATCGACAATGCTTACGGTGCGGACATTGAAGTTTTTGAGAGGGGAAGAAAAACTTTGATCCATCCCTATTGGGAAGGCCAAAAAGAGAATCCTCTTGACACCTTTATTCTATGCCTTCTTTCAAAGTGCGACAACCCTGAAGTCCTTGAAGCAATCGGTCACAATCAACTGTTATACTTGGCTGACAAAGCTGTCAAGAACGAGGTTAAGATGATGAAGGGGATGCTTAGGGGCGTAGCTGACCTTGAATTGGGAAGTCTTTCTAGAAGGCAAAAGATATTCACTATAGCACGTAGATTTAGAGACATAAGAAGAGAGACTGAGGGAGCACGCGAGAAAGCAGTCTCGGAGGCGATATAGTGTTGAATGAAGTCTTTGATGACATGAATGGTGGTTTCTCGGCACGTTTAAGAACCCACAGGACATCGACCAGAACCTCAAGGATGAGAGAAGGCGAAGTAACTGTCACAAGCCAAGTTGCCGTGGCAGAAGCAAAATTCAGCCTTGAAGCCCTAGACAGACTACATGAGCCCAACTTCATTGCATTTAGAAGACCCACAAGCAAGGATGACACTTACATCATCTATGAGGTTGTGGGCGTCCGCCCAATGCACTACCAGATGCTTGGAATGGACATTTCAGTTCCAAAGGTGATCAGGAAAGAATTCTTAGAAACAATTGACAGCAGCTGGAAGGCCAGTGAGGAAACATGGATTGATGTGGTTGCTGTACCCACAAATTATAAAATGAACATTCGTGAAGGTGGGCTTGCTTTTGAAAGGTCAAATTTTACGCCGTTGGTAGGAAGCGAAGCTCACATTCTTTCTAGACAAACTGTTAAAGATTTTCTGTGCATAGAAGGCGGGTCTGAAGTTGGAACACTCATCGGTTTTGACCTTCCACTTACAGTTAAAATCGCAGAGATGGTTCGATACCATACTGGAATATTCGGTTTTACCGGCTGCGGAAAGTCAAATCTAAGCTCGATTCTTCTGAGGAAATCGTTGACTAGTATACCTAATTTATCAGTTGTAGTTTTCGATGTTGCTGGAGAATACCTTATACACCTCTTGGATCTTGCTCCTAAATTGCTCTCTACAGAAGACTTTGGTAAAGATGTTGATAGAATCATGGATTCGCAAGCCATTCCGGAAACACTTGAGATGAAGCTTGACAAGCACCTTATTGCCCAAGCGATTCAGAAATTAGTTGATGACGGAAAGGTTCAGAGGCTGTCACTTTCTTACCCGC
>Ga0172362_10006523_pt1 | contig 10018 bp, 9 predicted proteins | sample LakKivs1_kivu2a2_FD_114534 | JGI IMG/M metagenome (GOLD analysis project Ga0172362, IMG submission 114534) | Sediment microbial communities from Lake Kivu, Rwanda - Sediment s1_kivu2a2 | ecosystem: Environmental > Aquatic > Freshwater > Lake > Sediment | place: Rwanda: Western Province, Lake... | reverse complement strand
GAAGAATAAATTTTGCAATAGACAAGGCGATTTCCAATGCTCTTTCTTTAGCTGTGTATTGATATGAATCTAGTAGTGCGTGGCCAATAAAAGAGGAATTGACGATTGTCGGTGTAAATTTTGGAAGAAAAAATGCCCTTGATTGCCAATCAAAATTGTATCCCCAGCAATTGCCGGAATAGCCCTTACTTTTCAGGCTCTCGAGCAAATCCAGGAGAAAATCGATTTTTTTAAGGAGTCCCGAATTTCCTGTGGCTTTATAGAGTTTCGCATAGCTCCAGAGGAAAAGGCCGATGCCCTTAGGGTTATAATCTTTTCGGATTCCCAGAAATGGTCTTAGGTTGATGGGAAGCTTTTTCATAAAATGAATAAAGACAATCCGCAGCGCTTTCTTTTTCAAAGACAGCGCTCTTAGCAAAGGGCTGTTAAGTGCATCATAAGGATCATATCCACTCCAATTACAATCTTGACAATACGAATTAACCCGCTTTAGGGAGCGATTCACTATGCTAATCATTTATGATTGACATATAGAAGGATTCAATCCTCCTGGTAACGGCTCCGGCTTCGTAATTTTCTCTGGCCTTTTTCATGTTTTCCTGCTGCATGCTCCTTAAAAGGCTCTCCTCTTTTGTCAGTTTTATGATAGCTTGATAAAAATCGTGCGGATCTCTGCTGTCGATGATGAACCCGCCTTCATTATGTTTTACGATGTCTGCGATGGCCCCGACCGGCGTACTGATGATGGCCAAGCCGGCTCCCATGGCTTCGAGCACGACAACGGGACATCCTTCCCCATAGTAAGTTGGAAAAAGGAAAATATCACTTTTCTCTAAGACGCGCCTCTTATTTTCGCCCGAGACAAAGCCGGTGATTTCAACATAGTCCTTCAGCTTGTTTAGAGAGAAGAAATCGATCAGACGTTCATATGCGGGTCCGTCCCCGGCGAAAATGAATTTGAACCGATGAAATCCATCCTTGACGAGGAGTCGGACAACCTCAGCGGCGATAAAGATGCCCTTTTCCTTTAAAAAACGAGACATGAAAAGTATGCGGACATCTTCTGTCCCCTTATTTTCCAATGGATTATTATCAGCGCCGGCTTTCTCAGTTCTCTCAAACATCGTTGTCGCTATCTTTATCTTTTCAGGGCTAACCCCCAGGGTGATCAGCTGTTCTCGAGGCTTATTGAAGAGCACAATAATGATTCTTACTCTTTTATAGATGGCCAGAATCATTTTTCTCCACAAAAATCTTTTTCTTATCTTTTCGAAAAAATCCAGGTCCCAGCCATGGAAAAAAACCATCGTTCGACGAGATAAATGAAAGGCGAAAATGATCGTTAAATAAATAGAATCTCTGAACAAAGAATAAAGCTTAAAAGACGGATTGATATGGATGACGTCAAAAGAATCTTTCCTTATAATTTTGGTTAATTTGTAGAGACTCTGCAAAAAACGAATCACTCTTATGGCAACGCTGCATTTCTCTTGCTTACTTCCGACGCCAAAGTAGAATACCTGGAAGTCCTGACTCAAGTTGCATATCAGCATGCGACAAAAATCGGTTACACCTCCCTTTTTTTCTAAGTACGGCGCAATCATGAGGATTCTGTACTCTGCTCGAAGATGGCTATTCACGAGAGTCTTAGCAGCGGAAGCTCAACGATTCTGCCCGTCAAGTCCGGCTCAATTCATGTTGTTCTTTCTTCAGGACGACAACGGCTGCGAGATAAAAATAAAACGCCGACACGGAATCGTTATTAAAAAATGCGTCATAAAATAAACTCGTTATTATTAGAATAAAGCAAAATCCCGCCATCCCCAAGGCAAAGGAATGCCAGTATGGATCTTTCTCGACCAAAAAATAAGAATAGGCTTTTCTCAGGACGACATAAAAGATCAACATATAAATGACTGTTCCCAGGTATCCAACCTGAATTCCGAGCCAGTTCATTCCATTGATTCCATATTCCACTCCGAACCTGTCTCTGATCGCATCTCTTCTATCATAGTCCGAGAACATGGTTTTGATGATGATACCAGGGCCATAACCTAAAGAAAACCCAAGTAGCCCCCTCCTCTTAAGAGAGTTATAAATCTCCATAGTTGACGAGATTCGACCTGTTGGCATACCTGTCAGAGAGACGCTCGTTTCATAACTGATGGCATAATCCATTATGTGCTTCAGATTGAAATCCCCCCAGATCTTTCTTTGAGGATTAAGCGTGGGTATCAATCGCGCTACAAAATAAAAAGAAATAACTAGAAAGAGAGCTGCAGCAAAAATGAAGCTGGGCTTGAGCCCGGTGTCTTTCTTAATCAACCATATCAAATAAGCTAACAAAATAGGTAAATAGAAGATGAAAGCTCTTTTTCCTCCAATAATGCTGAACCCGACAAATGCAAATATCCCCAGGAGGTAGACAATTTTCTTTTTATAAAGAAAGTAAAACGAGAAAAGAAAGGCTATGGCAATCAAAGCAGAAATCATAGACAAAGAGCTGGAATTTAAGGAAAGTGAAGCTTCGCCCTGACCAAAAATAAATAACTTTACGATGGCAAGCGGCAATTGGACAAGAAAAATAAAGATCAGGACATTGTTAATTCTTCGAAGCAATTTCTCGGAAAAATTAAGGTTAAGAATAGCGAGAAATAAGAGGTAATATCGAAAGAGAAGTCGAAGAAATAATAGTGCCGGGACGATCCCTGATTTGTTGAAAAGTAGAGATAATAAGGTGACAGCAAGCAACAGGAGAGCGTACCTTAATCCAACCGTTCTAAATCTCTGCTTCTCAGCCATTTTGTAGGTCAGGGCTTGTGCAAAAAATAGGACGCTCATCAACTCTGGAAGCCACATGATTTGAACCGGCAAGAAGCTATACCCAACTGCCCAATCGACAAACGGAATAATGAGCAATATTAAGACCAAGGGAAGCATTCTTAGCTTGATCACGGCCAGAGTGAAAAGCACCGACAGCACAGCGAAAAGAAGGAAATAGGCCCGATTTATCAAAGAATAGCTAAGCAAAACACCAGCAATTAAGCTTAAAACGAATGCCAGAACAAACTTGCCTTTCCTTTTATCTAAAGACATCAAATGGTCAACCATTTTGGCCTATTTCTCCTCCAATAGGAATTTTTCGAGTTTTTCCCCCTGGCTTTGCCAAGAATAGTATTGTTTCGCAAAGAGTCTGGCTTCTTCAGCAATGGCTGGGAATGTATCTTGAGAATTAATCGCCTTGACTATGGCGCGGGCAATGCATCGAGGAGTCGATGCGTCAGCCCAAAAAGCAAAGTTTCTTCCACCAAGTACATCCAGATGCGCTGGAATCTTGGTGACAATGACAGGTTTCCCGCAGGCAAGATATTCGAAGAGTTTGATGGGTGAACTCACATTCCATCCGACCCAGTAAGGGAAAGGCATTACTCCCACGTCCGCTTCAGAGATCTTCTCGGGAACTTCGCTAAACGGGACGGGCGACCGAAAAACAACCCGGTCGTTTAATTTAAGTCGTGCGGCGAGGCTCTTCAACTCGTCTAAGCCCTCTCCTGATCCCAGAATGATCAACTCGACAGCACTATCCCCGATCAGATCCAGCGCTTTTATCACCTTGTCTAATCCTCGGTTAATCGCGACCGTTCCATGATAGAGGATCTTGAATTTTCCCCCCGGCTTGCACTTTGAAATCGGCTTGAACACATTCGTATCGACCCCTGACGTCCAGATTGTTGATTTATGCGCCAAAAGATTAAAATTCTCGCGACAGTATTTCCTGATATTATCGGTGATATAAGCAATACCATCAAAATGTTTCGCGGCTGTCCGTAAGCTGTGTTTAAATAAGACTCGTTCGATATAATAGTCGATCTTCTTTGATGATACGGGTAAAGTCCTGACGTCCAAATAAAGCCCGCATCCGTATCTACTTCTGATTCTGGGGGCAAATCTCAGCATCATTAAGTTGTTCGAGTTGAAAATTATTCTAGTAGGACCGTAATGAGAAACCAGTCTCTTAAAACTCCTTATTTGATTGAGATAAAAACCAAATCTATTCAGGAATTTTACCTTTGGAGAACAGATATAGATGACCTCATTGCCCAACCCGGGAAAATGAGGCTTGGATTTTCTATATCCGGCAATTAAGTGGACTTCATTATTCCTCTGAAGGAATTTAATCGTTTCAAGCCAAGATGCTCTATCCAGCGCAAGATCAAATTGCTTATCGACAAACCACAGAATCTTCACGGCATCAATTGCCTTTTGAAAAAAAAGCGCGGACCATTTAGGCCTGTATCAACTCAATGATTCTGTTGATATTGTCGAGCGAGAAATTCTTGATCGCGTACTCTTTTGCCCTCTTGCCCATCTCCTCTCTTAGGTTCTGATCGGAAATTAGCAGATCAACGTCTTTCACCATCTGTTCGAAATTCCTTGAATGAAAACCTATTCGATTGTCCTTTATAATGTCATCCGGATCGATGGCCAGGCTGACAACCGGAACTTCTCTGAGCCAGGCTTGGATGAATGTATTGGGAAACCCCTCGTAAATGCTTGTGTTTACAAAGACATGAGATTTGGCAAGAATCCGATTCACTCTGTCTTGTTTTTGTTCCTTAAGATAGACAATATTGGAAAATTTATTGAGATTAGCTTCCAATTTTTTCTGATATAGTCCTGTTGCCGGCCTACCGATCATGATGAAACTTACGTTCTTGTGATAGTGAAATTCACGCGCAAGCCGGATAAACATATCTGGCTGCTTTAACCTTTTCATGTTGCCGACCCAGATAACAATGATTTGTTCGGATTTGCGTATCTTCCCGCGCGGCGCGGGATGCATATTAGGCATTATCAGATCGCATTCACGGCCATAATTTTTCTTCAGGAGTTTGTTCTGATAATGGGCCTGTCCGATTATATAATCAGCGTGGCGAATACCGTATTCTAGCATTTTCTTATCGATTAGATCGATTGGGAATTTTCTGCCTATGCTAAATTTAAGAGGCTGCACATCACTTGACGAAGCAATATGCCAGAGTAATTTGCATCCGGACTTCCTTGCATAATAGGCTGCAATGCCGGTATAAGCTGTTCCTGAACGTTGATAAATGAAGTCAGGCCGAATTTCTTGAAAGAGCCGCATGAGTTTAAAATAATCCAGTATATAATACCGACCTAGAACTCTTCGCAAAATGTGACGTTTAGGAATGTGATAAAGTACATAGCCGTCTTTTTCGATGCGATTACAGTGGCTACCGCTGCTATCGATGCCGAGAAACACGATGTTCATCATCTTTTTAAATTCCTCTGCTAACAAATAAGTCTGATACTCAGCGCCGCCCGTCGAAAATGGAAAGAATGAAGCCAGGCATAGCATCGTCTTACGCATCATGCACGAGCTCTAAAACCCTTCGAATCATATTAATATGGATCTTATAGTCACTCAAAGCACAATACTTATATCGAGACAAATTACCCATCTCTTTTCTTCCGTCCGTTCCCCGCGCTACTACATCAAGAATGGCTGTCTCAAGTTGAGTAATATCATTAGGTGAAATAACATATCCATTCTTGCCTTCGTCCACCAAGTCTGGCGCGCAGCCGACCATATTTGTTATAATCAAAGGCAACCCCACTGATGCAGCTTCTGATGTGACAGTGCTCCAGCCATCATAAAAAGAAGGCAGGACAAAGGCATCAAGCTGGGAGTATAGATACGAAAGGGATTCAGGCGCGATCCAATCGAGCATCACAATGTTGGGTGAACCGTCAATCTCTCGCTCCAGGGTCTCGCGCAGAGGACCAGCGCCTACGAGTACAAGTGCTGTCTCCGGATGCTGTGACAATACGCGGTGAAAGGCCCGCACAAGTGGTATAAGACCTTTCTCTTCAACAAAACGACCAACGTAACCAAACTTGATGTGTCCCGAGAGTCTGTCAACCGCTTCTTTGACTTGCAACGTTGGTTGTTGCGGCTTCATCGATAGGTCTTCGCACATAATGGGAAAGATGAAACTTTTCTCTCTCCTTGCTCCCAAACCACGGGCGAATTCTAAGCTTCGTGTTCCCCTGCAAAACGCGAAATCGGCGTGAGTTAAGACTCGCTTTGAAAGTGTACCGTACAGTAAATAAGGCCAGCTAAGGCTATTATCATAGCACCAAACCTCGCTTATAACTGCGAACTTGTAACGGAACCATGGTCTAAGGAAATATAGCATCTTGGATGGAACGGTATGTTGGGTGGAACTGATGACCAGATCGCACGGGCGCCGACGCAATTCCCGCACAAGTGCGCCAAATAGGCGGGGAATGTCGGACAACTCCAATTTGCTGAGCTTGGCTGAGGGAAAGTCCCAGATTTCATAATCCACTTCTTGCTTTAATAGCTCGGAAGGATTACCGTTTTTCGCCTGATGAGAAATAAAGATTACGCGAAAGTTGAATTCTTTAGCTAAATGTAAAAATAGCGCCTCCAGAGCGTGAAAATAGCCAGGCGAGACATAGAGAATCGTTTTTCGATTATTAAACACTATTTATTCTCTTCCTGGTTTCCAGGATTCGGCTGATCATTCATATATTGCATTAGCACCTGATAGAAAACTGATTGTTGCTCCCTAATTATGCGCTTCAATTCGACAAGATTATCTCTTATAGACTGCCGTAGATTCGGACTATCATACAGTCTCAAGATAGCATCCACAATATCCCTCACGTTCTTGGGTCGTATAAAAATACAGGTCTTATTGTGTTCGACAAAGTCCGTAAAGCCACCGGTTTCAGTTATAATCATTGGAATCTCACTCAGTATTCCCTCCAGATGGACTCGCCCGATTCCCTCCGTATAGTGTGGAAGGACTAGTACGTCACTTTTTATGAGATAAGAGTACACGCTTAAAACGTCCTTATATCCAACAAAGAGCACATTGTGATCCAGTTTGTATTCTTTAGCTTTATTTTTAAGAAAAGCTTCTTCAGGCCCACTACCAACATACAATAGACCAATATCAGAGCGTTTCTTCTCATATATTAGTACCCGCATTGCCTCGAGCAGCTCGTAAATCCCCTTGAGTCGCACCAATCGTCCAACGAATATCAGCCTATATTCATATTTTGTGGCATCATAATCATAGATTTCTCGGATTGTGAAGAACTCATTCGGATATTTGGGATAAACCACTGCAATTTTGTCTTTACTCACTCCATGCTTTATTAATTCAGTTTTCAGGTACTTGCTGCAAACCAGTATTTTGGTGATGAAGCGTGACCGGACAAGACAAATAAACCATGTTCGCTCAAGGTCGTCTTCTCTAACGGAAAATGGTATAAGAGCGCTCCTAGTCAAGCGCGCTATGAGATAGAGAAAGGGTAGAGCAAACTGATCCATGGTTACTATGTATTTAGGTTCGAATGTTAGAATCTTAAAACCCATCCCCAGCATAGCCTTTATTTTCAAGGCGATACTTACGAGCCGATTCGAATGCCCCCCTTTGAATGAAAAGAGAAGCATGTTTCTGTCTATCAGTGAACGCGCCTCAGAACAAAATGAAAGAACCAGCGTTTTATGTTTTCTACCAATTTGAGCTATCTCCCAGATGAAATCCAGACTATTATTTTCCCATATGGTCTCAAGTTTATTATATTCTGCGACAACATCGCCATTCTTTATGATCGCAACTGTCGCGTGGCGTTGCGGTCCAGCATGCCCAAATAACTGCATTTACTTCCCTTTATTTATATTATGTTCCAGATTTTAATTGCCTCGCGATTTCTAATGCCTGGATGATGTTATCTTCAATGGAGCAATACCTCCAGCTACCGTATCTTCCGATAGAATAAACATCATTCTTGGCTAAACATTCACATTTTACTGCATAATCCACATTCGCTTCCCGCGTTAAATGCACGTATGCTGGGTCCAAGACGACTGCCTGATAAGATAGTAGTTTATGTGAGGCCACAATCCCAATCCTTTTCAAGTCGTTTAATACCCTGCTCAACATCTCTTCTTCATCAATAAGAACATGAGGCTCCAAACCAATCTCAACGTATAAGCTCATCTTATCTCCACCCAAAATATTATCATAGTACCCAACTCTGTAAAAGCATAGGTCTTTATCTGGAAAATAAACCCAGTGATTTAACCCTGTGCCCTTGCGATCAAACCCCAAATTGAATACCAGGACCTTGCTATAGGAATATAAGGCTGGATCATGAGGAAGTCTGCATGCAACTAAAAAACGGTTCCACGGGATCGTCGAAATTAGCTTTCTAAATCTAATCGTCCTTCTGTTTGTTCTCGCGACTTTCAATTCCAAGTCTATAGACTCTAATTTCTCTCCCAAGCACAGCCTGCTTCTGTCGATCTTACTCATGAGCGCATTCACATATGCGACAGCTCCGCTCTTGTGATATGTGAAGTAGTCATTGTAAGAATCATTCTTGGGCATACGGATATTGCCTAAGATGCTTTGCATATTCGCGACCGGAAAAAACCTCCCCATAGCATTGACATCGAGTTTCTCAAGGTTACACTGATAGACCTTTTCATTGTATGGAAATAGAAACTTATGACAGATGCTCCGGCCAAGTCTCGAGAGTAGCATTTCCTTAAAATTCTTGGCATGGTGCCTTTGTCTGAAATATAGATCCACTAGACAATCGATGAACTCTTGTTTGGGCAGTTGATGGATATTTTTCTGGAAGGGATAATCGATATATAATCCGTCATAGAATATCTGCGTCTTTTTCTGAACATTAATGATAGCTTCTGCATTCATTTCGCCAAATAAATACTTCTTAATGTCATCTCTCTTGAAATGAAAGAAATGACCCGCATAATCCCAGACAAATCCATTACGCTCGATAGTTTTGCAATAGCCACCGGGAATTGCTTCTTTCTCGATTATCATGTAATTTTTTCCATCTAAGAATGATGCCAAACTAAGTCCGGTTATCCCTGCTCCAACGATTAAGTTCAATTTGATATCCTATTTTGGAGTCGACAAACAGCTCTATGGATACGATACCGCTCGAGGAAATACCGCATGCTTTCTAGTTGCTTCACAACCTTACTATATACGCAGGCGATTGCAGTACAGCTCGAGATGTTCGTTAATCGAAACCGACAATAAGCCCTTCCCAAGAAGATACAAGTTGACCATTAGTACTGGTTGCTTTGGCGTGTCGGATTAATAAATAATAGAAAACACGCAGACATAACATGCATTATTTATGCGTTTATCAATAAATAATCATAAAGCCCATCATCATGACTTGTAGGCTACCGCCATTATGTATTTCTTTACTATGCTTCATCTCGCCTAATTTTTTCTGAAGCTAGCGAGCCATTTAGTAGTCTATCCTTCTAATTCCTTCAAGCCAATTCCTTGATTAGAGCTACCAGCCTTTCGAATTCAAGCGCTTTGTAGAAGAAAAAATCCGCACCTGCTTCCACGCAACGTTTTCGATATTGAAGATAAGGATAGTTTGTAAAGACAATAATCTTGGGCTTATTCCTTTTGCCCTTCTTGATCGATTCAATAGCCACAATCCCATCTTCTCCCGGCATCCTAATGTCTATGATGAGAACATCCGGATGGTGAATCCGAGTTGTTTCGATCGCTTCCTTTGTATCCTTTGCTTCTGCAACAATCTCAATTCCTTCAATCTCCTTGAGCATTTCGACTAGGCGGCAACGAAGGATTTCAGAATCGTCGGCGATAATTACACGCATTCGCCTACTGCATCATTCGAATTAGGGAGTGTGCCATCTATTTACGTTTTATATTTTATTATTACGGAGATATAAAGAAAATCAGATAAAGGCTACTATTGCCGTCAGAGTTTGTCCTACAAGAATATAATCCGTAATTACTCAATAAGTTGTGGCAAAGGGGAGCAACAAAGGGACGGGTTCATTTCGATTGAAGCAATTTTTTATGGAACTCTGAGACCTTCTTAATCTGTTTTTTCAATTTTTTGTAGTTTTTACTCCAGAGTCTGGCGTCTTCCTGAT
>Ga0172362_10006522_pt1 | contig 10019 bp, 4 predicted proteins | sample LakKivs1_kivu2a2_FD_114534 | JGI IMG/M metagenome (GOLD analysis project Ga0172362, IMG submission 114534) | Sediment microbial communities from Lake Kivu, Rwanda - Sediment s1_kivu2a2 | ecosystem: Environmental > Aquatic > Freshwater > Lake > Sediment | place: Rwanda: Western Province, Lake... | reverse complement strand
TGGGGGCGGGAGGGAAAGCGGGGCGCGCCGCTGTAGGCGCCCAATCAGCGCTCCACCGGCACAAGGCCGGTGGGGGCGGGAGGGCGCGGCCGTTCGCGGCCGTAGGCGCCCAATCATCGCTCCACGGGGGCAAGCCCCGTGGGGGCGGGAGGGAGGCGCGGGCTGCGCCGCTGTAGGCGCCCAATCAGCGCTCCACCGGCACAAGGCCGGTGGGGGCGGGAGGGAGGCCAATGGCAGATGCAAAATGAAAAATGACAAATGCAAAATGAAAAATGTTCAATCGCAGAGCGGGGCGGGAGGGAGGGAAGCCCGCGCGGCCGTAGGCGCCCAATCAGCGCTCCACCGGCCCGAGGCGGGGTCAGCCGCCCGCGCGGCGACGCCCGCGGCGAACGCGACGAACAGGACGATGGCGGCACGGCGACGCATACTCACGATCCTTGACCGCAGCGGCGTGCGGCCGGCGGTTCGGGCACACCCTCCGGCCGCCGCTTGCTCATCTATCCTGAAACGCCTGCGGAGTGCCGCAGTCTTGCGGGAAGCGGCGCGACTACGCCGACAGCTTCGCGCCCCGTCCGCGGGGCCCTACCGCCCCTTCGTCGGCAGGGGTCCTTCCGCCTTGTCCGGGGTCAAGGCGTCCAGTGCTTCGCGGGCATACCGGCCCCGCGGGCCGCTGGCGGCGATGGCTCTCAGTAGCGGCTCGTTCCGCCGCACGCGGGCCAGCCAGCACTGCTGCGCCATGGCCGGATCGGCAACTTCGCTGAGGGCCGGCAGGATGGACTGGCCGACGTTGTCTGCCGTCGCGGTGCACTCCAGCAGGAGCGTATACAGGCCGGCCTGCAAACGGATGACCTCGCAGTCGCGGATCTCTCGCCCGGACAGCCAGAAGCGGCAATCCTCAGGGCGGGAGAACTCCACGGTGACGGGGCGGCGCAGCTCCACCAGTGCGAAGAACAGCCCTCGGCTCGGCAGGCCGTCGGCGAAAAGCGCCTTCGGTTCCAGACGGTAGGCTGCGATCGGCTGAGCGGTGTTGAACAGCAGCCGGTCAAGGCCGGTCCTGGCGGGCGTGAGGGCCTCCGTCGGCACCGGGCGAAGCTCGACCTTCCTGCCGTCCAGGTCGATGCTCATTCCGGCGGCCGGGACGCCGCCTGGCAGGGCAGCCAGGGCCTTGGGCGGGTCGTCGCGCCCGTGGGCGGGCAGCGGCCAGGCGCCCAGCAGTGCCGGGGGCAGGCCGCCTCCCAGCAGCAGCGGCGCCACCGGGGCGCGAAGGCCGGCCGGCAGGGGCTCATCCAGCGGCCGCGGCGGCGGCGGGGCGCCCGAGGGCAGCCGGCGAAACTGGATCGCCCACTCGATCGGCTCCCAGTTGCCGCAGGTGGCGATGGCGGCCCGCACCATGAGCGGGTAGCGGCCGCGGCCAAGGTCCACGACCGTCCCATGCTCCACCCGCGTCCCGGCCAGGTAGAGGTCGGTGTTCCTGATGCGCCCGACGACGGTCTCGACGCGGTAGCGGCCGGCCTCGGCCACGTCCAGCACGCTGTAGAGGTAGCAGGTCGTGTTGTACTTGCGTCCCGCGGCGGCGGCGAAGTTGACGCCGCCGACGAGGCGCCGGTTGCCCAGGGCGCCGGCGTAGGCGGCGTCGATGATCGGCCTGTCGGCTCCGCCGGTCCTGCCCTTGTCGCCGTCGGCGCTCAGCACGACGAACGTCCTGGCCGCGCGTTTGCCGTCGGCGGCCGTGTAGGCGACCTTCTGCCCCGCTTCGGGATGGACCTTGGCGGCCCCGCCGCGGTCGGCGAAGACGTCGGCCTTCTCGTCCACCTCGAAGGGTCCGGCGAACAGCCACCGGTTGGGCGTCCTGCCGGACACCAGCGGCACGGCCGGCACGCCGCCGCCCACCTTCAGCCCGGTTGGCGGCGGCACGGCGATGTCGTCCCCCGCGTCCGGCCGGCGCCCGATCTCATGCGCGAACAGCCCGTCCTTCAGGGCCGCCACCTCGTAGTCGCTGAACCTGTCGCCCAGGGCCTCGGGGCGCTCGATGCAGACGACCTGGTCGGCCCCGGCCAGGTAGATCCGCCGCCCGGCGAACACCGGCGGGGCCAGCGTGGCCAGGCCGCGGCTCGCGGCGATCCGTCGCGGCTGGTCTTCCGCCGTGGTCACGGCGATCATCGGCACGCCGTGCGGGAAGCCCGGATAGTCGCCCTCGATGACCGCGCCCTCGCTGGCCAGGAAGGCATACGCGCCCGCCACAACGGTGCTCGAGCCCGGCCGCATCGCGTTCAGCAGCAGGCCGTACCGCTGCGCGACGGCGCAGCCGGTGGCGGCGTCGTATGTCTGGAGCCTCATGCTGTTCTGCGGGCCGTGACCGATGGAGTTCAACTCGGCGCGATGGACGTACAACAGCCCGTTGTGGAGGACCGGCGTGGGAGGAAACGCCCCCGTGGACTGTCCGAAGAAGTCCGGCTCGTCGGCGCCGTTCCGGTGGCCATGGTTCTGGTCGATCTGGCGCTGGCGGATGTCGGTGGGCGAGTCCCACAGCAGGCGGCAGCACAGTCGGCCCCGCCGGTCCGTCCAGAACCGCGCAGCCGAGCTGCACGTGTTGAAGTAGGCGATGCGTCCGGCGACCACGGGCTGGCAGGTCGAGTCGGGCATGAGGGGCACGGCGCGGGCGACGAGCGTTCTGCCTGTCGCCGCGTCCAGCACCTCGCCGGAACTGAGCAGGACCAGTTGCTGCGCCGGGCCGTCGCCGAAGTCCATGACGGCGAAGTGGCCGTTGTAGTCCAGCGTCTGCCGCCGCCACAGCTCCGTGCCCCTGTCGAGGTCGTAGGCGGCCAGGCCCGCCCCGACCGCCGCCACCAGCCGTGGGCCGACGACGGCCGGGTGCGTCGGCGGTACGACGCGGCTCGTCACGTAGCCGCCCTCGACGATCCGCGGCACCTGGGCCTCGACGGCCCGCGCCCAGACCTGCCGGCCGTCGTGATCGAAGCAAGCCACGCGTCCGCGCGGGTCGTGCATCCGGACGCGCCGCGCGTCGGCCAGGGGCGTCAGGCACGACCGGGCCAGCGCCGAGGGAGGCCTGGCGTTCTCTCTGCTGCCCGCCGGCTCGCCGCCCGCCCACATCCGGGACGACCGGGCAAACGACGAGGTCGCGGCATCCGGCGGGTAGGGCGTCTCCTCGACCGGCCCGGCGCCGGCGACATCCGGCTTCCTGCGCCAAAGAAGCTTGCCGCTGTCGGCGTCCAGGCAGGCCAGCTCGCCGTCGCGAGTGGTCACGAACAGCCGCCGGGCGACGATTACCGGCTCGGCGTCGTCGGTTGGCAGGGCGGCCTTCCAGCGGACGTTGATGCCATTGTCGATGTCCCAGGCGAGCGGCGGGTTGGCGTCGCCGTAGCAGCCGCTCCCGTCGCCGCGCCGTCCGCGCATGCCGCGCGCCGCGATCGCCCCGGCCCGCGCCCGGTCGGCCGCGTCTTCTTCCTTCCGCGCGGCCGCAACCGCCTCGGCTGAGCGCGGCTCCGGCCCGCGGCAGAGCCACACGGCGAACGACCCGAAGGCCCTCTGGCCGTACTTGAATACCAGCGAGCCGAAGTTCCCGCTGTTGCCGTCCTCCGTCGGGCGCGGCGAGCAGCAGACCGTCAGGCGATTGACGCCGGCCTTCAGGTCCACCGGGATGACGGCCACGCGATTGGGGCTGTGGCCGCGGCCCGCACGCCACACGAGCGTGCCGTTTACCCACAGGCGACCGTCCCAGTTGATCTTGACGGCCAGCCAGGCGCGTCCGGGCTTGTCGGCGTGGACGGTGGTGGTTGCGTACCAGGTGGCCAGGTTGTGGTAGTAGAAGTCGAGCGTTTCGCCGCCTACTCCGGTGGCCTTGGCGCCTCCCCATCGCCCCCGCTGCTCGCGGGACAGCAGGCACTGGAGCGGGATGGTGACCAGGCCGTCCGCGGCGCCGGGGTCGGCCCGCCACTGCCACAGGTGCACGCCGGCATCGCCGTGGGCGATGCGGGCGGCGGAACCGAGCTTCAGCTTCCCGCCGGCCTCGATCGGCACGGCGTCCATGCCGATCTCGGGCAGGTAGGGTATGGTGTCGAACGAGTAGCACCGCGGGATGAAGCCGAAACAGGACCAGTCGCCGACGATCCGCCACGGCGGCACGTCCTTGTCGCCCGGCTCGGCCAGCACGTTGCCTCCGGACGGCGCGCGCTCGGCTGCCCCCCAGCCGGCGAACGGGCCGAAGTCGGGATCGGCAAGCTGCGCGGCCCCGGCAACAGGGCTTGTCCCTGCCTTGCGGTCGGCCAGTGCCGCGCGGGCAATGCGGGCCAGACCCTCCAGGTACGTCGCCGGCCCGCCCGCAGCGGGGCCCAGACTCGCGGCCAGGGCCTTGTGCATGTCGTCCGTCGCGGCCGGAAGCAATCGGCGCCGAGTAGCCCGCCAGTGCCACTCCAGCGTGATGGGCCAGTAGGTATAGCGGTCGTCGGTCCCTTCGCGGATGCCCCGCAGTGCCTCGGCAAGGGACATGGGGTACTCCCTCAGCGCCCAGTCCAGGGCCGCGATGTCGCGGTAGAGGTCCAGCGCCGCCGCGAAGAGGTCCTTCGGCGCGGCGTCGGGCGCGATCGCACGGTCCGGCAGCTTCGCGGCGTCCTCTGCGGCCGGGGCCACGCCGGCCACCAGATCACGCCTCCAGCGTCCGTCCTGGCCGTCGCTGTCGTACGTGCCGGCGAAGGCGCGGTACAGCGTGCCCTCCGCCGTCCAGCGGGCCTGGCCCTTGGCGGTGGCGGCGGCGACCGTGCCCGCCAGCCGGCCCGCGTCGGGGCAGCTCAGCGCCGCGCTCAGCCGGTAGGTTGCCGCGGACTTGCCGGCCTCGATGCGCAGCTCGGCCTCGAGCCGGCCGGCCTGCGCCCGCCACGAGGCGACCGAGGCGATCGGGTGCGGGGTGTTGTCCCAGCCGTGGTGGATGGTGAGGTTGCACACGTAGCCGCGCCGCACCTGGCCGTCCTCGATCCAGGCGTGTACCTCTCCCTTCAGGGCCGACTCGCCGACGGGCATGGCATTGGGCTCCAGGAAGCGGGCGGCCAGGAGCCAGCCCCGCCGTCGGCCAGCGCGCAGCGTGAACCGCTGCCGGGAAGGCTGCATCCGCTCGCGGGGGCCGACCCACCAGTCCGGCCAGTACTGGCCGCCGCGGTAGCAGACGCTTCGGAACTCCGGCGTGTGCGTGCCGCAGCCTTCGCCGGAAAAGTGCATGTCGTAGCGGAAGTCCCCGTGTGCCCAGGTCAGAGCGAACGTGCCGCCAACGCCCTTCTCGTCGGCCTCAAGGCCCGCGGCGTCGCAGCCGGCGGGGTGGAACAGTTCGCGGAACTTGCTGGACAGCATGCCGATCTTCGGCCCGTGCCACCGTCCGGCCCGTCGGGCGAAGGTGAAGCGTGCGTCCTCGCTGGCCGGCGCGTATTCCTGCCGCATGCCCCCGATGCGGTCGAGGCTCTGGCCCTCGATGCTGCGCCACTGCGGCGCCGTGATCGGCGGCGGGCGCATCTGGAAGTTGGCGCAGGAGGTCAATGCCCCCGTCAGGTCCAGCACGAGGTCGACGCCGGCTTCCCTGGCGGCGTCGGCGGCCTGGCGCCTGGCCAGCATGTCCGCCATGGCCGCGCGGGTGTTCGCCAGCTCGGCGGCCGCCGCCGCCATGCGGCGCACGTCGGCGTCGCCCGGCTCGGCCGGCCACCGGATCGGCTCGAAGGGCGCCGCAGGCGGCGCCGGCGGGGCCGGACGCTTCGGCGCCTTCGCCCGTGCCGCTGTGCCCGGCCGGGTGCCCTTGCCGCCCTTGTCCGCCGCTTCGGCCGTCGCCGCCGCCAGCGTCGCCGCCGCCACCGCTGCCGCAGCCCACCGCGCGAAGTGTCTCATTCCATCTCTCCCGCGCCCGCGCCGGCGTCTCTGTCCGGCTCACTGGCATTGAACCCTCTTGGGCCCGGCTCCGCCATGTTCAGGGTGCGTAAACTGCGTTCGCAGATGCGACAGCCGGCCGGTCCCTGCGCCGCAGCGCAGCGAATCGGCGGGGCGGGCACGGTGGCCGAGCTGGCCGTCACCGCCACGCCCGCCGTCATCCTGCCGTATCCCTATCACGCCGACCGCCAGCAGCATCTCAACGCCGCCCGGCTCGCCGGCGCGGGCGGGGCCATCGTCTGCGACGACGCCGCCGACGCGCCCGCCAACGCCGCGCGACTGCGCGACGTGCTCCTGCCGCTGATGGCCGACGCGCCGCGCCTGGAGGAGATGCGGCGTGCGGCCGCGTCCGTCGCCCGCGGCGGCGCGGCGCAGGAAGTCGCCACGTGGCTCGTCGGGCACGCCGCTCGCTGAAGGCGTCCCGGCAGGCAGCCGGCGGGCCAGCGGCAGGCAGGATCGCGTCCCACACGGCGCGACGGACACCGCGCCGGTCGCGTGGCGCGCGAGATTGGGCAGCTTACTGGCGTTTTCTGGGCCCCGGAGCCGCGAACGGCCCATCGGAGGTGTTCGGACACCCCCCGGCGGCGTTTGTGGCGTGGTTCAACGAAGGGTAACACGCGGCGCGCTGCGGACTTCCTGTCGCCCCGCCGGGGCTGTTTCTCTAATTGCTTGTTTTCCGGGGGCTTGCGCCCCCGGCTGAACCCTGATCGCCCCCTCGGGGCGAAGAAGAGAACTGTCACCTGACAGGCGGCGGTTCTGAACCATGCCGCGTTTGCCGATTTCCGGGCTCAAATCCGCAAGCTTTCTGGGGGGTGCCGGCGAAGATCGGAATAGTCGGTGTGGTTCGACGAAGGGTAGCACTCGGCGCAATGCGGGCTTCCTGTCGCCTCTCCGAGGCTGTGATGCTAATTCATTGCGTACCGGGGGCTTGCGCCCCCGGCTACATCCTGACCGCCCCCTCGGGGCGGAGAGGGGAATCCGGGACTTGGTGATTTCTTCACAACCTCTGAGTGCTGAATGCTCAATGGCGGGAGGGACAGCGGCGCGCGCCGCCGACCATTCACACGCTCAAGAAGTCCGGTTTCCTGAACAACTACTACGGCTTCGTCGCCCGCAGGGGGATGGCGCCCGAAACGGTCACCGGCCCGCGGCGCAGCGGCAGCACGTCGCGGAAGTGGAATCGCCCGTCGCGAACGACGGTGCGGCCGAGGCGGCAGGCGATGGGCCGGCGGAAGACCGGCCCGGCGCAGGCGAACGTGTGGAACTCGCCGTTCTCGCCGCAGGGATCGACGCCCGCGGGAAGCTCCGCCAGCAGCGACTCGTCGTACCAGCGCCCGGCGAACCGCCCGTCGAGGGCCTGGCCGTCCACGCAGGTGACGACCGCGCGGAAGCCGTCGGCGATGAACCGCCGCGCCAGCTCGCCCGTGTCGCGCCGCCAGATGGGGAACACCGCCTCCATGCCAACCTGCGCCAGCCGCTCCTCGCGGTAGCGCCGCAGGTCGGCCAGAAAGATGTCGCCGAAGGCCACCGCCCGCACGCCCGCCTCGCGGTGGCGCAGCAGCGCCGCGGCCATGCGCCGCTCGTACGTCGCGTCGTCGCACCCGGCCGGGATGTGCACCACCTCCAGCGGCAGACCCGTGGACTGCGCCTGTGCCTCCAGCAGCTCGCGCCGCACGCCGTGCATGGACACGCGGCCGTAGTCCTCGGTGACGGTGGTCAGCAGGGCGGCGACCTCGGCCTGCCCGTCCTGCCGCAGCGCGTGCAGGGCCATCGCGCTGTCCTTCCCGCTGGACCATGCCATGAGAACCCTGGTGCTCATGCGCGGCCTTCGCGCTCCAGTCGCAGCCACTTGGCGCTGCGGGCGGGAAGCTCCACCGCGATCGTGCCGTCCACGCTCAGCGGGGCGTCCTCGATGACCTCCAGGCCGGCCGCGTACGTGCGGTCGGCGGCGGCCAGGAAGCAGCTCATGGCCGGGCCGTCGTTGATGAGGAAGTAGTGGTCGGCGTTCGGCGCCGACAGGCGGAACGCCAGCGGGCAGGTGGCGCGCCACTTCGGCGGCGCGGCGGCCGTCACGAGCTCGGCGATGAAGCCTTCGATGTCGCCGCGGCCCGGTTTGAAGCACATCCGCGCCGCGTCGAAGGCGACGAGGACGGCCGTGCCGCGGCCGAGGCGGCGCTCGCTGACGGCCGGTCTGCCGTCGTCGAACCGCGCCAGCACGCGGGCGTCGGTGGTCTTCAGGTCGCCGAAGAAGCCCTCGACGGCCATGCCGTTGACCGTGTGCGGCTCGGTGCGCGCGTCGTGGATCGTGTCGTTCCAGGCGCCGAAGAGCTGCTCGACCTTTCGGCCCGGGCCGGTCGGGCGCACCTTGCCCCACGGGTCCATGAAGGCGAACTGCACGTCGGCGACGAGCCTGCCGCCGCGGCGGACGTAGGAGGCCAGAACGTCGATCACGTCGTCGCCGACCGCGCGCAGGTGCGGAGCGTAGACGCACGGCCAGCGCAGTGCGATGTCGGGCGATTCGGTCAGCTCCTCGCTGGTGAGGTACTCGTAGGCGACGTGGGCGTTGAGAAGCGCCCGCGAGATGCCGATGCGCGCCCGGCACTGCTGGAACGCTGTGCCGCGGCTGAAGCGGCCCGGGGCGTCCTGCAGGTCGTAGCGCTGCGGCTCGAGGCAGTAGATGGCGTTGGTGTCCCAGCTTTCGAGCACGGCCGCGGCGGGCTCCTGCTCGGCCTGCCACAGCTCGTCGATGTATTTCGCCTGGGCGCGGTTGATCTTGCCGGCCTCCACGGCCCACGGCGTCAGCTCGCCGGACAGGCTGGTCAGGGCGTAGTCGCCGGCCTCCCATCCGCCGGGGCGGTGGTTCCACGTCCAGAAGGAGATGTTGACGTTGCCCGCGGCGAGGTAGCTGAGCATGAACCGGCGCAGTTGCCCGGCGGACATGGCGTTGCCGTAGCCGCCGGAGTACTGCACCGCCCCGCCGGTGGTCTCGAAGGCGCTTGTCCAGCCGCCCTTGAACCAGTCGCGCGTGAGCTTGGCCATGACGTAGACGGGGCGGTCCACTTCGCCCTCGACCAGCTCGAAGTGCCACGACAGGTGGATGGAGCTGAAGTGCAGGTCGCCCTGGCGTGCCCAGCGGCCCAGGTCCCACCGCAGCAGGGCCTGGTTGGCGAGGATCTGGTGCGAGCCGACGGGCATGGGGTGGACCGTGTCGTACCTGCGGACGATCTCGACGGCCCGGGCCACGCGGGTCAGCGCCCGGTCGGTCAGGTAGCGGTACAGGTCGCGCGCGGCGCCGTAGTTGATCTTCGCGCGGTCCACCCCGCTGATCTGCGGGTCGGCGTGGAAGCCCTCCAGCACGCGCCAGGCGTCCTCGAACGACGCGGCGATCGGCCGGGCCTTCTCCGGATAGATGTTCCACGCCGCGTCGAGCGCCTCGATGCTGCCGTAGCGGTCCTTCAGCCACCGGCCGAAACGTTGGCGGTCCCGCTCGTCGGCCAGGTCGCCGGGCGGCGGCTCGGGCTCGCCCGGCCCGCCCCACATGTACAAGGCCGGGTGCTCGCGGTAGTGCGTGACGATGGGGGCGATGTGGGCCTCCATCGCCGCGGCCGCGGCAGGCTCATCCCCCCAGCACCGCGCGAACTGCTCGCCCGTCAGGCCGTGGGCGGCCAGAAGCTCCTTCGAGGGGTGCGTCAGGCCGGTGCAGTAGACCACGCCGAGGCCGGCGTCGGCGGCGGCGTCGAACCAGCGGTCGGAGGTGGCGAAGTCGAAGACCCCGGGGGCCGTTTCGCGCGGGTGGGCGTTGTGGAAGCGGACGGTGTTGAAGCCCAGCTCGCCGATGCGCCTCAGCTCGCGCCGCAGCTCGGCGAAGTCCACGTCGCCCGGCCTCCAGTAGACGACGCTGTTGAACCACTCGCGGCGCTGGCGCAGCCGCCGCTGCATGGGCGAATCGTTGAGCGCGCGGCAGGCTTCGGCCGCGGCGCGGCTGTCCTGCTCGCCGATGCCGACATCGCGCATGGGATGGTGCTCCGCGCGGGCGGGTCAGGCGCCCGTGAAGAGACAGAACATACCCGCCCCGCGGGCAAGTGCAAGACGGCGAG
>Ga0172362_10006521_pt1 | contig 10019 bp, 6 predicted proteins | sample LakKivs1_kivu2a2_FD_114534 | JGI IMG/M metagenome (GOLD analysis project Ga0172362, IMG submission 114534) | Sediment microbial communities from Lake Kivu, Rwanda - Sediment s1_kivu2a2 | ecosystem: Environmental > Aquatic > Freshwater > Lake > Sediment | place: Rwanda: Western Province, Lake... | reverse complement strand
CGGACGTGGGGGCAAATCGTCGATGGGCACATTACCGACCCAAAACTGAGGGCCATCATCAATGCCCAATGGGGTTACTATGGTCTGCCGCCGTCGAAATTGGCCTCGATTTATTACGCCATGCCCTTTATCGGATATCTGGAAAACGGCGGATACTATCCCAAAGGCCGTTCGCAGACTATTTCCGACGCATTTGTGCGCTTCATCGAACAACACGGCGGGAAGGTGTTGCTGAAGACCAAAGTCGAGGCCATCCTGACTAAAGAACAGGCGGCGTATGGTGTGAAGACCGCCGAAGGTAAGGAATACACAGGAAAAGTCGTTATTTCCAATGCCAACGCGTACGATACGTTTCACAAGCTGTTGCCGCAGGGGGAGTGCCCGGCCGAATATCTGGCAAGACTGGACAAATTCGCAGTGTCATTGTCATCTTTTCAAGTCTGGCTCGGGTTGAAGACCGACTTGGTCGGTAAGCTCGGGTTGCGGGACACTGAGATCTTCTACGAACCCGGTTACGATCCTGAGGCCTCGTATCAGGCGGCGGTCGACGGGCGCATCGGTGAGACACCCGCGTATGCGCTTATGTTGTACGACAACCTGTATCCCGGGTATTCTCCGGCAGGCAAGAATACAGTGGGCATTGTCATCCTGATGGGCTACGACTACTGGAAAAAGTATGAGACCGATTATTTCCAGGGGAAAAAAGATGCCTACAAGACCGAGAAGGAACACATCGCCCAACAGCTGATCAGCCAGGTCGAAAAAACGCTGATGCCGGGCCTGCATGAGGCCATCGAAGTCGTGGAAATCGGCACGCCGCTGACCAATGTCCGCTATACCGGTAACTATCGCGGAGCAATTTATGGGTGGGACCAGACATTAGACAACGCCATGCCCAACCGGTTGTCCCAGGAAACGCCGATACAGAATCTCTATTTAGCCGGTGCCTGGACGCAACCGGGCGGCGGGTATGGTGGCGTGATTCAAAGCGGTCTGTCGTGTTTCGGCACGATCATGCAGAAGTGGGGTTAATACAGGCGTGATCTTTAATCACGGTCATCCACAATAATCACGCCGTTGTGGATTACGATCTGAATGTCGGCCAGCGCCCCCATGATATCTTCAAGGGGGTTGCCGCCGACGACGAGAATATCGGCGATTTTGCCGGCCTCGATCGTGCCCAGTTCCTCGCCGAGGTTGCATACAACCGCTGCGTTTTTCGTTGCGGCGACAATGATGTGCATTGGTCCCATGCCGGCATCGCGCATGAAACCGATCTCACGCAGGGGCATTCCCAGTTCAAAGGGCGTGGAATATCCCGCAAAATCCGTACCCAGCGCGACGTGACCACCGGCAGCGAAAAATCTGCGGAGATTGCCGACCGCCATGCTCAAATAATTCGGGCCGGCCCCATACCATAACTCAAGAGTGGGCACCCAGTAAAGACTATCGGCGATTAATCTGCCGATAGTGCTGTCGGTGACCGTGGTGACGGCCATGTGCGCCAGGTCATCGACGCCGGCATCGATCGCCAGTTGAATGTCCCGTGCGGCCGTGATATGTGCGCTCACCACTGTACCGCGTTCATGCGCGACGTTACAAATTTCAGCGGCCATTTCCGGGGGTAATACAGGAATCGTCCGGTGGAAAATATCCCCCCGCTCCAGCGCAACTTTGATCACATCCGCGCCTTGATCCAGCAGTCCATGTATTTTTTGTCGCGCGTCCGTCACCGAAGTGCAGGGCAAAGCCGACGCTGATTGCCAGGGAATGGTCGGGTAGCCGTCCGGCACAGTGACTATTGGCCCGGCGAACACCAGGCGGGCGGTTTGACTGTCGGCATTCAATTCATCGCGGAGAGACGCCAGCGGCAGTTCAGGATTAGCCCCGAGATCACGGACTGTGGTCACTCCCTCCCGCGCCCACGTCCTGAGTTTGTCGGCGTCAAAGGCATGGTGGACGTGGGCGTTGATAAAACCGGGGAGAATCGCCGCCCCCTCTAGGTCGAGGATTCGGACCCCGTCGGGGACATTGATTGTCGCGGTGCGGCCGACAGTCTCTATCCGACCGTCTCTGACAATGACCGTTGCCGTGGGTGTCGGCGGTGCGCCGGTGCCGTCGATTAAAAATCCATTGGTCAACGCGATGACCGGATTGTTGTCGAGTGAAGTATGTGAATTGTCGCACGCGGACATCACCGCAAAGATGAGCATAACAGCGAAAAGGAATTTACACCATCCGGTCATATGGCCAATCCCCACAATGGTCCCTTCAATTATGATACCATAGACTCAGGCGGTTATTCCAGTACATAAAGACGCGGCATGGGACCGCCGATACGGCCGAGGTACACGGCGCAAAACGACCGCCTGCCAACGTCAGGAGCCCAACTATTGGGGCGGGGATTTTTCCCTTGCCTTGAGCCATTGATCAGATACCCTTTTCTTGGACAACAACCGGGAGGGAAATATTATGGATTCTGTGGAACATGATCGGAGTATGGCCGATAGTCAATCGGTCGCCCGGCGCCGGGTGGCGCACAGGCTGGCAACGATTACGTGGGCCTTGTTTTTCATCTGGGTGGGCGCAGCGTTCCTATTGAAAATCGGCATCGGTGTCGGTTTACTGGGTTTGGGGATAATTATGCTGGTGATGCAGGTCTTGCGTGGGATCAACCGGGTTGGACTTGAGTGGTTTTGGATCGGTATCGGGACACTGTTTCTGCTGGGTGGGATTTGGGAACTCTCCGAACCGCGTATCCCGCTGGTGCCGATTCTGCTGATTGTTGCCGGGATCTTGCTGCTGTTATCAGTCACCATCGGCAAACAACAAGGTACATAAGATCGTGACCAACGGACCGCGGCGCCGACAAGTTGGCATTCTTGTTATGACGTCTGACGCAGCGTGATGCGGAGGATCTCGCCGGGGGACCACAGGCGCATGCGCGGACCCCAGGTGCCCGTGCCGCGACACACCAGCACCGGCATACCTTGCACTTCATATTTCCCCGCCAGGAGTGGATTCGCCAGGCCGGCGATATAGCTGAAAGGCCAGATTTGTCCGCCATGAGTATGAGCACAGAGCATCAATCCTGCACCTGCGTCCGCGGCTTCTTTCATTCCCTGGGGCCGATGAGCCAACAGTATGGTCGCCGTGTGTGCCGGTCGGCCGGCCAGGGCCTGCCGGATACGACGGGCGGCATCGTTGGATTGCCGCGAGTCGCCGACATCATCGATGCCCGCAAGAATGAGACCCGGCCGCAGTTCCTTCCATTCATCGTGTAATACCTTGATTCCGGCGTCCCCCAGGAGGCGGACCGCGGAATCGACACCGCCATAGCGCTCGTGGTTTCCGGTAACTGCCCACACCCCCAGCGGTGCCCCACCACGGCTCAGGATCGATTGGATGCCTGATCCATTTTCTGATTCTCCGTGGCCTTCAACAATGTCCCCCAGCATGAGCACGAGATCAGGGTGCAGTGCATTCACCTGGGCGACCCGGGCCGCCAGCCAGTGTTCGCCCAGCAACGCCCCCAAGTGGAAATCGGAGATTGCTACTATGGTGAGGCCATCCGCCTCCGGCGATAAATCAGCCAGGCGGATTTCGTAGTCATTGACGACCGGTGGACGCAAACCCTGGATGAAGGCAATGGCCGATAGCACTAATCCGGCCAGAAGCGCTGCCCCGCGGAATCCGGGTGCATGGTGCCGGAACAGGAAGCCAAATGCGGTGAGGATATCGACAACCAGCAGGCAGGAAAACAGCAGAAAAAGAATGCCCAGCCAGTTGGCGCCAAGCAATTCCAGCGGCCGCGCGACCGCCCCGGCACGAGAGTTCTCCAGGAAACGCGGCACAATAAAGCTGGACCAGAGTACGACAGCGATCACGACGAGCAGAGTCGCGGAGAAATGGTGCCTGATGACGGGCACTGAACTGGCACGCCAAAAAACATACACATGCATACCGGTCCAAACCGATAAGAAGATTGTCAGAAACACCGTGAGTTACTTCCCTCCTCCGGCACGAGTCGTTCCATTCTGCAATATATCCTATGGGCCGGCGGCGACTCAAACGGTTTGCGATGAAGAACGTGCGCGGCAGGCAAGAGAACGACAGCAGCAAGCCGGCCAACTGCCGAATATCCGCTTGTGTTTTCGGCCAAAATTGTTATTCTTATAGCCAGAATAATAAGCGTGGTCCGCGAATTCCCCGCGATGGGGGACCGGTTTGGTGATGATTTTTTACTCGCCACGTTAAAGCGGTGATCGAGTGAGAAAATAATCCTCGTCCGAAATACTCCAACGGAGGTGTGTTATGGGCAAGCGCAGAATGTATGCGGCGGCATTGTTTGTATGGTTGGTTTTCCTATGCGGAACGGCTTTGGCAGATGTGCCCCGCCTCATTACGTTTCAGGGCAGGTTAACCGACGATTCCGGGAAGCCCTACCCCGATGACCTCTACGAGATTGACTTTTATCTGTATACCGACAGTCTGGCGGGTGATCTGCTGTTCTCGGAAATACAAAAGGTCGAAGTCAAGGATGGTTTGTTCAACGTGCAGTTAGGTCTAAAGTCCAATCTGGCAGATTCTATTTTCGAACAATATGCAAATGTCTTCCTGGCCATGGATGTTGCCGGAGGTGCGGGTGAACTTGCGCCGCGTATTCGTCTGACGTCCGGCGCTTTTGCCTATCATGCCCGCATCGCCGATAAAGCATTAAGCCTTGGCGGCTGGACCGATGACGGGGCCGTTGTGCGTTTGTCAAATGATGCCGACCAGGTCGGCATCGGGACGGCGAGTCCAGGCGGGAAATTGCATGTAACCAGCTCGGGCATGACGGCCATCCATGCACAAAATTCGGCAGCAAGCGGCTCGGCAACGGGTGTTTACGGATCTTCAAGCAGCACCAGCGGCCGGGGGGTGATGGGCAGTGCCTCCGCCCCATCAGGGTCTGCGTGTGGAGTCGAGGGTTATTCGGCCAGCCCGGATGGTTATGCGTTCTATGGTTTTAATGAAGCCGAATCCGGGGAAGCGTATGCCTTTTACGGCGAAAATATCAGCCCGGACGGCATTGCTGTCTTTGGCGTAGCCACCAATGATGACGAACACAGTACCGGCATCGGTGTCTACGGCCGTTCTAAATCAGACTACGACGGCACCGGTGTCTACGGTGAGGCGACGAATACGGGGACGACATACGGGGTGCGGGGAGTCTCCACCCATGGTGTCGGCGTGCGTGGTGAGCAGTCGTCTTCCGGGAACCAGGGCTCACTGGGGCGGACCGATGAGGGTGTTTACGGCCGCGGATTCGGCGGCATCGGTGATGGCGTTCATGGTGTCGCGGCCGGGACGGACCCGTCGAGTTATGGTGCAGGCCTATTTGGCGAATCCGCATGTCCGAGCTGGGCCTGCGGAGTGCTGGGCTGGTGGGACGGTGACACAACTACCGGCCGTGGTTATGGCGGTTACTTCTCTACAAAGTCCCGGCGCTTGCCGGCACTCGTCGGGCAAAACACCTCGCAAGGCGAGGGAAGTATCGGCACCTACGGCTATGCTAATACCAATGACGGTGAATGTTACGGAGTGTATGGTGAAGCAGTGGGGGCGGAAGCACGTGCGGTGTACGGCAATTGCAGCGGGGTGGGGGGAGTCAACTACGGCGTTTATGGCAAAACGGCAGGGCCCACCGGCTTTGGTGTATATGGTGCAAACACCGCCCCGTCCAACTGGTATTCGTGCGCAATTCGCGGTGAACGCGCAGGGTTGGGCGTCGGTGTGGAAGGAAGCGGCGGCACTAGGGGTGTCTACGGCCATGTCGAACCTAGCGGAGAACTTCAATACTACGGCGTGCGTGGGTTCGTGAATGGCGGTACGGGTTTCAATTATGGTGTGTATGGATCGGCATCCGGCGGCGAATACAATTTCGGCGGCTACTTTGAAGGGGATGTGCAGGTGACCGGCACGCTGTACAAGGGTGTCGGGGCGTTTAAGATCGATCACCCGCTCGATCCCGAGGGGAAGTATTTGTGCCATTCATTTGTCGAATCACCGGACATGAAAAACATCTATGATGGTGTAATTGCCACCGACGGCAATGGATACGCCACGATAACCCTGCCGGAGTGGTTTGAGGCCTTAAACCGCGATTTTCGTTATCAGCTTACTGTGCTCGATGAAGGCGATACCGAGGGATTCATTCAGGCCAAGGTCGTCCGCAAAATCGCCAACAATCAATTCACGATTCGGACCAGTTCCCCGAACACCGAGGTATCATGGCAGGTCACCGGCATTCGTCACGATAAATTCGCCGAGGCCAATCCGATTCCCGTCGAGATGGTCAAGCCGGTGGACGAGTACGGGACATATCTCCATGCGGAGGCCCTGGGTAAACCAATCGAGCGGCAACTCGAACGTGTCCGCGAGGCCGCGGCCAACCGCGCCATGATGGAGCGACAACCGCTGCCGGATGACTCTCTCCCGACGGAGTGCAGGTTCAAGATTAATCGGTAATCAGGGAGCGGATGGCAACGCCGGGTGAGTAGGGATCGTCATTCCGGCGCAGACCGATACCCCACCACTTGCGGTGGTCGGTAGATGATATTCCGTTTGGAGAGATTATTCTGCTTGAATTTTATTTATTCGCCCGCCGGGTGAAGTGCAAGTTACTATTGAGAAAGCCGGCCGATGGGCGGACCGCCCGGCCGGGTCGCCGAATCCTTCCGTCAAGGAATTCCCGACAATGCGGTGATGGTACAATTTATGGGAACTGAAACCGTATACTAGAAAAAGGAGGGAATGGCTATGGGTGATTTCTATCAGGGCGGAGAAATTGCGACGTTCCATCGATTAGGCAAGACCGACCTCCCCAGGATGGAGCGAGAGCTTGAGACCATATCGCAGGTACGCGGGATTACACTTGTTTTGCCGTCGCTTTATTCTGAGTTGAAGCAGCCGGCACTGGCGAACATTGTCCGAGAACTGCAAGGCGCCCGATATGTGCGTGAGATTGTCGTGACGCTGGGACCATGTAACGTTGATGAATACCGCATTGCGCAGGAGTACTTTTCTATTCTCCCACAGAAAACAACGCTGGTCTGGGTCCATGGACCTCGCCTGCAACACCTGCTGGACCTCATCCTGTCGAAAGGTTTGAATCCCGGCCCTGATGGAAAGGGCAAACAGGTCTGGCTTGCATTTGGCTATGTGATCTCCGAGGGCAACAGCGAGGTGATTGCACTCCATGACTGCGATATCACGACCTATACGAGAGAACTGCTCGCCCGGCTGGTTTACCCGGTCGCCTCGCCCCAGCTGGATTTTGAGTTCTGCAAGGGATACTACTCGCGCGTCACGGACCGCATGCACGGTCGCGTATCGCGGCTGTTCGTCACTCCGCTCTTGCGGGCACTCATCATCATGGTAGGTCACCGGCCGAGTTTGGAGTACTTCGATAGTTTCCGCTACCCACTCGCCGGGGAGTTTTCCATGATGACAAACCTGGCGCGGTTGAATCGTATTCCGTCGGACTGGGGATTGGAAATCGGCGTATTGGCGGAACTGTACCGGAACTGTTCGCGGAAACGTATCTGTCAGGCGGAATTGTGCGAGAATTACGACCACAAGCACCAGGAGATATCGTTGGAAGACCCGAACAAAGGCCTGCACAAAATGGCCGTCGATATCGCCAACTGCCTCTTAGCAACGTTGGCGTCAGAGGACGTCGTTTACTCACCCGGCTTCTTCAACTCGCTGCGGGCAACCTACCGCCGAATTGCACAGGACATGACCGTCAGGTACCATGGCGATGCAATGATCAATGGACTTGAATATGACCGGCACATCGAGGGACTGGCGGTGGAGATGTTCACGGAGGCGATCCGCAAAGCGGGAGACATTATGGAACGGGACCCGCTGGGTGCCCCGCAGATTCCGAACTGGAACCGGGTGTTCGCGGCAATTCCGGATTTTGGCGACATGCTGCTGAAGGTGGTGAAGGAGGATAATTCAAAATAAGTATGGTGAAGTATGATACATCGCTGCGGCCATGGTTGATCCGTCGGCTTGAGCAGATTGACAAGGCAGAAATCGTGGCCGGGATCCCCTGCTGCAATAGCCAAAACACGATCAGCCATGTGGTCAAGATGGTCTCAGAAGGCCTGCACCGGTATTTCGCAGACAAGCGTGCAGTCATTATCGTTTCGGATGGCGGATCAACCGACGACACCCGCGAACTGGCTCGCCAGGTAACCACACTTCCCGGGCAGGAACGGATCGTGACGATCTACCGGGGGTTGCCGGGAAAGGGATCAGCTCTCCGGACCATCTTCGAGGCCGCGCGTCGACTCGATGCTTCTGCGTGCATGGTCGTGGATTCCGACCTTCGCTCCATCACCAACGAGTGGGTCGAGCACCTGTTGACTCCCGTCGTCAAGCATGGTTATGATTTTGTTGCCCCGATTTATACTCGCTATAAGTATGATGGTACAATCACCAACAACATCGTGTACAACCTCACCCGTGCACTCTATGGACGCCGCATCCGTCAGCCGATCGGCGGCGACTTCGCATTTTCGGGTCAGCTGGCACGGTATTATATGAACCAGGATGTATGGGACACTGATATCGCCCGGTTCGGAATCGACATTTGGATGACAACCAGTGCGTTGGTCACGGGGTATCGTATTTGCCAATCCCGCCTCGGCGTCAAGGTCCATGATGCCAAAGACCCGGCCGCAGGCCTTGGTCCCATGTTCCGCCAGGTCATCTACACGCTTTTCTCCCTGATGGAACAAAACGAAATGTTCTGGAAGGTCGTCCAGGGGTCTGAACCCACGGAAATCTACGGCCTCGCCGACGGCGGCGAACCGGAACCGATCAACGTCAATCATGCCGCATTATGCAGATCATACCGAGAAGGGTTCGACAAATTCGGCGTCATCTGGCGGAAGATCTTCTCCGACCGGGTCTTTGCCGCGATCAAGCGCACCGCCGAGCGCACAAACGCAGAGTTCATAATTGAGACTTCAGACTGGGTCGAGATACTCTATGAGCTGGCCGCGACATTCCATCAATGGCCGGCCAATCGCTTCAAGCTTCTTGAACTTGCGACTCCGCTCTATAATGCACGTGTGGCCTCGTTCATGAACGAGACGCGGCAGATGTCATCGCAGGAGGCGGAGGCTGTCGTGGAACACCAAGCCGAAACCTTCGAGCGAGGGAAGCCAATCCTGCTGACCCACTGGGAGCGAGTGTCGGGACCGGTGCCCGAAGACGATATCGTGCAGCCGTGAACGCAGAAAGGGTTGTCGCGAGCAGGTCATGTCATTCCGGCCCCCTTTGGCGGGTTTTTCCTGCGCCGCCGGGAATCCGTTCCCGGCGGACAGCTTTTTGTCAAGGGATTCCTGACGGCGCGGGAAGTATCGAGAAATTGGGATGAAGGGCGGGTCACACGATGGCTGGACTCCCCACCGTGGCGGGCCGCAATGACAGGGGCGGCATGAGTTGATTCTGTCATTCCGGGCTTGAGCCGGAACCCATATGACTTAGCCGCCGGCGCCAGGGATTCAGTTGAATATCGGTACCCCACCGCTTGCGGCGGGTCGGTGAGTGATATTCCGCTCAGAGAGATTATTCTGTTTGGATTTTATTCATCCATCCGCTCGGTGAAATACAAATTAATATTAAGAAACCCGCTCGAATAGCGGGCCACACAGCCAAACCCATTGGATAGGTAACAGATTTGTTATTTTCGGTACCCCACCCAGCGGGTGGGAAAAAAAGTGATCAATTGAATGCGACAATATGATTTGATCATCCCGACCTCGCAGTTATGTTCATCCCATGAAATTGCGCCATTATGATTTTGATGGCCGGGCCAGGTTTATCACGTTCGGCACACATCGCGGATTGCCGCTGCTTGTCGATGATGAAATTCGCACCATTATCTGTCGCGTGATAAACCGGATACGGCAGGAGAACCAATTTCAATTACTGGCGTATGTTATCATGCCGGAACACAT
>Ga0172362_10006520_pt1 | contig 10020 bp, 8 predicted proteins | sample LakKivs1_kivu2a2_FD_114534 | JGI IMG/M metagenome (GOLD analysis project Ga0172362, IMG submission 114534) | Sediment microbial communities from Lake Kivu, Rwanda - Sediment s1_kivu2a2 | ecosystem: Environmental > Aquatic > Freshwater > Lake > Sediment | place: Rwanda: Western Province, Lake... | reverse complement strand
AGAAAATGATCGCCACATACATCGCCATCGGCATCGCCAGGATATTTGCCGGTCTAGCCTCCTCTGCAGGTAGTACAGCTATACCCGGTTCTGCCCCTCAAATGACACCCGGAGCAGTGGTTACACCCACTGGATTCCAAGGACAATTTGCGGGTATGGCAGCGAACGGCGCAACCTTCGCCAACGGCATTGCCAAGTTTGCCAATGGCGGCATCGTCAGCTCGCCCACGCTGTTTAAGTTTGCCGATGGCGGCGCCACCCGCACCGGCCTCATGGGCGAAGCTGGCCCTGAGGCGATCATGCCCCTCAAGCGCGGTGCCGACGGCAGCCTCGGCGTACAGGCCAACGGTCTTCGTGAAGCCATGGGCGCCGCTCCAGGTGCCGCCGCTGGCAGCCCTGTACTTAACATGAGCTTCCAGTCCACCACCATTAACGGCGTCGAGTACGTCAGCCGCGATCAACTGGAAGCGGCAATGGCACAAACCCGCCGTCAGGCCTCCCGCGATGGCGCCCAACGTGGCATGACCATGACCCTCGACCGCATCCAAAACAGCAGCTCCACTCGCCGTAGAATCGGGGTGTAATGGCTGACTTCCCTGCACTGAAGCCAACGTCCCGCAGCTTCCAGCTCGGCCAGTATCCGATCAAAACGTATCGGGCGCTATCTGGCGCGGTAGTGCGCCGCAGCTTCGGCAACCGCCCGTTTGGCTACACATTGGAGCTGGAGTTTGCCAATGTTCCAGAAGCCACCGTAAATAGCATCTGCGATCATTACAACGGTCAAGGTGGCGGCACCTTGGGCTTCACAGTGCCAAAAGAAGTGTTTGCTGGTTACAGCAGCACATTGCAAGGCAAGGTACGCACGCCTGCCGGTATCGAGTGGCTTTACGTCGAGCCGCCGAGTGTCACCAGCGTAATCAAAGACATCAGCAGCGTTACCGTCAGACTGGTGGGTGAAATCAAATGAGCGAGATTCGCATCGCGCAGTATTTCGATATTAAGCCTGCCAGTGGTGGGCAGCGTCGGTTTCAAAATTACTTCGTTGGTCAAAAGAAGAGTCTCGGTGGCGTTCAATACGACTTTGCACCATTTCGCGCCGATGGCAGCATTGCCAATCTCAACGGTGACAATGCTATTGTCCGTGTGCTGTTCCCGGCCACGGAGTTCAGCATCAAGCTGGTGGAGGAGGGTGACGGCAACCGGCTAAGTGAGTTGACACTGACGACGCAATGGCTTAATGCCGCCGAGTCTATGGTCCGCTCCTACGTCGAGTATTACGTTGGCATCGGTGCCAGTTTCAGCGAAACCACGATCGAGCTACGGTTTCGCACCGCCATGGATTCTGTCGGTGCGCAGTTCCCAGCACGCATCTTGACCCGTAGTCTTGTGGGAGACTTACCAATCAATGCTCAGATCGCACTTCAATGACCTAATCGGCTTGCCGTACTGCTGGGGTGCTCCCCCGTGGACCGGCAAAACCGACTGTTTCCAGCTTGCGTGTGAAGTCCATAGCCGCTTGGGTTACGGCGACTACACCGCCAAATTTGACTGGGTGTACGAGTTGTACGACGAGGAGACGTTTCCAAGGGGCCTGCTGGTGCGGTGGTTGCTGCAAAACGGCAGCCGACTGCAAGCGCCAAAACATGGTGCGGTGACACTATTACCTGCGGCGATTGGCTCTGCGCTGGGTACAATCGTTGAAGATGGCGCGTTGTTTCTGTCACCTGGCGGAACCGTTATCAGAGCACCGCTGCCAGCAGGCGTGGGGCACTTCTTCTGGATGAACGAATGACCCGCAAGCTGCTGCCTTATGAATATGACTTGATCGAAGCGCTAGGCGTTACGAAGGATGAGTATCTGAATTTCGTAGCACAGCAGCACGTCCACGAGGACATCAAGGATGGCACGTTGCTGGACATCCGTAACCAACCGGCTGTCGTCGCCTTGGTGCTGTCAATCGTCGGCGCCTTGTTCCAAGTGGCGGCAATTCTGCTGGCACCAAAACCCCCCGACGCTGAAGGCACTGCTCAAACCCGCGACCAGCGTGTTGGCCGCCGGACGGGGTTCAACGGTACACAGGAACTCGCTAGCTATGGCGATGCCGTACCGCTGATCTATACCAACACCGAAACCAACGACTACGGTGGCGTGCGTGTGTCAACGCTGCTGCTATGGAGCGCTGTGTTGAGCTTCGGCAACCATCAGTTTATGCGGCTGATGATGACGATCGGCGCTTCCAACATCGGATCTATCGACCCCGAGCGCACCGCCATCGGACAATTCGCGGCACGCGACTTGGTGCTTAGCAACGTCTGGCAATATTTCAACCCCAATGGCCCAACGCGCTACCGCGATCTGCTGCCTGTCGGATCGCTTAATGCAGAAGATCCGACGCAAGATGAACGCAACGACACTACCGCACGAATTGCCTTTGGCGATGATTTAAGTAGCCAACAAGGGTTCAGCCAGGCATTTTCACCGACAACCAGCGATAAGGTAGGCGTGACTGGATTTATTCCAGTTAATGCGGAGGTAATGATTTTGACGCCTAGAGGTGACCGCGAGCGCAAATTAGTTGACGTGGAGTTGACAGGACGTGGAGATTTCTGGGGCAACAATCTTAACCGCCCAACTGTGCCGGTTGGGCAATCATTAAAGCTGATCATCGGCGACACCAGTGCGGCGCTTTTTTCGGATGACACCGCCGGCATTGCAGCGCAGGATGCTCAACGCGCTGCATCATCCATCGTGGATGATGGCGCATTGTTCAAGGCTGGTTCAGCCAAATTTCGCGTGCGCGGCGCTAAGTACGACGGCGACGGCAACATTGAAGATTCAAAGCTAACCGTTGATCTTGTATGCATACAAAAAGGCAAGATGCCGCGACTGGAATACAACATTCGCCACTGGCTAGAAGCCGGCGGATCACAACAAACAGAACTAGCAAACAAAATTGCAGAATTAAATAAAAAAGTGGAAACAAATGAGTCTGAAATTAGAGACAAGCAAGAAATACTAAATCAAGGATATGTATTTAAAACACTTCGTGACGGTGGGGGCAAATATCGGCTAACAAAAGTATCACTAAGTCCCGGAGACCGCGCTCAAATACAAAAAGAAATTGAAGCGCTTGAAAACAAAAATGCCACATTAGCGCAGCAAATAGAAGACCTCCAAGCAAAGATTGCTGCGCTTGCAGTCGCACCTTTTTACACCAAAGGCTTTGCCCGCATCGAAGAGGCTGCTTACGCCAGCGTCACCAAGTGCAACGTGCTGGATCTGGCGCTGCGTTTTCAGGTGTATCGCCGCCTTAGTGGTCGTAGCAATGTCTACGGCAGCAAGCAAAGAAATTACGGACACAGCCCCTCGGACAACGGCGCCAAGGCACGCACTGCCATGTTCGTCGTTTACTACACCTTGGACAGTGGCGAAGAAAACTACATCCCCTACATCTTCTGTTGCCGTGGCTTTAACGAGCAAGATGTATTCACTTACCTAAAGCTGCGGACACCTAACGCCCCCAAACAGTTTGAAGTGCGACTGGAGCCCGTGGTAGATCCCTACACGGAAGTCCGCACCCTGACCATCAAGGGATACTGCTACCTAGACCCTGGCGCCAATGCGGCAACTTTAAACACAACGCAAACTGGTAACAACAACCTCACTGTTTATTTCAACGGTGTCCGCCGCGAGCCTGATAACAAAGATTACCCCCCATTCAACAAAAACCCGCGTGATGTTAGCGAGTTTGACCTGTTCAACTATGACGCCTACTCCACCTCGTCATTCGCGTTCGACAACGGCCCCGAAATCCAAATTACCGCCGTCAACGAACAAGTGCTAGAAGCGTGGGATAGCCCCAACAACGCCAACCACGACAAGATTTATCGCGGCTTGTCTAACTTTGCCTTGCACGTCGTCTCCGGCGCTGGCACGCGAGATCTGCGTAGCGTGAGCGTTTGGGTCAATCAAGGCAAGCTGGTTCGCACGCTAAACGAAGATGGCACCTACACGTCAGGCCAACCCAAATCCAGCTCGTTTGCGCCTGAAATCTTTTTAGACACGGTACTGGACAAGGATAACGGCATCGGCGAATATGCCAAGGTCCATGCGGTCGATGTGCAGCAGCTCGGGTTAAGCAAGCGCTTCTGTCGTGAAAACCGCCTTTACATGGATGGCGTCATCGCTGACCAACGGTCATGGCGGCAGTTTTGGAGCGAGGTCGCACCGTTCAGTCTGTTGGAACTCGGCAAGATCGGCGGACGTGACACGCTGGTGCCAGCATTGCCGTATGACGAAGGTACAGGGCAAATTCGTGATACTGACGCTGTTCGAATCAGCGCCCTATTCAACCAAGGCAACATTCTCGAAGGCAGCCTCAAGGAAGAGTTCATCGACTATGGCGCCAGCACTCAAGATGTGATTGTGACGGTGCTTTACCGCGACGTAGAGCGTAACGGCCTGTTCCCACGCAACAACAGCGTTGAGATTAGGCTCACTAGCACCGGGGAAAGTGATGCCATCCGCGAAACCATCGACGCCTCGCAGTTTGTCACCCGCCGCGACCAGGCGATCAAACTCGGCAAGTTCCTGTGCAACACCCGCCGCCACAGCCGCCGCGCCATCGAGTTTCAGACCTTCCCGACGGACACCTTCGTCATGCCGGGCAGTTTCGTTTACGTCGAAACCAGCAATAACCAATGGGATGGCATCTATACAGGCCGCGTTGAAGCCGGTGGCGCGTTGAATCTGCCGATCGCCAGCACGGTGCCTAACGGCACTTACAACGTGCTGACCTATGGCAGCACCGACGGCACGCGGTCCTTTCCAGGCATCACCGTCAGCAACAACACTGCCACTGCTTTGGCCAGCGTCGAAGGCCAGTTGTTTGTGCTGGGCACCGCAGTCCGCAGCAAGCGGGTGTTCCGCGTTACTGAAGTCAACATGGAGGAAGAAGGCGAAACCACGATCCGCGCTGTCGAGCACTCCTGCGACAGCAATGGCTTGTCTTTAATTGCGCGAGGTATCGACGCGCACGTCGCCGGGCTGTTTACGATTGACGGCAATGCTGAGTAGACTGTAAGAAATCTCCATTGGGGTGCGATTATGGGTTTTTTCACCGGGCGTAGCGGCTCACTGGTATTTAACAGTAAGCCAGTGGCCAAAATCCGTGATTGGTCACTGGAGACGACTGTAGAGCTGCTATCTACTAATTCCATTGACAGCGCCGTTAATACGTTTACTCCTGGCGTTAAAGGCGCAACTGGCAGCGCCACATTGATGTACTATCGTTTGGAGTCAGGTGAAAGTGCGGCCTTTACGGAGTTCACAGCACTACTTAGCAAGATCATGAAAGGTGGCGCTGTTGGAACGGGCGACCGCGTGCTTCTGGAGCTAAACATAGGTGGCGATGCTGCTGACGACATTAAATTCAACGCTTACATCACCAGCGCACAAGTATCAGTTAGCACTGGCGAATTGAGCGTAGTGCCGATTCAGTTCACGATGGATGGGGACTTTACTGAAGTCGTATCCTAATGGCAGTTTTTCTTGGCCGTCACGGTAATGTCCGATTACGGCGAGGTTTGCGGACGCCTTATGCGCTGCTAGAGGATCAAATAAAGCCTGATGACGTAAACACCACGCTCAATCGGCTTGGCTTTGATAGCTCAGTAGACAACTTAATAACAGGCGACCGCATTGACATCAGCACCGATGACGCCCGTGGCCTGGTGTGCTTTGCTGCGTCCTCATGGTCATCAGCCGCTGTAGAGCCTTCGATCTCGGCGTATGTGCATGTTAACGCTGTAGGTGGATTGCGCTTTTTTTATCAGTTTGAAAACGCCATCAACAATAACCGCGCCGCAGAACTGACGCTAACTGCGTTTGCAGAGCCTGCATTACCCATCACTGTAAAAGTGCGCGACGTAGCAGAGAACGTACTCGGTAACGTTACGAGCTATACATTAAACACAGACCGTGAAACCATCGACGCAACTAGCCTTAGCGACAAGTTTCGTAAACAGTATTCAGCCGGTATTATTAGCGGCAGTGGTTCTATCGACTGCTTGTTTGACTACACAACTACCGGCATCAAGGAAACGCCGCTGCTGATGCTGCAACTCATTCATCGTGTTGACATCGGCAGTGAGTTTGACCTGGCGCTGTATTTAACCGACAAGGAATTAAACCCATCTCTCAATAATGTCTTCTATGAAATGCAAGCAATGGTCACGCAAACTGGCGTAACCGTTGACAGCGAAGATATTATTCGCTGTACAATAGACTTTGTAACAACGGGCGAAATCCGTCTGTTGATTGGCGAACCTGTTGGTTACGTCCTGAAGGAAGACGATGACCGCATCGAGATCGAGCAGTCCCTCGACTTCCTGCTCAAGGAAACCGAGGACTAAACTATCCATAGCACGGAGTTGAATTTTGGCTGACCAACGCATTACCCAACTGACGCCCTTGCCTAAGGCTGGCGTTGCGGCCACTGACGTGCTGCCCATTGCGGACATCTCCGCAAGCCAAACCAAGAAGGTCACCGCCAAGGATCTGGTTGACGCCGGCCTAGATCTGATTGATGTCAGCAGCATCGACATCGACAAGCTGGATCAAGCCAGCGCCACCAAGCTAGGCACCACGGCTTTAGCGGATGATGCCGTCACTGCGGCCAAGCTGGCCAACGACAGCTCTATTGCAGTGCAGACCACTGCACCAGCAAGCGACAATTTTGAAGGGCGCGGACACTTCAACGCCTCGACCGGCAACTTGCAGATCTTCGACGGATCGGCCTATCAACAGGTGGTAATGCCCACCGCCGGCATCGGCGATCTGCAGGTGGCCACCGGCAAGTTGGCCGACGGCGCCGTCACTACCGTTAAGGTCACAGCGCTGGGCACGGCGGCCTATGCCGACAGCAGCGTCACCACAGCCAAGCTAGCCGATGGCGCTGTTACAGCGGTCAAGATTGCAACCGACAGCATCACCGCAACGCAGATCGCGCCAAACGCTGTTGGCGCATCCGAGCTGGCGGACGATGCCGTTGACACGGCTGCAATCCAGGCTCTTGCCGTAACGGAAGCAAAGCTGGCTGGTGGTGCTGTCACCGAAGCCAAGCTAGCTGACTTGGCTGTTACCGATGCCAAGATTGCTGCGACGACGATCACCTACGGGAAACTAAACCTAGCAGACGGTTCGGTCCCTGGCGCCAAGCTCGTCAACGATTCGGTCACGAGCGTACAAATCGCGGCGGGCGCAGTTCAATCAAGCGAGCTTGCTAACGATGCAGTCACCACTGACAAGATCGCTGACGACGCGATCACTGCTGATCAGCTTGCCACTAACTCGGTCACTGCAGATGCCATCGCTGCTGGCGAAGTTGGCACCAGTGAGCTAGCCAGCGACGCCGTTACCTACGACAAGCTCCAAAACGTCAGCGCCACTGATCGCCTACTGGGGCGCAGCGCTGCTGGTGCTGGCAATGTAGAAGAGATCACTTGTACTGCGGCAGGCCGAGCACTCCTTGATGATGCCGACGCAGCAGCCCAGCGCACCACGCTTGGCCTTGGCACGCTTGCCACGCAAGACGGCACGTTCAGCGGCACGCACTCTGGCACCAGCAGTGGCACCAACACCGGCGATCAAACAATAACCCTTACGGGCGACATTACTGGCACCGGCACCGGCTCCTTCGCTACTGCCATCACAGCTAGCGCCGTCACCGAAGCCGCTATCGCCACCAACGCGATTAGCACCGGCAAAATCCTTGATGACGCCGTAACAGCAGCCAAGCTGGCGAATGACAGTACCACCATCGTCAATGCGGGCACGCCATTTGGCAGTGGTGCATTTGAAGGCCAGCACTGGTTCGACACCAACACCAATGTTGAGTACGTCTGGGACGGTGCCGCATGGATTCGCCAAGCGGCAATCAATACGCTGACCTTCACCGACAGCACACCGATTGCGTTTTCGGTGGCGTACCCAGACCAGTACAGTGCCACCATTACAACCACGCTGGACACGCAAGTTGCAAACCGCGCACTGCTCGGCCCGGTCAGTGGCGCAGATGCGGCACCAACATTCCGCGACATCGAGCCCGATGATCTGCCGGATGCCACTTCATCAACTAAGGGCATCATCCAACCAGGCACTGGATTGGCAGTTAATGCTGGCATATTAAACCACAGCAATAGCGCCACTGCTGGCACCTATACCAAAGTTACGGTTGATGCCCAAGGGCATGTCACTGTCGGCGCACAGCTAGATGCGGCTGATGTGCCAGTGCTTGATGCCGCCAAGATTACAACCGGCGAGCTGCCCACCGACCGGCTGGCTGATGCTGCTATCACCATTGATAAACTCGCCGACTATTCGACATCTTCAATCGGCGAAGCATTCCCCATTGCCACCTTTATTGGTCAGCTTCACCTCAACCCGCTAGACCGTGCGTTCTACATGTGGGACGGCAACGTTTATGTGCCGATTGGTATTTCAGCCGGTCAAATTCTGTTGGCTGGTACGTTCGACGCCAGCTCGCCTGCAGGTGTTGGGTCAGTGCAAAGCGTCACCCCCGATGGTGCAGCAGCAGGTTTTGTTGTAGGCGATCCGCTGCCTGTTTCGACACTGACTAATAACAAATACTATTTTGTTGTCAGCGAAGGCGGCACGATTACCAGCGGCAATGCGCCGAATGTAACGCTAGCGCCGCCTGACTTGTGTCTATCTGTTTTCAGCGATGCCAACCCGCAATGGGTGGAAATCGACGTATCGTCTGGCGCTGGTGCAATCGCAGCAAGCAACGTCAGCTTTAATCCTGCTGCCAGCCTTGGGGCTACTAATGTTCAGACGGCGCTGGAAGAAGTCAGCACCGAATGCCGTAACGCTACCAACATCACCAGTGGCACGCTTGCCGTAGAGCGTGGCGGCACAGGAGTTGCTTCTTATGCCAAGGGCGACATTCTCGGGGCTAGTGCTGCTACCACGCTGACCAAGTTGACGGTTGGCACCAATGGCCAAGTGCTCAGGGCTAATAGTGCCACTGCTACTGGCTTGGAGTGGGGCAACGACTATGTCGGCACCGTCACCACGGTCACCAGCAGCACTGGTGCGCTGACTGTTGCCACCGCCACCACCACTCCGGCGCTAACGATCCGCTCAGCAACGACCAGCGTTGATGGCATCGTTCAACTCAGCGATAGCACCAGCACGACTAGCAGCGTACTGGCTGCTACGCCTACTGCCGTCAAGGCTGCCTATGACCTAGCTGCACTGGCACTGCCGAAAGCCGGCGGCACTTTTACAGGCGAGCTGCTGTTTAGCACCACTGGCACCTTGGTGTTTGAAGGCAGCACTGACGATGCGTTTGAAACCACGCTGGCCGTTGCTGATCCAACCGCTGATCGCACAGTGACGCTGCCTGATGCCACTGGCACAGTTGCGCTAACCAGTGATCTTGACGACGGAACTTATTAGACTGGCTAGATAACTTCCGGCCCCACGGGGCGTTAAGGAAATGGCTCTTCAACATCTGCGTTCATCTACTGCTGACAAGCGCCCAACTCCCGGCGCGATGTCTGATGGGCAGCTTGCGCTAAACACCAATCTGGTATCACCGGGCTTGTTCTTTAAGGACAGCAATGGTGATTCGGTAAAAATTGGCCCCATTCACGTTGGAGCCACAGCACCCAACGCAACGCCTGGTGCTGGCGGTCAAGCGGGCAACAGCAAAGGAGAGGGATGGCTTGATACCAGCGCCACCAACCCAATACTCAAGGTGTGGAACGGCTCTGCTTTTGTTGCCGTACAACCTGTTGGCACTGGCACGGTCGTCAGCACTACTGACACTGGCACCGTCACCAGCACGATGATCCTTGACGGCACCATCGTCAACGCCGATGTCAACGCCTCTGCCGCCATTGCTGGTACCAAGATTAGCCCTGACTTCGGCAGCCAGAACGTCACCACCACTGGCACGGTTACGGGCGCCAGCCTGTCCCCGACCAGCAGCACGGT
>Ga0172362_10006519_pt1 | contig 10022 bp, 11 predicted proteins | sample LakKivs1_kivu2a2_FD_114534 | JGI IMG/M metagenome (GOLD analysis project Ga0172362, IMG submission 114534) | Sediment microbial communities from Lake Kivu, Rwanda - Sediment s1_kivu2a2 | ecosystem: Environmental > Aquatic > Freshwater > Lake > Sediment | place: Rwanda: Western Province, Lake... | reverse complement strand
GCTTTTAAAGCTTTTAACTTTTGACTGGTCAAATCGATATTCCAGGATTCCCTTTTCGTTTTTTATTCGCTCCGGCTTCAATTTACCGGCTTTGATATACCTGGTAATAGTTCTTTTGCTTTTGCCTAAAATATTGCAAGTTTCTTTAAATGTAAGATAGCTTTGTTGCATCTTTTACCGCCCCATTTATTTTTTAATTAATTTTTCAAGGAGAAAATATAGCTCTTTTTATAGCTTCTAACAATAATAAATCAATAGAATCTCCACATAATTTTCTATAAGCAATGCCAATTATCTCACGATAAGGTATATAAGTGTTGGCCAGGTCTTTGTATAAATCATTTGCAACATTTCTAATACTTTCATCGTTAAAAAGGAGGAAATCCCATATTTTATTCCTCAATTCCTTTTCTTCTTCAGATATTTCATATTTATCTGACATTGGCAAAATAGATAGAGTAAATTCCTCTTGAATGCCATCCTTATATCCCATGATATAAATATCTCTCATATAATTAGACCAAGAATCCATACATTGCCATAATTAAAAGGCTCTGTAGCGAGGCAAGAAAAATTAAGATAAATAATAAAAATAAAATAATGAAGATGAAAAGTAATAATTTCTTCATTTATATCACCTCCATAATTTGAATATAAACAGATTTAGACATTATTTGCCCCCTTTCCCTAATGCCATAATCTCTTAAATTTATTCTAAAATCCTCTTCATCTTTATATTCTTTGTAACATATCATACTTTTCATTAATAATTCAAAACCTCTAGATAAATTTAAAAAAAGATAAAGAATAGAGTAAGTCATCATTAGTAAAATTAATTTCCCCGAAATAATCTAATTCACAATTAATCAAATTAGCTAATTCATTAATAGCTTTTTATAAAAAATGTAGCTTTAATTAATCATCAGTAATTTTTAAATCTTCAAAGATGTGGTTTTTAAAATAATTCGTTTCCACTTTTATTCCTCTCTATTTTTGTAGATAATGTAACCCATCAATTATCGCAAACTTACCTCATCCATAAGTCAAATAAAATAATTCATCTGCTGTTTTCTGATCTAAACCTTTGAGAATTTTATATTCGTCTAGGGCAAGATTTTATCTCTCCAAACCAGAAAAATCATTCCTAACCCATAGTGAGCATGAATATAATTTGGTTGAATAAGTATAGCTTATTTATTAGCATTACTTATAAATCAACTCAAAAAGCTGATCAGCTATCTTCTGGTCCAGATTCTTAAGCACCTTATATTCTTCTAAAGCTAAAGCCCTCTCCCCCTGAGCGAGATAAATCATTCCCAGACCATAGTGGGCATAAATATAATCTGGTTGAAGACGAATAGCTTGGACAAAAAATTTAGTAGCATTCTCCAAATCTTCCAGTTGGCTGAAAGCCCATCCTAAACCATAATAAATATCTGCATCATCTGGACTCTTTTCCAGTGCCTTCTGAAAAGCCTCAATCGCCTCTGCATATTTTTTAACTTCTACATAAGCCCAGCCTAAATTATAATAGATATGATTATATTCCGGATCAATCTGGACAACCTGTTGATAAGCTTCGATAGTCTTATCGTATTCTCCTTTTTGATTATATAACCAACCCAGGGAAAAAAAGGCATCGGCATGCTGGGGATTATGCAAGGTAGCTTTTTTAAAACTCTCTATAGCTGATTCCTCTCCATCTTCTATTTCCTGGTATAATAAACCTAAAAGATAATTGATTTCATCCGCAGAATCTGTTAACCAAACAGCTGCCTTTTCTAGATTTTTAATAGCTTCTGAATATTTATCTATCTCTCGATAATTCAAGCCTAAATGGTAAAATGCTTTCCCATAATCTGGTTTAATACTTACTGCTTTTTCCAGATAATCAATCGATTTTTGATATTCACCAATCCTCTCATAAGTAAGACCCAAATTATAATATATTTGCGCATCCTGGGGCGCCAGGATAAGAGCTTGTTCAAAGGCAGAAATAGCCTCCCCATATCTTTCGAGTTCATAATAAGCTAATCCCAGACCATAGTGAGCTCGGGCAAAGTCAGGTTCCTGGCGAATTGCCTCTTTAAAAACCTCCAGCGCTTCAATATTTTTTTTAGTTTGCAGATAGGAAAGACCTAATCCATAATAAGCTGAACTGTAATGAGGCCTTAATTTAATAGCTTGACTATAATTAATAATTGCCTTTTCAAAATCACCGGAATTTCTCCATGCCTCTCCCATCTGAAAGTAAGCTTCTGGATGATCAGGATCTAACTCAATAATTTTTTGAAAATAAGTCATTGCTTCCCCATATTCTTTCTTATTTTCTAGCAAATCAACGCCTTTAAAATAAAGTTCTTCTATAGAAATATCTTGACTATAAATCACTATTAAAGGAGAAATTATCAGGATAAGTATGAAGAAAAAAAAGTTAATAAATTTAGTGTAATATTTCATCTTCCATTTCCTCCTTCCCTCTAGTTATCTTTTCTTTAAAATAATCCCTTATTATTTTAATATTTCCCATTTTAGGAAAATTTTTAACTTTTATCCAGAAATCTCCTTAATACCGGATAAAAATCCTTTTCTCTCTCGATTACCGTTATTCCTTCTTTTTTAGCTTCTTCCTTATGTTTCTCGGTACAATACCCCCAACCCGCCAAAAAAACATTTACTCCTAGAACATTGGTTCCCATTAGATAACTTAACTGGTCATCAACAAAATAAAGTTCATTTAATTTAGCTCCGTACCTCTTCGCGATAGCTTGCATATGTTCTGATTTATGTTGACCAAAATCTTTATCAAAAATATCTTTTAAGGTGATGGTAAATCCTATATATTTCGGTTGAAATTCTGGATAAATAGATTCTCTACGATTGGATGTGGCAATGACTACTTTTTGTCCTTCCCGCAAAAATTTTTGAATCCCCTGAACCACTCGTTTAAAAACTGGGGAGAGAGAAAACCATTTTTCAAAATCCTTTTTCTGCCATCGATCTCTTTCTTCAAAAAATTTAGCCTGGAAGAATTGGTAATCAAATTTAAGTTGATTACGATAATCTATAAATTCTTGCTGGTTATTTATCTGAATCTGCTCTTCAATTATTTTGATGATAACGAAAAAATCACTGGAGAATTCAACATATGACCTTAATTGTCGGTAATAATCCATTTCTCTTTTATATTTTCTTTTCATCTCTTCCCAATTATCAAAAGTAAACAATTTTCCTCCAAAATTGCTTTTTACTCTTGAACCAAAATACCGACAATAAGCATTATGGCTAATGAATAAGGATTTCAAAGCACTATCACCAATCACTCCATCGTAATCTACTGCCAATATCTTCATTCTTCAATTTCCCTTTATTTTTATGTTTATCAAAATCAGCTTTTCTATTCAGTCTGCTTAGACTAAAGTTATATTTCTTTTAAGAAAAGGAGTCTTCTTTTATCACCTTAAGTCTCTAATCTATTTTGGCTATTTCTTCTTTCTATTTTTTTTATCTTCATACATTTTCTGGTCAGCTAATTGAATGAGTTCATCCATAGATAAAGGATTAGCTGGGTCGTAACCTGAAAAGCCAATACTAAAACTAATCTTATAGGATTTAGCCAGTTTATTATTCAGCTTCTCTAAATTTTTTAACAACCTCTCTCGAATTCTGGGAGCATCTTTTAGTGAACTATCTAGAAAGACCAACAAAAACTCATCTCCTCCCAGTCGACAGATGATGTCTACTTCTCTCATGATAGATTTAAATAATTGGACAACTTTTTTCAGGACTACATCTCCTTCTCGATGACCAAAATTATCATTAATATATTTGACATTATCTATATCCACATAGCATAGAAGAAGAGGAGTTGCATTCCGTCGAGATATCTTAATCTGCCGTTCAAACAGACTTAAGCCATACTCCTTATTATAACAACCAGTAAAGACATCAAAATGGGCAAGCTTTTCTAACCTTTCCTCTAATCTTTTCCGTTCGGTAATATCCTGAAAGGTTATTATTACTCCTTGAAGTTTACCATCAGTTACCACCCTCCCACTGGAAATAGCCACCGGGAAGAGGGTACCATCTTTCTTCTTCCTTAACGTTTCGGTATAGTAAGAGCCCTTCAAGGATTTTTTGATTACCACTTCTCCCTCTTCAATCTTATCTGGAGGATGAATTAATCCCTTACAAATATTCTTACCCTTAACTTCCGTTAAGTGGTAACCAAATAGCCGGGTAAAACTGGGATTAATATTTAAGATTTGACAATTTTTATCTATATAAACTAGGGCTAAGGGACTGCTATTAAAAAGGCTGGCAAATACTTTTCTCGCCTCTTTTAATTTTTTTTCTATTTCCTTTTGCTGAGAAATATCACGGACATAGGCTAAAAGCCTAGGTTTACCCTCGATATGAATAATTTTAGTAGCAATCTGGGTAGGAAAGACCTCACCACTCTTTTTTTTACTTATGCGAGATACAAAAACTCCCCGGGTAGTTTCACGCTCGGTAATTACTTTAGGTAAATCTTTAGCAAACTCTAGAGGGACTAAATCGGCAATAGTTAATCCTACCATTTCTTCTGGGGTGTAACCATACATCTTAGCTCCTGCCGGATTACACTCCAGTATCTTCCCCTCTAAGGTCTCTATAAAAATACCTTTCAGGCTATTTTCTACTATAATTCGGAATTTTTGTTCTTTTTCCAATAAAGATCTTTCTAATTCTCGATGTTGGGAATCTGAGTCTTCTAATTCTTTGACTCTTTTAGATAATCTTTCTAACTCATCTTGCCAAGGTTCCCTCATCTTTCCTTTCCTCTTCATATATTTCACCTATACTAAACTTATAATTTATTAATTCTTCTAAAGCCATCCTGGTCAGTTTAACCAAGAGCATTATTATATTCTTTCTACTTTATTCAGGATAAGATCTTCTTTATTCTTCTTAATATGGTTATCTTCTATAAAATTATCTTTTATCTTTAAAGATAATTAATTACGCTTATGGATTGATATTAATTTCTCATAAAAAATGATAAAAATAATTAAGAAATAAGGAATAATTCCGCCTCTCTTTAATAAGAAATCATCTGAAGGCTTCATAAATAGTTTACTTTAATCTAAATTAAAATACAAGAATATTACTGCTAACTCTGGAAAGAGAGATTCTATCTATCAATTAATTTTATCCAATCTTAAAAATTAAATCTTGATTAATTCTGAGCCTGCAAAAAGAAGATTTCTAAACTAAAATCAGTTTAAGATATTAAAATTATGCAGAGAAATAATAGCTCCCTCCTTAAGGTGATTTCCCTTCCTTACTTTCTATCTTAATTCCAAACAACTTAGGCCAGAACTTTCCGGTAACCAATAGCTCGCCATTTTCTTCATCATAGGCAATGCCGTTTAAAACATCCTCAGTGGTTTTGGTCTGCTTTCTTTCAAGAATATCCTTTAGGTCTATCCATCCCACTACTAGCCCGGTCAAGGGATTGATCCGAGCAATATAATCAGTTAGCCAGATGTTGGCATAGATTTCCCCATGGATATATTCTAGCTCATTAATCTTGCTTATTTTAAAATCATTAGCTGATACTTCTAACTTCTTTACTTCCTGAAAAGTCTCGGGATCGAAAAAATGCAATACGGAAGTACCATCACTCATAATTAAATATCTACCATCATAGGTAATGCCCCATCCTTCATAGGGATAATAATTAAATTCTTTTATCAAATTAAAGCTAATTTTATCATAAACAAAACCAAGATAAGATTTCCAGGTTAACTGAATAATCTTGTCCTGGTAAATAGTTATTCCTTCCCCAAAATATTTACTGGGCAAGTGATGAATCTGTAAAATTTTACCGGTGTCTAATTCTACTTTGCGTAAAGTAGAATGACCATAAAGACCCGTTCCTTCGTATAATACTCCATCTTCTAAGACTAAACCTTCCGTAAAAGCATCTTGATCATGAGGGTATTCGTGGATAACTTGATAAGTATAAAATGGAATTGATTCGGTTAAAGCAAAAGAGAGAAAAGAAAATACATAGCTTAAGAAGAATGCTTTAATGATTACTACCAAACAAGGAAAGTACCAGTGGATAGTTCTCTTTTTTATCATTTAATCCTTCCTTTTATTTTTTCTTTTCCTTAAAATTATTACCATATTCACCTTTTTTAAAAATTTTACTCTGCTCTGTGTCCTACAGCTATAGATTTTTATTTTTTAAATTAATTAATATCGGTGAGTATTTTCAATCTTTTCTACTTTTTCTACTTAAATAATGTCGATGCGCTTTTGCTCGATTTCCACAACTTTTCATACTACACCATCGCCTGCTCCTATTACGGCTATTATCAATAAATAACCAGCCACAAGCATTATTAGCACATTCCTTTACTCGATTTAATTCAGGAGAAACCAGGAGATCTGCTGCGGATTTCAATATTGGACCAAGGAAAAAATCCAGGGAATCTTTCTCTAAATTAAAAGACCAAACAAATCCTCTCTCTGAAGGAATTACACTCCATAATTTACCTAAAGAATCAGATAAAAATTGGTTAAAAAGCGCCAGGTCTGGAGGGGAGACTTTTCCTGTTCTGGCCATAGAGGAGAAAATATTATATAGTAGCTCTCTTAATCCAATGGCTTTATGATAAGCTTTTTTTGCTAGGGTTGGTTCCAGTAAAGCTTTTTTAATGATACTTTGCGCATGATTATTATCTATTATCTTGTAATATTTACTCCATTGAATCATAGCAGAAAAATCAGGAAGCCGTTCTATCTTTTTTAGCTTATCCCTTCTCCATTCTAAAGTGTTTATAAAATCTATACAAAGATTTCCGCTTACTGCCCAGCAAACTTCTTCTTTCTTCTCTTTCTTCATTTAAATCACTCTCTTTTGATTATAACCAGCAAAAAAGTATTGACAGGTTATATTTTTTATGTTATAGTATAACCGTCATAATTATAAATACTGGTTATACTCCTTGTCAAATATTTCTTACTGGAGGCAAAAAGAATGGAAAACTGGGTGTTTTTTTATGAGTATGCACAAGATAAACATAAGGAAATACTTAAAGAAGCGGAGCAGGAAAGATTGATAAGAAAGACGCGACCAAAAAATAAAACCTCTTTTGCTTATCTCTATTTTAGCTTAAATTATCTTGGAGGTTTAATGGTAAAGATAGGTACCTTTCTCCAAAAGAAAAGTCAAGAAACTCCTTCTGGTTCACACTTTTCGGATTACAAACTATTAGATAATAAAGATTAAAGGATCCAAAAGAATATAAAGCACCTACTCTTTACAGAAGAGCAGTACTGAAATATCTCTCTGCTCGGTCAGGTAATACAGTAACTACTCTATTTCTACCATTATCCATATGCAGGGCAGCAAATACATTTGCCCCCGATGAGGTGCCCACCAATAATCCTTCTTCTTTAGCAAGTCTTCTGGTCGTCTCAATGGCATCTTCATCACTTACGGTGAAAACCATGTCTACCAGATTGACATCTAAGACATCTGGTATAAAACCATCCCCTATGCCCTGAATTTGATGAAGACCTGGTTCTCGATGGAGTAGTGCTGATGAATTTTTTGGTTCTACGGCCACCAGCTTAACCTTCGGATTTTTTTCTTTTAAAAATTTTCCTATTCCCTGGAGAGTTCCTCCACTTCCTACCCCCGCCACAAAGACATCTACCTTTTCCTCCATATCCTGCCAAATTTCGGGAGCGGTTCCCCGATAATGGGCTTCGGGATTGTCTGGATTGAAAAATTGATTAACAATAAAATATTTTCCCGCTTCACTACTGGTTATCTCTTTCAACTTCCTTACGCTTTCAGCTAAACTCCCCTGAGCAGAAGTAAAAATGATTTCTCCTCCAAAGGCCTGAATGATCTTCTTACGTTCCTCACTCATATTTTCAGGCATTATACAGATCACTTTATAACCTTTCAGCACTCCTACTAAAGTTACTCCGATACCAGTATTTCCAGAGGTAGCCTCAATAATAGTCATGCCTGGTTTTAGTTTTCCTTCTTTTTCTGCTTTTTCAATAATATATTTGGCGACCCTATCTTTGATACTTCCTCCGGGATTTAAATGTTCTGCTTTTACAAATACATTTCCTGAGGATATTTTCTTCAGTTGAATCAAGGGTACCTTTCCGATTGCTTCTAAAACTGTATTTATTAACATAATCTATTTCCCCCTCTGGTAGATTGAAAATGTATATTTGTCTCTCTTAATTTCATAATAATAATTTTTTAAATTATAACAAAATTAGTCAAGAATATCTACAAAAAATTTGTAAAATAATTCCTTTTTAAGGAATTATTTTCTCGGTATATTTTTAAGGTTTAAAGATTTTCTGGTATAATCTCTTTTTTTAAAAGATTCTATTTTTCCCCGATTTTAATGGATAATCACTCCCTCTCTGCTATCCCTTCCTCAAGCTATCCACTTATAATCGCAATTCAAATCTTTGTTCGGTTACCTCCGTCCCCCACTGTTTACCTACATTTTGCTCCACAAGCTGGAAGCCATTTTTTTCATACAGATGCCTTGCTACATCCAAACCTTTAAAAGTCCAGAGATAAACTTTTTTATACTTCTTCTCTTTACAAAAATCTATGGCCTCCTGAATTAATCTATTTCCTAAGCCTTTACCTCTTAAAATATCAGAGATAATAAACCACCGTAAATGTGCTCCTTCCTGCTCAGCATTTTTTCCATCAATAGTAATAGAACCTTCAATATTCTTTTTATATAATACTGTCCAGAAACCATCTCGCTGTTTATTATATCTCTTAAGAAATTCTGATAACTCAGTAGCAATCTTCGCTTCAAAGAAAAGGGTAAAACCCCAATGAAAGTGATAATATACTCCATGAAGTTCAACTACTCTACCAATCGAGCCAGGAAGGTAACCTTTTACAATTTCAATCTCTTCCATATTAAAATAACTCTCCTTTCCTAATTTTTATCAACTTGACCTAAAAACAAAAGGTTTTGTTTTTACTTTTATCGGTCTTATCTTTATTCTAGCTGGTATTATTAATAAAACATTCACTTTTATACTGACTATATCTTGCCCTTGCTTTGCAATATTATATCTTGGAATTCACTCTTATCGAGAATATAAAAAATTACCCCCCTCTTCTTAAAGGTAAATTGATTAAAAGTCAATCGATCTTCTTATATTCCTTATTTCGCAATTAAAAGGAGATGATTTTCCAGATCATCTCCTGATAATCTAAGTCACTATCAATGCGGTTAAAAAAATTTTTTTTCCTTATCTATCACTTCAAGGATAAAACAGGCTGCCTTTTTGGCTCCTCCACTTTCTCTGAATCCTGCTCCAATCTTTCTGGCTTTTTCTTTATAAGATCCATTAGTCAGTAGTTCCTGGATAGCTTTATCAATCAGATCTGGGTCATTCTTCCTTAGTAGAATGCCGGCACCTAAGTCAACTACCCTTTTTGCCACCAATCCCTGCTCACTATGCTGAGGAAATGCCACTATGGGAACGCCGAAGTACAGGCTCTCATTTACACTATTCATCCCGCAATGAGATATAAAGACATCAGCCCTCTGGAGTACTTCAACCTGATTAATCCAGTTTTTAACTTCTATATTCGAAGGAATTTCTCCTAGCGATTCTACCGTAGTTTCTTTGCCTATGGATATGATGACATCAAAGGGTTTATCCCTCAAAGCTTTTATACAATTGCGGTAAAATCCCCTATTCTTAGTAAGTACTGTGCCCAGGGATATATAGATGAGTGGTCTTTTCTTATCCATAAGATCGCTTTTTACTTCTTCAAGGGAAGGACCTACAAAAACAAATTTATCAGAAAATGTATCTGCCAACGGCTGAAACTCTTTAGAAGTATAGACAATAGTATTGGTTTCATTATCATTTCCAATAAGAGAGACAAAGCTTTTTACTTCATATCCATTTTCCTTAAGTTCTTTCATTTTGCGGTTTATCCTTGGCCATCCAAAGAG
>Ga0172362_10006516_pt1 | contig 10023 bp, 7 predicted proteins | sample LakKivs1_kivu2a2_FD_114534 | JGI IMG/M metagenome (GOLD analysis project Ga0172362, IMG submission 114534) | Sediment microbial communities from Lake Kivu, Rwanda - Sediment s1_kivu2a2 | ecosystem: Environmental > Aquatic > Freshwater > Lake > Sediment | place: Rwanda: Western Province, Lake... | reverse complement strand
CTGGCCATTTTGGCCCGCGCGAAGCAGACCAGCGTCTTGGCCAGCAGGTTGCCGGCCTCCATGTCTGGGGCAATCAGGATGTCGGCCCGCCCAGCTACCGGGCTATTGATGCCCTTGATGGCCGCCGATTCCGGCGAGATAGCATTGTCGAACCCCAGGGGGCCATCCACAATCCCGCCCTTGATCTGGCCGCGTTCCGCCATTTTGGACAGGTCAGCGGCGTCCCGGCTGAGGGGGACTTTGGGATTCACCGTTTCGGCGGCGGCCAGGATTGCCACCCGTGGTTCGGCGATGCCCAGGCGGTGGGCCACGTCAATGGCGTTCTGCACAATCGCCACCCGCTCCTCGAGCGCGGGGGAGACGACGAGGGCGATGTCGCTGATCAGCAGCAGGCGTCCGAAATCGGGTAACTCGAACACACTGACGTCGGTGAGCAGTTTGCCCACGCGCAGGCCGCGCTCCCGGTCGAGCGCCGCCTCGATCAGATACCGGGGATGGGCCAGGCCGTTCATCGCCAGGTCGGCCTGTCCGGCGTTGACCATCTCGACCGCGCGCCAGGCGGCCAGGCGAGGGTCTGGCTCGGCTATAAGCTCAACTCTGTTCAGGGTCAGTTCTTGTTCACTGGCGACCTCCTCCAGCCGCCCCGGATCGCACAACAAGGCGCACTCGGCCAATCCCTGTTCCTGGGCTTGCAGGACCGCTCGCAATGTGGCCGGTTCGTGGGCGGCGATGACCGCCACCCGGCGTGGCCCTCTGGTCTGCGCTGTTTGGACCAATTCGGAGAAGGTGCGAATCATCGTTCTACTCCCAGAATCGCCAACGACGACGGGGGGCTGGCGACAGCCCCAGGTCGTGGCTCATGCGTTTCTCTAAGCGGACTTTTTCTCGCGCTGGCAGAAACGCCGCGTGGATGCCGTTCACGATTATGTTCTTGAGTTCGATCATCGTCAGGCCGATGTGCTGGATGGCCACTACGTATTCGTCGGTGAGTGTGGTGTTGGAGACGCTTGGGTCGTCGGTGTTCAGGGTGACGTGCACACCCAGCCTGTACAGGTCGCGCAGAGGGTGCACGCCCAGACTGTACACTACCCCGGTCTGCAGGTTGCTGGTGGGGCATACCTCCAGGGCGACTTCGCGCTTCAGGGCTAATTGCAGTACGTCTGAGTTCTCGATGGCCCGCACCCCGTGTCCAATGCGGTCTGCCTCCAGGACGGTGATAGCTTCGTGCACTCGCTCAGGCCCCATGGCTTCGCCGGCGTGCACAGTGATGCCCAATCCCGCGGCCTTGGCCCGGCGGAACAGGGCGGCGAAGGGTTTGCCGGGGTAGCGCACTTCGTCGCCGGCCAGATCCAATCCTACCACTCCCTGGTCGCGGTAAGCGATAGCGACCTCGGTCACGTTCTCGGCCACGTCACGGCCAAAGTCGCGCAAAACGCTGACGATCAGCCGGACAGTGATCTGGTGATCCCGCTGGGCCTGGTTGACGGCGTTGATTACCCACTCGGTCACCTCGTCCAGGGAGAAATCCTGGACCATGGCCAGGCTGGCCGGGCTGAAACGTAGCTCCAGGTATTGGACGTTGTCCTCTGCTGCATCGGCTACGGCTTCGTAGGCCACTCGCTCCACCGCCTCGCGACAGGAGTAGAAGCGGCGCAGTAGTTTGAACTTTTCCAAAAAGCGGTGGAAGTCGTATGGGTCGCCTTCCACCATTTGCACCAGGGGTCGCAATTTCTCAATGTCGTAGCTCGGCAGGTCTACGCCGTGCTCGCAGGCGACTTCCGCCAGCGTTTCCAGGCGTAACGAGCCTTCCAGGTGGCGGTGCAAGTCCACCTTGGGCATGGCCCGCAGGATCTCGCGCAGGCTAACGGTGTGGAATTGACCAGGCTGTTCCGCTTTCGCCTTTTGCATCATTTTGATGCCAGGAGCACTCCCAGGGCCAGTGAGACCAGTTTGGTCTCGTGCGGGTCCGAACGCGAGGCTACCACCAGAGGCGCGCGTCCACCGACCACGATTCCGGCCATGCGCCCGTGGGCGAAGTAGGTGATCGCCTTAGCTAATAAGTTGCCGGCCTCTATGTCGGGTGTGATCAGGATGTCGGCGTGGCCTGCCACCTCGCTTTTGATACCCTTCAGCGACGCCGACTCCGGCGAGATGGCGTTATCCAGGGCCAGCGGGCCGTCTACAAACCCGCCGCTGATCTGGCCCCTATCGGCCATTTTCGCCAGGTTAGCCGCGTCCATCGTCGTCGGGATTTTGGGGTGGACCATTTCGGTAGCGGCCAGGATAGCTACTCTGGGCAGTTCCACGCCCAGTGCCTGAGCGACGAAGATGGCGTTGCGTACCAATTCCACTTTCATCTCCATGTCCGGTGCGACGACTACCCCCGCATCGCTGACGAAAATCAAACGGTCGAAGCCGGGGATTTCAAAGACTCCCACATGGCTGAGCAATCCGGCGCTGCGGATGCCGTATTGTTTATCCAGGGCCGCGCGCAGGAAGTCGGCCGTTTCTGTCTTGCCTTTCATCGCGATCTGGGCGTGGCCCAGGCTCACCAGTTCCATGACCTTGCGTGACGTCAGTCTGGGGTCCGGCTCGTGCACGATCATCATGCGCTTGACGTCTATCCCATTTTCCTCCGAGATGCGGGTGATGGCCTGGCGGTCGCCGACCAGCACGCAATCTGCAATTCCCAGTTCCTCGGCGTCGCGGGCAGCCAGCAGTATCTCATGTTCGTGCGCTGCGGCAATAGCCACGGTCAGGGGACCTTTCTCCTGAGCGGCTTTCATCAATTCTTCAAAAGTCTTGATCGCCATGAGCACCCCTCGTCACTCATTACTCATCACTCGTTACTCATTACTGATTTGGGCAGGGTGAAAAAGAAAGTGCTGCCACGTCCCAGTTCGCTCTCTGCCCACACCCGCCCACCGTGAGCCTCGATGATACGCTTGACAATGGCCAACCCCAGTCCCGTGCCCCCGAAGCGGCGGGTGGTGGAGCCGTCTACCTGGTAGAATCGCTCGAATATCTTTTCCAGCTCGCCGGACGGTATGCCAATGCCGGTGTCGGTGATGGAAGTTTCTACCACGCTGCCGGCATCCCGCACGCGAATGATGACCTCGCCTCCATCTGGGCTGAATTTGATGGCATTTCCCAACAGATTGTCGAAGACCTGATTCAGCCGGTCGCGGTCTCCTGGCACCACGGGCAGGTCTGGGGAGGTCTCGGCCTTAAGTTCGATCCCCGCCTGGCGGGCGGTGAGCTCCGCTCCCAACATGGCCATCCGCGCTATTTCGCCCAGGTTCACCATAGAAAATTGAAGCGTCTCTTGCTCAATCTGCTGCAAGGCGATGATGTCGCGCACCAGACGGGTGAGGGTATTGGTGCGTTCGGCCACGATTTTCAGGCCTTCTCGCTGCTGGTGATTAAGCTCGCCTAAAGTGCCGTCGAGCAGGAGTTCAACGTATGCCTTCACGAAAGTCAACGGTGTGCGCAGTTCGTGGGACACGTTCTGCACGAACTCAGACTTAAGGCGGTCGAGTTCTTTGAGTTCGTTGTAGGCCCGCTCCAGCTTATCGGCACGTTCCTTCAAAGCCTCGTATAGTTGGGCGTTCTCGATAGCCACCGCTGCCTGGGCGGCGGCGATGGACAACAACTGCCCATCGTTTTCGGTGAAGGCGTCAACTTTGGTGTCGTCAATGCTTAACGTGCCAATCACCCGATCTTTGGTGACCATCGGCACCACCAGCAGGGAGCGCACGGTGGGATCAAAAAAGATAAAGTCGGGGTATGAATGGCTATCCGGGATGTAAATGGGCTGGCCAGTCGCCGCCACCCGCCCACTGATCCCTTCGCCAACTTTGAGCCTGGCCTCGTCTCGCCATTTTTCGCTCAGCCCGCTGGCGGCTCTGACGGATAACTCTTGCTGTTCCTGGTCAACCAGGAAGATGCAGCATCCCCGGCAGGCAAGTACCTGTTTGATGATGCTGACGATGGTTTCCAGCACCTCGTTCAAATCCAGGCTGGTAGTCGTCTGTTGAGCGACGGTGTAGAGGGTTGAGACTTCGGCCAGTCGCTGCTGGGTCTCGTCGAACAGGCGGGCATTCTCGAGGGCCACTGCCACCTGGTCGCCCAGCGCCTGGAGGACGAACAGGTCGCTCCGGTCGAAAGCGCCCGCCCGGTCGCTTTGCACGTCCAACACGCCGGCGACGCGGTCGCCGATACGCAGCGGCACGGCCAGTTCGGCCTGCGTATCGGCCAACGGGTAATCAAATTGAAAGGGCGGTACCCTTTCCACGTCGTTGATCAACAGTGGTTGGCCGTGACTGGCCACCCAGCTAATGATGCCCTTCCCGTCGAGTTGAATGCGGGTACTGGCCTCCCGATTGGCTTGTTCCTGGATGCTGGTGCCCGCCCGCAGCTCTGCGTGACCGGCCTCTGCCTCGACCAGGAAGATGTGCACGTGGTAGTAGCCAAAGCGCTGGCGGATAAGCTCGACTACCTGGGCCAGCAGTTCGTCTGGAACGAGGATGGAGACGATGCGCTGGCTGGCCTCGCGGATGGTTTCCAATTGAATGGCCCGCTTGCGCTCCGCCTCGAATAGCTGAGCGTTGCGGATGGCCATGGCCGCCTGGGTGGCTATGTTGGTCAGCCACTCCAGATGACGCTCGGTGAACTGACCGACTTTGAGCCGGTTGTCCACGTAGATGGCGCCGATAATTTCGCCTTTGGCGATCAGGGGCGCACACAGAATCGAGCGCAATCCGTAGGCGATCACGCTGGTCCGCTGCCCGAAGCGCGGGTCTTCTTTCGCGTTGACGGTGAGGACGGGCACTCCATCGGTTGCTACCCGCTCAACCACCGTGCGGCTGATCTCGAAGGATTCGCTGTCAATGATGCGCTCGTCCAGATTGCGCGCTGCCCTGAATACAAACTCCCCGCTACTCGGATCGCGAAGAAGCAGGCATCCACGCTCCGCCCCGGTGGTGCGGATGGTCTCAGACATGACTGCGTCCAGTACCACGTCCAGGTCCAGGGTAGAGCTGATGGCTCGCGCCAGTTCGTTGAGGGCGGTGCGCTCTTCCAGTTCCTGCTGGGTTTGGGCGTGGAGCCGGGCGTTCTCGATGGCCACTGCCGCCTGGTCAGCGATGGCGTAAAGGAGGCGCTGATGGCTATCGTCGTAAGCGTTGGGGTCCTGGCTCTGGATGGACATTACGCCGATGACCCGTTCCTGGGCCACCAGTGGTACTGATAGCCAGGAGCGCACGTTTTCCCCTATGGTCCGCGTGTCGGCCTTGGGCCAGTCATTCTGTTCCACTTCCCAATCTTCTATGAGCAGCGAGCGCTTGGTGCGCACAATCCAGGATGCGGGTTCCAGCTCTTCGTCACCGATTTTCTGGGAGAAGCGCTCGGCGCGCTTCCCACCGTCCACGAATAGGTCGTACTGAAGCTGGTCCTGTTCTTCACTGTAGAGGGCCAGGGAAAAAGCGGAGAAATTCAACACGCTCCCGGTCTGGGCGTAGATCAGCCACAGGGTTTCGTCGAGTTTGAGATTGAGGACGATGGCCGCGCCAATGGCGTACGTGATCGTCGCTTCGTCAATCCGGCGCTGCAATTCCGCCTTGGTCTGGGCCAGTTCGGATTCCAGGCGTTGGCGCTCGCTTCCATCGTGCATCAGCGTCAACACGCCAACGCTGCGCCCCTTGTCCCGCAGATTGGCCAGGGTGAGTTCCAGGGGGATAGGCTCGCCATCTTCACGGGGCAACGAAACGCTGAGCGGGGGAACCGATTCACCCTCCAGGACGCGAGCCATGTCGCGACGTATGTGCGCCGCTTGTTCTGGGTCAAATAGTTCACTGAAGACTTGCTTGTCCAGCTCAGCCTTTCGGCGATCAATTAACTCCGTGGCCCGCTGGTTGACCACAAGAAGATGGCCCTCGGTATCAAGGAGGCACATTGCGTCGCCGGACGACTCAACAAGGTCCCGGTATTTCATGGCAGGATGGTTGTATCTGCGCAGAGCCACGTTACTTCCTCGTCCTCTCCCCCCTCATTCCCGTAACAACCAACTCCAATAGCGCCAGGCGATGACCAGGTCCAGTGTCATTCCTACGGCCAGGGGAATGTAGTAGGTGGTCAGGTAGAAGGCGTCGCTGTGGAGCAGAGGTGGACCTAACTCCTCGGCCAGAAACACGCTGGTACGCAAAAAGTGGGCCATCGCGGCGACGGACAGGCAGGCCATGCTCACGTGGAAACCCCGGTAGTAGCGGGGCATCTTCGTTACCTCGCCCAGTCGCTTGCTGAGTTGAGCGAGAATCCAGGTCGCCAGAATGAGGGCAAGTAGGCCCAGTGAGCCTGCCAGTGCTGTTACGACGTTCATCGCTGCCTCCCGGTCATCAGATTAAACAGAAAATAGGTCAGGATGCTCAAAGACAGGCCCCCCAGAAAGAAAGCGACGTCACCGGCCACGTCACCCACCAGGTCACCGGTGATTATGGCATAGCGTGTTCCGCCCACCAGGAAAAGCAGGGGTGGGATGAGAAAGAGTTGGTAGTAAGAGCGCTGCCCGGCTTTTCCCTCGTAGAAACGGGCAATGAGGAAAAAAGTCAGCGATAAGAGGGCAGCAATGACCCAGGAATAGGCGATCAGCACGCTTTTGGTGATGCTCAACCAGTTCATCAACGCCTCCGCGCGGGAGAGGGTGAAGCACACCTGTACTTGCGGCGGGCAGGTCACTCAGGGCTTGTCTTTCTTGACGAACGCCCGAACGAACGAATCGGCCATGCTCAAATGAGGGCTGCCGCTCATGATTCCCTCCCGGCCCTCGAACTTGGCCTGCACCTCGATGCCCCGTGGGGTGATTTCGAACTGGCGAATGTCCTTGTCGTGGTCACTGCCTCGCAATTTGAGGACCAAAAGTGCTTTATGGATAGCGCTTTCGATTTCCACGTAGCGCAGCATGATGTAAGAATCCGCGACGAAGGCGATGCTCTCATCGCTGTCGGCGGTACCCAGCAGGGCCGAGCTTTCCTTGGTCAGGATGGCGGTCAACCCTTCGCGCTTGAGGGCGTTGATGAAACTGTACTGGATGGCTCGCAGTTCCACGGGATCGTCGGTTAGTTTCTCGAAGTGAGACAAACTATCCACCAGGATACGGCGCGCGCCCGTCTCGTTAGCCAGGGTTTCGATCATCCCGCCCACCTGTTCCAGGTCGAGCTTGCTCACTTCTGGGCTGGTCATGATAACCTTCAGGCGTCCATCGCGTTCCAAAGCCCTGAAGTCCCACCCAAAGGTAGCCGCGTCGTGATAGTATTGCTGGGGGAATTCCTCGAAGGTCAGGATGATGCCTGGTTCGTTGTAAAGGCTGATTCCGTTGTGAATGAACTGCATTCCCAACGTGGTCTTACCTGTACCAGGAGCGCCTTCTACCAGGTTCGCTGTCTGTGGCAGAAATCCGCCGTGGAGCATCTCATCCAGACCCTTGATGCCCGTTTTAACTCGCTGCATCGTTTTCCTCCTGTGACTGGTAGCCGGTCACCAGCTAATGATGGCTGCAAACTGTCCGCCTCGGTTCCATTGCAGAATCGGTTTTCTGCTGCCAGTTCAACGCATGCCTCGAATGATGTGGTACACCGCTTTCACTCGAAAGTGCCGATCTTCGCAGGCCTGAATGAATCCCTCTACCATGTGGCGCATAGATTCATCGGTGGTCAGCGAGTAGATGGGAATCTCGTCCAGGTGGCGTACTTCCATGACCCCACTTTCGACCAGTTCGTTGAGTTCGGGCTCCACGGCCACCACACCGCGCCCGGCGTAGCGGGCGATGTTCTCAATGGTATCCGCCGTGTTGGGGTTCTCGTGGAAGAAGCGGACCAAGTCCCACTTGATAAAAGTGTTGACCTTGGTTTTCACGAAGTCGAGGAGGTCCGGGTCCATGTCATTCATGAGCCTGGCAGTAAAATCGTCATTGGTAACCAAGTCACACGCCTCCTTTCCCTTCCCAGTCCTTTAGTCACTGGTCGGCCAGTCCGCTAGCTTTTATTGTAACACCGTAAAACGAAAAAGGCAAAGAGCCTCGTGAGGCACGAGCCTTCATCGTCTACCCTGCTTTTTGCTTTTCTTTTTTCTGGTGGGCCTGGACTCCCGCACGGAAGGACGAGCGGCACTGACCATGCTCCCCTGGGCGCCGGTCTGGTCCTGATGCATGTGGCAGTGTTTGTATTTCTTGCCGCTGCCGCACCAGCAGGGATCGTTCCGGCCAGGGACCTCTTTTGGCTTGCCCGTCTGCCCGGTTGAACGGCGGGCAGGTGCTTCGCTGTCCACGTTGGTGCGCATTTCTCGCATCACCCGTGAGGGCTGTTGCAGACGGATGGCCACTGGCCGCAAGATGGTCTGCGCGACCTCGTGTTGGACTGAGGCCATGAGGTCCTGGTACATGTCGTAAGCCTCGACCTTGTAGGCGATGAGGGGGTCTTGCTGGCCATACGCGCGCAGGCCGATACCCTCGCGCAGGTTGTCCAGGTCGGTCAGGTGACGGATCCAGAGGTTGTCCACCGTGCGCAGCATCACCTGCCGGTCGCGTTGCAAGATAACGATTCGACCGAAAGCGTCGGCCACCTCGTCGCGGGTTGCTTTGTCCAGGTGAGCGGGGTGCAAAGATTGTACGGCCTGCCAGGTCTCCTCGCTCACCTGGCTGGGTAAAGCGTCGTACAGCAGGCGGAATATGCCCCCCTCCGCGCTGGCCAGGTCCGGCAGGCGCAGGCCGCTTTTGGCCGCCTGCTGGAACAGATCGCGCCCCATGGAGGCCTGGGTCTCGTCGTAGACTTTTTCGGCGCGAGCTACGACCTCATCCTCGATGGCCTGCGTCTTTAAATTGCGCCAGCGGGCCACCGTCGCGGACCGGTTTTCCTGCATGGGGATGAAGGCCGCCAGGGAGTTGTACAATGCATCCAGGTCCAACTCGTTATCGTCTGTGACGTGCTGAGTAACCACGGCACGAATTTCGTCGCCGATCATCTGCATCAAGATGGGCTTGAGAGTAGGTTCACTGAGCACCTGATGGCGTTGCTCGTAGATGATTTCCCGCTGCTGGTTGACCACGTCGTCGTATTCGAGGACGTGTTTGCGGATGTCGAAGTTGTAGCCCTCTACCTTGATCTGGGCGTTCTCAATGGTCCTGGAGATCAGCCCATGCTCGATGGGAATATCCTCTTCGACACCCAGCCGTTCCATCAGGTTCGACACTGACTGGCCGCCGAAGCGGCGCATCAGATCGTCCTCCAGCGAGAGGTAGAAACGTGAAGAACCCGGATCGCCCTGCCGCCCGGATCGCCCGCGGAGTTGGTTGTCAATGCGCCGCGCCTCGTGACGTTCGGTGCCCAGGACGTGGAGCCCACCCACGGCCAACACTTTTTTCTGGTCCTCGTTGCAGGCGCGTTGTGCTTCGTCCAGAGTGGCTTGCCAGGTCTGTGGGTCAACGGTGGTCAGGTCTACACCTTTGCGCCGCAGCATCTCGCGGGCCAGGCCTTCGGGGTCGCCGCCCAGTTTGATGTCCACACCACGACCGGCCATGTTGGTGGCGATGGTCACTGCCCCGCTTCGTCCCGCCTGGGCAATGATGGCCGCCTCACGCTCGTGATGTTTGGCGTTCAGCACTTCGTGGCGAATACCCCGCCGCCGCAACGTCTCGGAGAGCATCTCCGAGGTTTCAATGGCTACCGTGCCCACCAGGACGGGTTGTCCCTGGCGGTGTAGTTCCTCGATCTCCTGAGCCACCGCCTGGAATTTAGCTCGCTGGTTTTTGAATACCACGTCGGGGTAGTCTTGGCGAACCACCGGCTTGTTGGTGGGAATCACCGTCACGTCCAGGCCGTAGATTTTGTGCAGCTCTTCGGCCTCGGTGGCAGCGGTGCCGGTCATACCAGCCAATTTCTCGTACATGCGGAAGTAGTTCTGCAAGGTGATGGTGGCCAGGGTCAGGTTCTCGCGCTGGATGGGCACGCCTTCTTTGGCCTCGATGGCCTGGTG
>Ga0172362_10006513_pt1 | contig 10024 bp, 10 predicted proteins | sample LakKivs1_kivu2a2_FD_114534 | JGI IMG/M metagenome (GOLD analysis project Ga0172362, IMG submission 114534) | Sediment microbial communities from Lake Kivu, Rwanda - Sediment s1_kivu2a2 | ecosystem: Environmental > Aquatic > Freshwater > Lake > Sediment | place: Rwanda: Western Province, Lake... | reverse complement strand
ACTATCCAGCAAGGCATATCGGAGTGGTACAAGAACATGGAGGACTGGAAGTTCATACCCTACCATGCGGCAAAGAAGGCTATCGAGGGTGTGGAGCAGCTGCCCATGGTTAAGGAGAAGACCTTCCAGGAGATGGTTAAATGGAGGGACGACAAACTGGTCGAGATACTGAGGATCCAAGAATAATTTTTGGTGATAGATATTGACTGACTTCTTCTCCCTTTTGCTACGGTTACAGCCGTGACTGGGCCAGGCATCATCACACCTGAGAGAGATATGATGACCACTGAAACAAGGAAGATGGGAACATTTAGTGAGGCGTCCATTTAACGGCCCTTATTTCAAATCTAATCCTATTTTGTAAGCTTGTTTCATGGCTTCCAGATTCTGCTTTACTGCTCCCTTCTCTTCTGCAGAGACGGGCAATTTCGCATGAAATTCTGCCTCTAGATAATCCAAGGATTTAGCGATCATATCTACTAGTGGATCGGCTGCAGATGTATCGCTTTCCTCAAGAGGTGCTACTAAGACCACTTTCTTTCCTTTCATTTTGTGTATATATTTTGGATGCGAGAATGCGTACCAACGGTCAATGAAGGCTTTCAATTGAGCAGATGGACCGTACCAATAGACAGGGGTGCCTAAGACTATAGCATCACTATCATAGAGTTTGCCATATAATGGCGACATATCATCGTTTATTTTACAGTCACCTGTCTTCTTGCAATAGTCGCTGCATTCAGCCTGACAGGGTTTAATCTCTAGATCATTCAAGAAAATTTTCTCAACATCTGCACCAGCATTCCTAGCACCTCTAAGCACCTCATCTACCAGAATGTCAGTGTTTCCTCCTCTCCTAGGACTACCTACTACACCAAGCACACTCATCCATAATCACTTTCCAATTCAGTCTGGCCGGTTCAAGCTCTTAAAGGTTGGAACATAAAATGCCTAGTTCCCAAGCTCAATGGAGCATCCATATTGTGGAGCAATTAGACCAAGAACTCTCAAAACTCAAAGACAGATTCCAGACGGCCCACGAACTTAAAGTCAAGTGGATGCCTGATGGTGACAGCAAGAAGAGCGGAAGTCAGGCACAGCAATATACATCTACGAAAAGGATGAGACTAAGGCATTAGATACGCTTAGGCATGAATTCATAGACTATGTTCTAACGCATGAATTGGTTGCGCCCTACAGCGCGCGCCTGCAAAGCTGGAGGAGAGTGAGAATACCCTCCATGACTGTCCAGTCTACGAGATCTGCGCTATCGCAGAGTCACTTGGATACAGGATAGAAGAACGCCATACTGGCGGGGAGCCAGGCCCAGATATAGTCATCAGAAACCCAACCAATGGTAGAGGAGTCATTATTGAATCTGAAGTCGGCCACAACATAACCAGCCAATCATACAGTAAGTTCGAAAGAGAAGCAAAATACTTGAAAGGCAAGAATCTCAACGCTATTATCGTCGTCACCGAGACACCAAGGAGAGTATGGAAAAAACCTATGAAAGGCATAGAGCCTCGAAGAAACTTCTTCGTAGTAGCAGGATCCGTTTTCAAAGACACTATGCCAGCCTACTTGTCAAGCTACTCGGCTGAATGAGTCTCAGTGGTCGGCGAGCCACGATGTTTTGGGTGTGTAATAGCTGGTGAGAGCAGCAAGATGAGAGTTGAACCCTTGCGTTATCGAGGGACAGTATCCCGGTGGACACATCATTCCAGCAACTTCTATATACTTGAGTAGTATGTACATAGAGAATCGGCTTTTCTAATGAACTTGAATTGTGATTCTTTCATGAGAGCTTACTAATCAACTTCTTGACGAGGGCCATTTCCTTATGGGCTTTCGAATCCTCTACGATTCGTTCGAGATCGCTTTCTAGGTTACTAAGATAGGAATAATGTTCCAACACCGTTGTGATCATCTTCTTCTCTGATGGCAGTCGATCTGGCCTGACTAGGCGCTGAAGATCACTCCAGTCGTACTCCTCTCCGGAGATCTTAGCCAAGAGTCTATTTGGTTCGAAACGATCTCGCAAATTCCAACATTTAAGAACTGCAAGCGTCTTTACTTTGTCCTTGTTGTAAGATCTTGGTCTCGTTGCAAATAGGTAGAGATCATACACATCACGTGCCCTTATTCGCTGGAATGATGCTCTGACCTTCTCAGCGAGTACCTCCTCTTCTTGAAGGCATGGTACGTCAAAAATGTCAAAATCACAGTAGCGAAAGTATAGTTCTTTGATCAGAGGTAGCTGTACAACAGGCAAAATTGGTTGTTCCCTGAAGCTAACCTGAATCACGAATTTGCCAGAGTTCCATGTGTGAGAATATGCTATCTCAGCACCGTATGAGTCATGTGAGGACTCATACTCATCCTCAATCATGAAGAAGATTCCATAATACTCATGCTTATTCAGCAACGATTTGAGCTCAGTTCTGAACTCGTCTCGCTTAATATCCAAACAGGTAAAATCCAGATCTGTTGAGAAACGCCCGGTTCTTCCGTAGTAGATTTTCTTGAGGGAAGTACCGCCTTTGAAAGCTAGATGGGGCAATAGTGGTTCCGGCTGGTCGGCCAGAATTCTGAGAACGTAGGTAAGAATGACATCTATCTCAGCCGTGATCGAGTCAACTCTGGAGGCTTGAGCGTAATGATTTACCTGTTTTTCACTAAGCATATTTTTTACCATTCTATGTGACTTCGATCTCGCTTAGCAATTCTCTATCAGGTAGCGTCTTGACGACATGCCAGTCACGCAGGTAATGGCCTCCACCTTCTTTAGGTCCAATATAGAGAGGCGACTTGCCTGTTCCACTCAGTAGTTTGTCACGTAGATCACTTGTCAAGTGATTTACAAGATCTTTGCTGGCTAGGAAGTCCAGTAAGAATCCTAGACGCTGACAGATTACTCGAGTCTTCATCCTTATTGCATAATCAACAATTCTCTGTATGTCAATGCGTCGGTAGGCACGATAGATAACTGCAAGAACTCCTTCAATTCCTCCCGAATAGTCAGGTTTATCAACGGAATCGACGACTGCCTTCTCCAATTCAGCAATGTTTACCTCTGCAGTCTGTACCTTCACCTTGGTAAAGCCGAAGAACTTGCGTCTCTGAAGCGTGACGAATTTGAAATAGGTATTCTTCCACATGAATTGTGGTTTCTTGGCTGTCGTAGCGAGATAAACAGTCGTAGGCAACTGTGTTGAAAGACCGTAGTAGGCATTGGCTGTCGAGTAGCTGTAGTAGTAAGGCGATACTAACGCACTGCCGGCAAGCAATGGGTTAAGAGAAGGAAAACGCTCCCCGTAACCAGCAGCCGCTGGAACGAAGACATACTTCCCTTTTGAAATCCGGTCAACCCATTTCTTCCGTTCAAGCCTATGCAACAGTACTGTGGAATATTCCCTGTTGCGATTAAGCAGCCTAGCTATATCTGTCGGTGTCACGAGCTTTGTCTTTCTTGACTCTAGTGCAACTACCAGGCGTGCCTCAATTGGAGAAAGTTGAATTTGACGTAAGTGCTTTTGTTGTAAGAAACTAATGTCTTTTAGTGGGACAAACTCTGTATTCAGACCCTCAAGCTCCTTTTCCAGTGACGTGTCAATAGTTTCACCGATCAACACTATTTTGAACGATTTGGGAGGAGGTTCTAAATTAGAGATAGCCGTGTAATAATCAACTAGCTGTTTAAGGTAAGTCTTCTTTATTGGCGTGCCTTTAATCTCGACAAAGATATCCTGCCCATTAGCAGATTGCAAATGTAGATCAACGATATTGCCCCCCGGCAGTATTTCGTTTTGTCGGACTAAATGAGCCTTTGGAAAAAGCTCAGCAATGCGGCTCACGACATAAGCCTCGAGTTGCCTTCCTCGCTCTCTAGTTACGGCCAAACCTTGTCCTCTCTTTACTGTGATTTATCAACTCATGTGTTATATATTTTTCTGTTATTCTTACAATTTGAATTTTATAATTGTAAGAATCTCGACACCAAAAAAGTATTAGCTTTCTTCGGTTGATGAACCCGATTTGGCGTACTCCTTAGTTTGACCCTTGCGTTATCGAGGGACAGCATCCCGTTAGAACATGCTGGATGCGTACTCCAAGCTCGTCTTGAGGTAGTATTCACTTAATTATATAGTTGCATACCTCCCGGCCTCGTCATGTCCGCTAAAGCTCTCCTGGACGAAAGACCTAATCCCAGTGAGGAGGAGGTCAGAGAGTCTATCGCCGGAAACCTGTGTCGATGTCTGGGCTACGCAAAGAACGTGAGGGCCATTCTCCTAGCATCTGAAAGGACGAGGGAGAGGTGACGTAGGTGAACAGATTCAAGACAATCGGTAGGCCTGTACCAAGAATCGAATCAACCGACCTAGCGACTGGAAGAGGCAAGTTCGCCGACGATATGGAACTTGAAGGTGTGCTGTATGCCAAGATACTTAGAAGCCCACATGCCCACGCTAATATTCTTAACGTTGACGTTAAGGAGGCTCTAGCTCATGATGGTGTGAGGGCTATAATCACCGCTCTAGATCAGGATCTGCCCCAAACCACATTTCCAAGTTTTTCACCCCACATCCTTGCGGCAGACCAGAGGGTTCTTAACACTACAGTCCGCTACGTCGGCGAGCCAGTAGCCATCGTGGCAGCTGAAAGCGAGGATGAGGCTGAGGAGGCACTGAACAAGATCAAGGTTGACTATGAAGAGTTGCCCGCGGTCTTCTCTGCAGAGGAGGCCTTGAAGCCTGGGGCACCCCAGATCCAAGAAGGGGCAAACAACAACATTGCAAAGAGGGTCAAGGTAGATTTTGGAGATGTAGACGTAGGCTTCAAGAAGGCGGACCACATCTTTGAAGAAAGCTTTAGGACGTCACCCTATCTTGCCTGCGAACCAGAGCCCTACTCTATTCTTGCGAACATTGACCAAGAAGGAAAATGCACGGTCTGGTCATCTACGCAGGCTCCATTCTTTCTGCAGTCACAGATAGCAGCCGCGCTGAATATGACGCCGACTGTGATCATGCCGCCATGCGTGGGCGGTGGATTTGGAAGAAAGACAGTAATGCATGATGACCCCCTCGTCATATTGCTCGCCAAGAAGACTCACAGACCTGTCAAGCTGACTTACACTCGTGAAGAGCATCTAGGAGCTCTGGACACCAATCTGCCCTTAACGATCAACCTCAAGACCGGAGTCAAAGACGGCTATTTCGTAGCCAGATATGCCAACGTGATCGCGAGAGCAGGCGGCTATCTGGGCCAAGCCCACGCAATGCTCCTCTACGGTCTATGTCATTGGGCGTCTTTGTATAGATGTCCCAATGTGAAGCTAGAGGGAACCACTGTATACACTAATAATCGAATCACCAGTGCACTCCGTGGCTTCGGTGTTCCCATGTTCATGTTCGCTTCTGAATCTCACGTGGACAATATTGCTTCTGAACTCGGCGTTGACCCGATAGACCTCCGACTGAAGAATATTGTTCGGGAAGGCGACACCACCCCAACCGGATTCAAGGTAAGGACCTGCGGCCTCAAGAAGTGCCTCAGGAAAGCGGCTCAACTAGTCGACTGGAAAAAAAAGCGAAACTTTGACCAGAAGGGTAAGGACCGCAGATTTGGAATAGGCGTGGCAGTCGCGATGCAACCCAGCGGATCAAAGTTGTTTGAAGACGTCGATATCAGCTATGCCGAAGCCAGAATAGACAGTGAAGGCTCGATTCTGATATACACAGGCTGCTCAGACACGGGCACGGGGACCAGAACAGGCCTGGCCATGATAGCCGCTGAGGAAATGGGAGTCAACCTCAGAGATGTAAAGATAGTTTCTGGCGACACAAGCAGGGTACCATTCGACGCAGGCGCTTACGCAAGCCGAACAACGGTCATAGGGGGTCAAGCCGTCAGGCTAGCTTGCATCGACCTGAAGAAGAAGATGATCAGAGCAGCCTCAAAAGTGATGAAAGTAAGGCAGGCGAATCTTGAATTGAAAGGCGGCAGAGTCTACGTCAAGCGATCCAAACGTAGTGAGAGACTATCTGAGATCGTCGCCGCCTATCAAAAAGTGAACGCGCCAGGTGAAACTGCGCTCGTAGGCAGAAGCTCGTTTGACCCTCCCTCAATGAAGCTGAGTGAAAAACAGGTGAAGGGAAAGAAAACACTGTGGGGCGACTGGGCAGCAGCCCACTCATTCGTCGCCCAAGTGGCCGAAGTCGAGGTGGACATTAAGACAGGACGTACAAAGATCTTGAAGATGACAAATGTCTGCGATTCGGGAAGGGTCATTAATCCGTTGACGGCTGAGGCGAACATAGAAGGCGCCATAGAGATGGGTTGTGGGTTCGCTCTTACCGAGGAGCCAATATGTGATGAAAAAGGGCGAACTCTTAACTCGACGTTCCTAGACTACAAATACATAACATCCTTGGATTATCCTGTGACCGAGACCAGATTCATTGAGACAATAAACCCGCGTGGCGCATACGGTGCAAAGGGAGCTGGCGAGGTCGGCCTACCCGCAGTCTGTCCAGCCATAGCGAATGCCATCTTCAGTGCGACTGGGGCTCGGATTCGAGATATACCCATCACTTCGGAGAAGATATGGAGGGCTTTGACTCTCAAGAAAGCCCAAGGCTAGAACAACTGCAGGAACATATTCCGCCCATATCTAGATTGTGCGGAAGATATTGTTTAGATCCCACACATAGTATTAGAAGCAACATCTTCGCAACAAAAGCGCGTGTGCCCTTCGTCTTCCCTGAGCCAATCCTCTCGATCTTCATGAAGAATGGAGGTATCCTGCTCGAAAGAAGTGGCTACTATGAAGAATTCAAGATGAAGATCGATAGCATAGGTAGGGAGTTAAGATTGAAATGCGGATTCTGCTTTAGAGTTGTGTGCGCCGTTTCTCCATTGTGTTCTCAGGTTGCAAGCGTTAGTGCCAGTTTGTATAGTTGCTCGTCTATCGGCTTGTAGGTCTTGGTGGCGTATTCTAGGTCGACTGGGACTATGCGGCCTCCCTGGATTCCCGTCATATCCCTTCTCTTCCCCTCAAGTAGGAAGTCGATGCTTGCGGCGCCCATCCGGCACGCAAGGAGGCGACTGTAGGCCGTGGGGTGTCCTCCTCTCTGTATGTGGCCCAACCTGGTGAGTCTGACTTCAAATCCAGTCCTCTCCTCTATTGCTTCAGTCATATCTGTGCAGTCGCCTGACCCTTCAGCCATGACTATGATTCCAGACGCCTTACCTCTGCGGTGGCTCTCCATGAGTCTGGAACAGATCATCTCTACGCCGCATTCTATCTCAGGTATGAGTATGATCTCTGCGCCGGCGCCTATTCCTACCTCCAAAGCTATGAAGCCTCTGTTTCGCCCCATCACCTCTACGACGAAGATCCTCTCGTGGGAGGTGGCTGTGTCCCTTATCTTGTCAAGGGCCTCTATAGCCGTATTTACCGCTGTGTCGAACCCTATTGTGGTATCTGTTCCGGCCAGGTCGTTATCTATGGTCGCTGGTATACCTATGATTGGTATGCCGCTTGCCTGATGGAGCTGGCAGGCTGCGCTGAAAGAGCCTCCTCCACCTATAACTATCAGGCCGTCCACACCGTTCGTCTTCAATACTTCAGCCGCCTTCGATACTCCCTCCTCGGTCTTCATCTCTTCAGCCCTGGACGTTTTTAGAAAAGTCCCACCGAGATGAATTATGCCGCCGACCGCCCTTGCGTCCAATAATCTGGATTCATTGGCTAGAAGCCCTGCATAGCCCCTTTCGAAACCGATGACCTTCAAGTCTCTCGCTAGCGCAGTCCTGACCGCAGACCTTATGGTCGCATTCATTCCAGGAGCATCTCCGCCCGTAGTAGCTATCGCAATTAACTCCACAATCATTCCTTTCCTGTGAACTTCGAAGATCTATCTTGCGGCTTCTTTAAACATTTTATCGCACTGCAACTAGACCCTCAGCAGATCCTAGTTTCAAATCTGTGTCGCTGGATATTGCAGGATCCTTTCATATGCTCTCGGCTGACCCGAAGTATTCTTGAATAATTGGGTCAAGGGTGAAAACTACCAAAAATACTCTTAATAATTCAGTTCAAGTCAAGAATAACGGTAATGAAGACTATCGTAGCCGTCGACCTAGGCGCGACTAACATCAGGGTCGCTCTAGAAGATGAGAAGGGCAGTATCTCTTCTCGCCTGAAGGAAAGGACTGATGAATCTGCCGGACCCGAAGGAGTAGGCCGACAGATAATACGAATGGTCCGCTCCCTGAGGCCGGAGAATATTCACAGCGTTGGAATAGGATCTATCGGCCCCTTAGACCTGAGGGAAGGTTCTATAGTTCATCCCCCAAACATAGACCTTGACCATATCCCATTGGTTGAGCCTCTGGAGGAGGAGTTTGGGGTTCCAGTATATCTTGTGAACGACTGCGTCGCAGGCGTAGTTGGGGAGAAGGAGTTCGGCCACGGAAAAGGGTATGCGAACATAGTCTACGTCACCTTAAGCTCAGGAATAGGGGGAGGCATATTCGTCGACAACCACCTCCTGAGGGGGAAGGATGGTAACGCCCACGAGATTGGCCACATGACGATAGACCACGAGGGGAAACTCACGTGCGGGTGCGGGAAGAGGGGCCACTGGGAAGCCTACTGTGGAGGGAACAATGCCTCAAACTTCATCAAGCTCCAACTCGAATCCAGGACCCGAAAGGAGATCGAGGCCAGCCTCCTCTACAAGGTCTCAAATGGGAACCTGAGAAGGCTCACCTCCAAGGACCTCTTCGAGTCTGCCAAGAAAAAGGATCGAGTAGCCCTCGAGATCGTGAATGAGATTGGTAGACTCAACAGCATAGGCTTCGCCAACATAACGAACATTTACGATCCTGAACTGATAACCGTGGGCGGCGCCATAACGCTGGCAAACCCTGACCTAGTCTTAGGACCCATAAAGAAGAATATTGAACGATACAACATAAACAGACTACCCGAGATCCTGACCACGAAACTCGGAGAAGATATCGTACTCTACGGCGCCCTAGCCCTATCCAAATACAAGACGCAGGTCCAAGAGACTAAACACGCCCAGTAAAGACCCGGCCACCAATACCTCAGACCCTCCCGCTCAGCCGGAAGGCGCCTCGAACAAAACCCCTTACCCACAATGGCGCCTGGACTATTACAGACCCTCCATCCAAGTTACCAGAACCGTTACCAAACCACCCCCCCTAGGGGGGTGGGGGGGTGGGTCGCCCTCTCAAGACAGAAAACGGAAAACCCCGCAGAGATACCCAAATCTATTCGCTAGGACAAGAAACAATGAAAAATTGATATCTCGGAACCCCGAGTCTTACATGACGCGTACTACATCTGACGTCTCCATGAAACCGCTCGAGATCATCCTAGGCCTCTCAAGGGTGAGGCTGCCCCAGAAGGTCCCAATAGTGGAGGCAGCGAAGCTCCTCGAACTCTACATCGACAAACCCAAACACCAACAGACCCTACTCAGACACGCAAAGACCGTTACGGAACACAGCTACCTACACTTCAGCGACGACGAGACTAACCTAACCTACCTCGGCAAAGCCGTACTCTCAAGCGAATACCTGATCACCGAGACCGCGAGGACTAGACTCTCAAGGCTCGTCAACGATGTCTGCGGCGACAGGATAATCTACAACAAATTCCAAAAGGCCATGACACCCCTACTTGAGGTCTCAGACAGCCTAGAGCAACTCTCTATGGCAACCAAGCTGAAGGCTGGATCAGCGGAGAGGAAGGCCAAAGACATGGCCGGGTATGTTGGGGTAGAGGTTCACCCAACCGTCTAACCCACACGAGTGAATACAGAGCCTGCCGGCATTCAAGATCCCGCCCCGAATGCCTCAAGATCCGCCAAGAAAAGTTTATATATTGTTACTCAGGGTAACAGAACACAAAAGTCCTGAAAAGAAAATCGTGATTCAAAAGGTGAATGAGATTGGCATACTTAACAGGTCAACCAGTCCTCATATT
>Ga0172362_10006510_pt1 | contig 10026 bp, 8 predicted proteins | sample LakKivs1_kivu2a2_FD_114534 | JGI IMG/M metagenome (GOLD analysis project Ga0172362, IMG submission 114534) | Sediment microbial communities from Lake Kivu, Rwanda - Sediment s1_kivu2a2 | ecosystem: Environmental > Aquatic > Freshwater > Lake > Sediment | place: Rwanda: Western Province, Lake... | reverse complement strand
TTATAGCTGGCGGCATCGTAGGAGGCAATGTGGCTGTTATAGAGCCACAGCTCGCCATTTTCGGGCCTGGCATAGGCGTCACTCAGGTTCACCTTGCCGTCCCTGATGGACTTAATCTCAGAACCCTTGAGGACAATGCCTGCCTCGAGGGTTTCCTGGATATGATAGTCATGGTAGGCCTTGCGATTGACGGTTATTACGTTGGAGCCCTTCGCCATATAGAAATTCTAGCACCGGGACGTATGGCGAGCAATTTGTAGCACGCTCCCCAAGGAATCTCGCGCCGGTCTCTTCCCTATCTCACTCCTGCAAATTACGTGGAGAAGACACCCGCCAATATTCACAGCTCAGTATCACCGACATGACCGGACGACACGAGCGGCTACTGCGCTTTAGCTGAATGCGCCGGACTCTTCCACTCAAAATCAACCAATGATATAATCCTTCAGCAGGAGAGGGAAGTGCAGCGGCTACTCTTTGCAGTCATCCTCACAGGATTACCATTATTGGGTGTGGGTGATACTGCCGTTTCTACTGGCGGTGCGGATAATTCAGACGATGAAGTAACGTCAATATGAGCAAGACAAACGGTTCCCCGGCAGACACCAGAATCACGATTACGATGCAGGCCGGAGATGGTGAGTAGCCGGCAGAATTTCTGGATCGCGATCACAAGAATTCAGAGGTGAAGTAAGAAGATGATGCCTAAGCCGGGAAGAGGCCGTTGTGTGGCAAGAGTCAGCGCCTTTTTGATTGCTGCAGCTCTAATTGCTGGGACGATAGGCTGCGGATCTGGTGTTCGGTACAACCTAACCGTGTCCAGTACCGAAGGTGGCAAGGTAGTTTCCCCTGGAGAAGGGACTTTTGGTTGTTCTGGAAGAAGACAGGTTACCCTGTTGGCGGCCCCAAGTACTGGCTACCGCTTTGTCAACTGGACTGGCGATGTGAGCACTGTCGCTGATGTCAACTCCACCGCAACGACAGTCACTATGTGTGGAGACTATTCCGTCATGGCCAATTTCGAAAAATCGGCCGGTGGCGGTTGCTTCATCGCGACTGCGGCTTATGGTACACCGATGGCTGAGCAAATACACAGCCTCCGCGAATTCAGGGATGAATTCCTGCTGACAAGCCCGATAGGACGAGGACTCGTGGATATCTATTACGCCATCAGCCCGCCGGTAGCTGACTTCATAACTGATCATCCCAGTCTGAAACCGATGGTAAGGGCTGGGCTTGTGCCTGTGGTGGCCACGTGTAGCATGGTCTTGTACATGGTTCCACGATTTGCCGGTAATAAAGTCTAGTGAATCAGGCAGCTACGGAGATACGGAAGTTGATGGCTTCCGATTCGGAGAGTTTGGGAAAGGAGAACAGAAAATGAAGAATAGAATACTCTTAATCTCGTTGGCGGTCATTTTGGCTCTCAGCCTGGGTCCTATCGGCTGCGGAGGCGGGGGGATACCGGAGATAACGAAGTACAACTTGACTATTTCCAGCACGGAAGGAGGATCAGTAATTAGCCCCGGGCAGGGCACTTTCAGCTATGATGAAGGCGAGGTGGTCAATCTGGTGGCCGAGCCTGAGGAGGGTTACCGATTCGTCAGCTGGATCGGCGACATGGCTGCCATTGCCAATCTGGATGCCGCAGCAACCACCATAACCATGAGTGGGAACTACTCGATAATGGCTTCCTTTGAGCTGAAGCCTACCGGCGCCTTCCTGGATGAGGTAGTGATCGCCAGTGAGCCGGATGCCTCGGCAGCCATCCAGAAGCTGAAGGACGACACTCTGGACATCTATGCCTATGGTTTAGGTGACCCTGCCCTCTACGCGGAAGCATCGACTGAGCCCGATCTCACTGCGCTCGCCGCCAGCGGCGCGATTGTCGAGCTCACGTTCAACCCGGTGGGGCCGACATTCCCAGCGACGGGCAAACTAAACCCGTTCTCCGACCCCAAGTTCCGCGAGGCCATGAACTGGCTGGTTGACCGGGAGTATATTGCCCAAGAAATCTATGGCGGCCTGGGGGTGCCGAGATACACATGCCTTACCGACAGCTCCGCAGACGCGAAGGAGCGCTATCCGGACTTGGTTGCAGCTGTCAAAGCGAAATATGCGCACAATCCAGCCAAGGCCGAAACGATTGTCGCAGAGGAGATGGGTAAGCTGGGTGCTGTGTTTGAGAATGGCAAATGGAGGTACAACGATGAGCCAGTGGAGATCATAGGCCTAATCAGGACAGAGGATAAGCGCAAAGACGTGGGCGAGTACTTCGCGGATCTACTTGAAGGGCTGGGTTTCACGGTGACGACGCAATACGGGACAGCGGACGACCTGTACGCGGCCTGGGGCGAAGGTGACCCAGCGTTGGGAAGGTGGAGCTTCTACACGGGTGGGTGGGGCAACCCCTATATCTGGCGCGACGAGGGCGGGAACTTCGGCGCCTACTACACCGACCTTTGGTCCGGCTTTGGTCCTCTGTGGCAGGCGTACGTAAATGACCCCGAGTTCTACGAGGCAGCAGAGGGACTGTGGACCTATAACTACACGACCATGGAGGAGCGGAGAGACCTATTTGAGGTATGCATACCGAAGTCGATGGAGGACAACGTCCGAATGTTCCTAATCACCCAAAAGCAATTCACTCCGATGCGGGCGAATGTGCGCGTGGCAGCAGATACCGCAGGGGGCGTGTCCGGTGGCGCCTTGTCTTGGGGGCGTACGGCGTCTGATGTGTCGGTATGGTCGCTATTGGAATTGAGTGTCTCTGGCTCCTGGGCGTGGGCCCTGACCGCCCACTTCGCCGATGACCAGGGCAAGCCTATCGTAGGCGGTACCCTCAGGGCAGCCATGCTGGACATACTCGCCAGCCCGTGGAACCCCGTCGCGGGCAGCGACCGGATCTACGATGCGTTCGCCATCAGGGCAACGAGTGACCGAGGCGTGCAACCTGACCCACGTGATGGCCTCGGCGGGCCGGGGCGAATCGAGCGAGCCGAGGTCTATGTCCAGGAGGGAGTGCCGATGGAAATCACCCACGACTGGCTGACACTGGAGTCCATCCCGGAGATCATGGTGCCGTCTGATGCCTGGGCCGACTGGGATGCTACCCAGCAGAGATTCATCACGGTGGCAGAGCGTTTTCCCGAAGGGACAACGGCACTCTGGAAGTCCGTTGTCTACTACCCGAAGGACGTCTTCACTGTTCCACTCCACGATGGCAGTATCCTTTCGATGGGCGATTTTATCCTTCACGCCATCTTGCGATTTGACCGCGCCAAAGAAGCGAGCCGCATCTACGACGAGAGTACCGTAGCTGATTTCAACAGTTTCATGGAGACGTTTAAAGGGGTAAAGTTCATTACGGACAACCCGGGCTATGGGCTGATTGTCGAGACTTACTCCGACTTCCGCGGCACGGTCGCTGCCGAAGCCATGATAGATGCGGAGCTCTGCGTTGCCACCTGGTTCCCGGGCTACGATCAGAATCCCTATGATCCGTATGAATACAGCTCCGGCCTGTGGCACACGACTGCTCTGGGTATCATGGCTGAGGAAGAGGGGGCGCTGGCATTCTCCCAGGCCAAGGCCACCGCGCTCGGTGTGGAATGGATGAATTTCATTGACGGCCCGAGCCTTCCTATCCTCAAGAGCTACTTCGATAGCGCGAAGGCGACCAACTACATTCCTTATGAGCCCACAATGGGCCTGTACGTCACTGAAGCTGAGGCAGCCGAGCGCTGGAGCAACCTGGAAAACTGGTATGCTGACAAAGGGCACTTCTGGGTGGGAAGCGGCCCCTTCTACCTGGAGAGTGCCGACACCGCTGAGAAGGTCATCCATCTAAAGAGGTTTGAGAAGTATCCTGACCTGATGGATAAATGGCTGTTCCTCCTGGAACCGCTGTCATAACACTTGTAAGCGATACGTTAACACCTTGAGGAGGTGACGTGATATGGCAAGGGTTAGCATTTTCTTGATTGTGGTGGTCCTGATCGCGGGAATGGCAGGCTGTACTGCGCCTGCTCAGTACAGCCTCACCGTCTCCGCCAGCGAAGGCGGCGAAATAACCGCCCCTAGCCAGGCGACCTCCAGCTACGAGGAAGGGACAGTGGTTCCCCTTGTGGCATTGCCGCATACCGGCTATCGCTTTGTTAACTGGACCGACGATGTAGACACCGTCGCCGATGTTAATGCTGCTACCACCACCATCACTATGAACGGTGATTACTCCATAGAGGCTAACTTTGAAGAGACTCCGCCTATCACGTTCGCTATAGCCGGGCCAATGACTGAATTCCAGGGCAAACATCAGTGGTGGGGCGCCGAACTGGCACGCGATGAAATCAATGGTGGGCTCGGTGTGAACGTGGGAGGCGTATACCATCAGGTCGAACTGATCCAGGTGGATACGGAAGAAACACCGGGTATTCCTGACGAGGGCATTATTGCACTTCAGGCGGTCATAGACAATGTCGACTTCGTTCTGGGTAGTTTCCGTGCAGAGTGCGTTGTAGGCTACCGAGAAGTGGCTATGGAAGCCCAGAAGGTTTTCATGAACTGCGGTGCTGCCGCGGGCTTTCTGCAGTTCAGCGTAGTCACCAACTACGACAAATACAAGTACTGGTTCAAGAGCACTCCCTACAATGACGTATTTCTGGTGACCAGCCTCTGCAAAATGACAACAGCAGTTGGTCAGGTCTTGAGAGCGACGCTGGGAGAGTACGGGGATGATGTGTCCCCAGACTATAGAGTCGGCGAGGACGGTAAGCTGAGAGTCGCCATACTCATGGAGGACGCGCTATGGTGCCGGGGAATGGTGACGGTTGCCCAGTACCTCCTGCCACTCTTGGGCTACACTGTTACCGGCACAACTCTGGTCTCTCCGATAGCAACCGACATTACCACGGATTTGAATGCCATAAAGGCCTTGAATCCTCATGTTATCTTCACCGCGTTTTCCGACTCGGTTGGCGACCTCTATTCTGTACAAAAGGCTGACCTGCAAATACCGGCTATGACAATAGGGGTCAACGTAGTGGGGCAAATGACGGGCCACTGGGCAAATACCGAAGGGAAATGTAATGGTGAAATTATGCTTGATACGTGGGCGGAAGGCTTACAGTACACCACCAAGAGCACCGCTTTCTTCAACGCCTTCATGGCCAAGACCGGGGAATATCCACTCTATACCGCAGGTACATACGATGCTATCTATTCCCTGAAGGAGGCCATCGAAGCAGTGTCGGCTACTCACGGTTGGAATAGCATTACAGACGTCATACACCCAGACAACATAGACGCCCTTATTCAGTATCTGGAAGCCTCTTCCTACACGGGCGGGGCTCCCACGATTGCCTACTATCCTATGCCGGCGATTGAGTTAGGAAGCGGAGTATATGCGCTCTCCGAGGCACAGGCACGCGGCTTATATCCCAGTCTAGCGACCTACAATCAGACTGATTGGCTGTGCACGGCCTCAGGCGGACCGCACATTGCCCATGACATAATCTACGGTCCTGGTCATGCGACTGGCATTGGGTCACAGTGGCAAGATGGTCACAAGGTAGGCGTCTGGCCAATAGACTTTGGCCGTGATTCTGACGCGGCTTTGACTGACCAGTACGGCTGCTGGAACTTCGAGTACCCGGGCACGGTAGATGTGATGATACCGATAGAAGGGTTCTTGGAGCAGTGATTTGAGTAGAGCAACTGAAGAAGCGCCACAATTACCATTACCAAGTACACCGGGGATCAATAGCCCGGGCAGCGGATTGGAAAGAAGGAGAGAAAAGTGAAGAATAAAACAGTCTCTATCTGGTTAGCGATCGCGTTAGCTCTCAGCGTCGGCCTCATCAGCTGTGGAGGTGGCGGGATACCTGAGATAACGAAGTACAACCTGACTATTTCCGGCACGGAGGGTGGGTCGGTAATCACGCCGGGAGAAGGGACGGAAAGCTTCACCTATGATGAAGGAGAGGTGGTCGACCTGGTGGCCGTAGCTGAGGAGGGCTGCTATTTTGTCAGCTGGACTGGCGATGTAGATACTATCGCCGATGCCGGTGCTGCCTCAACCACAATCGTCATGGATGCCGATTACACCATCACGGCTAACTTCGAGGAATGGGATGCAGAGGAGCTATTCGCGGGAGGTGATGGAACGGAGGAGGATCCCTATCGCATTATGAATTGGCACCATCTCAACAACGTTCGCTACTTCCTGAGTGCCCACTATACGCTTATGAATGACCTTGATTCACATACGGCTGGTTATATGGAGCTGGCGAGTCTCAGCGCCAATGGTCAAATGGGCTGGGAGCCGATTGGAGATGTTGAGAAGCTACAGCTTGCTTTCACCGGAGACTTCGACGGGGATGGGCATGAGATAAGTGGCCTCTTCATTGACCGGCCTGACGAGGACAATGTAGGGCTTTTTGACAGCATCTTAACAGGGGCGGTCATTGAGAATCTCGGGATTGTGAATGGTTCCATGACTGGAAATTCTAATGTCGGGAGTATAGCAGGAGGAAGCATGGGCGCCATTAACCGCTCGTACTCCGGCGAGAGCGTGAGTGGCAAAATGTGCGTCGGGGGTCTGGTGGGGCACAACGGAGGCACTGTGACTAACTCCTATGTAACAGGCAACGTGAGTGGCGATATGTATGTTGGTGGTCTCGTGGCAATGCACAGCAAGGGGGACGTGAGTAATTCCTATGTAACGGGCAGCGTGAGTGGAGACGTACGTGTTGGCGCCTTGGTGGGGTACTATGTCGGTGGCTCCGTGAACAACTCTTTCTGGGATACAGAAACCAGCGGACAATCTACTTCTGATGGTGGGACAGGCAAGACCACAGCAGAAATGAAGAACATCGCCACCTTCTCAGGTGCAGGCTGGAATATAACCACAGTCGGTCCTGGCGAGCGCAATACGTCCTACTTATGGAATATCGTTGACGGACAGACCTATCCCTTCCTGAGTTGGCAGGTCTAACCAAAGAATCTGGAGGTAGAAGATGAAGACAATGCTTGGCTCAAAGAGACAGAACTACCTGGCAAGGATTAGCATCTTTTTCGTCGGGTTAGCCCTGATTGCCGGGATGGTGGGGTGCCATACCTCCGTTCAGTATGTGCTCACTGTCGTCAGTACGCAGGGCGGTTCAGTAACTGATCCTGGAGAGGGGGCCTTTGACTGCAATAAGGGAACTGTGATCAATCTGGTGGCTGAGGCCGAAGAGGGCTATGGCTTTGTCAACTGGACCGGCGATGTAAGCACCATCGCCGATGTCAGTGAAGCCAGCACTAATATCACCATGAACGGCGACTACTCCGTCACCGCCAACTTCGCTCTGGCGATACTGGACTGGTACGATTTGGACACTATCAGGATCGACTTGAGCAGTAATTATGTTTTGATGAATGACCTCGATTCCACTACCGCCGGCTATGCGGAAATGGCGGGCCCCTCCGCCAACGGTGGGAAGGGATGGGAGCCGATTGGGACCAACGGCACATCCGACTCATTTACTGGCAGTTTCGACGGCCGGGGATACGAGATAAGAGACTTGGTTATTTGCCGCCCTGATGAGCATTATGTGGGGCTTTTCGGTTTTGTCGATAATGGTGGCGTCATCACAGATATTGGCGTGGTGAACATAGTGGCGGTTGGCAATGCGTACGTCGGCGGCCTGGTGGGAATGAATGTGCATGGTAACGTAACGCAGTCTTATTCCACGGGCAATGTGACTGGCAACTACTTCGTTGGCGGTCTGGCGGGAGGGAATAATGGCACTGTGATCGACTCTTATTCCACTGCTAACGTGATGGGCGAGGGGGAGGTCGGTGGTTTGCTAGGAACGAATGAAGATAGTGGCACCGTGGGCAACTGCTATTCGACTGGCAGGGTAACCGGCACTGAGGAGGTTGGCGGTTTGGCGGGACACAATGTTGGTGGCAGCGTGACCAACTGCTTCTGGGACATCGGAACCAGCGGGCAATCTACCTCGGCTGGCGGCACAGGCAAGACAACCGCTGAAATGAAGAGCATCGCCACCTTCTCAAGTGCAGGCTGGAACGTAGTCGCAGTCGCCAATGCTAGCACGCGTAATTCTGCCTACATCTGGAACATTGTCGACGGGCAGACTTATCCCTTCCTCAGCTGGCAGCCCATTCCTTGAGTGACCTGGATCAAATCAGCGCAGAGTCGCGGTCGACTGTGTTTTTCGATAGGTCCAGCTGCTGCCAGAGGGAGGAAGGCGGTCGAAGGAGTAGCCAGAGATTGCCACGTCCTTCACTGAGCGAAGGACTCCCAATGGCACTAAGCGAAAAACCTCAGAACGACCAGAGGCGAAGGGCCAGCAACGCCGATTCCAACTGCTAAACGAAGCAGCTATCCCTATTTCCTGTCTAGCCCCTTTTCCTTGACAAGTGCCTTTGTGCGTTTCCCTACCTCGTCAGCTTTGCTGATCAGGTAGATCATGCCACCCAAGCACACCAGGAAAATGCCCACACCGATGGGTCCCGTCCAATATAGAACTAGCCACATGTCCATTGCTCCTCCTTTGACTGAACACCCAGTCCTGCTACCAGATTGTATGTGCAGTGTTCCGGCGAAGTCAAGAGGTGTACTGTGCACAATCGACACGCTTTCTGCAGGAGATGTATTTACTGGAAAGAGCAGGTGTTTTACAATGTAGTGGAGCAAGATTTCACCCTCAGCTTAATCCTCTCTCGTCAATGGAGAGGGGGTTTGTTTGGGCATGTGCGGTCAGTCGTGCTTTCTACCGAGAAAGGAGCCAGGCCATGAGTCGTATCGATAGAGCTTATCTATTCGTAACAATCTTCCTGCTCATTGCCGCGGTAGCCGGCGGCATCATGCTGGGTCTACAACGCAACGCGAACCAGCCTGTGGAGATTGCTCTATCTGAAACAGAGCCTCCACAGCAAAACGGCGAACTCTACATCGGCGGCGCTGTGGCCAACCCTGGCATATATCTCTGGCAAGAGGGTGACACCTTGCAGAGGCTTCTTTTCGATGCTGGAGTTGAATCCGATGCCGACCTCAGCCATATCGAAATCTATGTTCCACAAACAGGCGAAACAGCCTCCATCCAGAAGATAGACATTAACCGGGCTGCGCCCTGGCTGCTAGAAGCCCTGCCCGGCATAGGGAAGGTGCTAGCTCAGAGAATCGTAGATTACCGGAGCCAAAACGGCCCGTTCAGAATGATCGAGGACTTGCTCAACGTCAGCGGCATCGGTGAAGCGACGTTAGAAAACATAAGGGATGTCATAACCGTTTCAGATTGAGGAGCCCTTAGCGCTAACCCTGTCAAGCAGCGCTGCCATCTCTGTCTCACTTTTTATGTCAAGCTTCATATCAGGACCGTATCATCGTGAGGATCATCTTGAAATTGCGTGTTGCCCGTAGGGCATGTGGTTGATTGGCCGGCATCATGACCATTTCGCCACCCCTCAATTGGATAGGCTTGCCGGAAATAACGACTTCTGCTTCGCCGTCAACGATATAGACCAGGCCATCAAAAGGCGCCGTATGCTCGCTCAAGCCCTGCCCCTCGGCAAAGGCAAAGAAGGTGACTGTACCTGCTTTCTTGTCGATTATCGTTCGACTCACCACGGAACCTTCTTGATAATCCGCTAAGTCAGCTAATCTTATTGGATGGCCCACAAAGTTCTCCGGTCTCTTCTGCTCCATTTCTTTGATCTCCTTTTTTCTAGACGATATTACCTGGCTCTGTCATCATAGCTGAACAGCCTTCCCAAAATCCACTGGCTCATGTCCACCACGCCGTCAGCCGTAGTTTCGAATCGCATTCCACCGGCTGGCAATCCGATGTTTTGGCAGGATAGGCTGCATTTCCTGAAACGTATCACTGAGACCTACGTGTTGCGTCAAAAATAAGTGTTACCGAAGCCCTCCTTGTTGCGTCATAATTCAGGTTACCGAGTTGACTAATTAGGTTTCAGCCAGGGTGCAGAGGTGGTCGACAGACTGTCTGATTTGTT
>Ga0172362_10006507_pt1 | contig 10030 bp, 8 predicted proteins | sample LakKivs1_kivu2a2_FD_114534 | JGI IMG/M metagenome (GOLD analysis project Ga0172362, IMG submission 114534) | Sediment microbial communities from Lake Kivu, Rwanda - Sediment s1_kivu2a2 | ecosystem: Environmental > Aquatic > Freshwater > Lake > Sediment | place: Rwanda: Western Province, Lake... | reverse complement strand
TCTACCTTCATTAATCCTTCTCATAGCAGTGGATTCTCAGTTTTCTACCTGAAGCAGATCGCACAGTTCGCCCTAATGTTTAGAAGCGCTTTCGCTCCATTTAACTAACTCGTCAGGCCACCACTCCTTGATTCGTTCCTGAGATACTTTGTCCTTAATCAACCCAAGAAATCGCGTCACGAATTCTCTAACTTCGTTGAGTACAGCCTCTGCCTCTCGGAGCGTGAAGCGAGAATAAATGGACGGGAATTCCCTAAACTTCTTGTAATTAACTTGCGTATCTATACGATCCCACCCATGCTCGGTAGTCTGTAATTGCGCTCGGCCAGACGGATGAGCGATGACTTTGTTTCGGATAGTAAAAATGTCCTGAATACCTTCGATATTGAGAGATAGTTCTTTGCCCAAGAGTTTGCTGTGAATGGCTCTGAACTTTCGCAGGGGTCGAGGCAGGTCTGTCCGAAAATCAGCACGCTCCAACTCTTCACCCACTACTTCCTCAAATAGCAGGTTTGACAAAGATTCCAAATAGAACGCCATCAATAATACGATTATCCTCCCGTAGCGCCTTTCTTGGCTGTTGTCAATTTGGTTTCGCATTGCTTGTTGATGTAACCAAACTGCGTCTTCCACAATCCTTCTAAACGTAGCTTCACTATACACGGCCTCAGCACTTACTCGGAGTCCTATTTGTGTCTTCGCGCACTCCTTGTACTCGGTCATTTCTGATCCTTCTTCCGAGAGAGTAGACAAGCTCAGACTACCATCGTATTAGGTAGCCATATGAGCGAACCACCTGGTCTTCGAACGTGGCCCCCTCAGCACATTATATCATCTACCCCAATGCCCATTTATGTTCGTGGGAGAATACAACTTAGATATAGCAGGCGTTGAACGGATAATCTGCAAGGCAGTGAATTTGCTAGCATTACACGTTTCGCTACTTTGTTACCTCACAACAGTGGGGCACAATAGCCCTCTGCACAGAGAAGAATCCGAATTCACCGGAGGTTTATGCTCCTATTCTTGAGCAAAGCTGGAGGCATGTTAGTGGCCTATTTCTCATTCAAGCTTGGCCGGCGGCCGTGGGAGCAAGCATACATCAGAAGTAATCTGCGCTCCACATACTGTAAGACCAAATCGTAGACTTCATCCAGAAAGTTGTTGCTCACCCACTGCGTTGGCTTGAGATCTAACAGAGAGCACTGGCCCAACCCCATAAATGCTTGCCCCAACTGGTACGATGGCAAAACGGCGACATATAGATGCAACGTGTCAGTGCCAAATAGGGCGATGTACCGCGCAGAACGCGACCCCGGCTTCACTTTCATGAGGTTCCTAAGGGCTCTATCAAGCGGATACCAACGATTCTTGAATGTCCGGTCGGAGATACCGATGTATATGACGTTCTCATCGTCACACCTCGCTGGCCCAGAGGCTGGTTCGCCGTCAAATCTGGCCCAAAGGTAGATCCCCCCTGTATCTTTGGCTCCTACGCCAGTCACCCTATTCCGATTAGCCCAACTGCACCATGACGAAAAGCACATTTCCTGACTCATTTCCAGCCCTCCTTCTTCAATGCCTTGCTGCGGGTAATGCCAATGGTAGCCTAGTGTATGTCGCGCATATCAGGCCGAGAACAAAACCACGACTCAGTCCACAGCATTCGGCCGTATTAACACACTGCGTATGTATCATAGGGCCATTCTGCTCGCAATGACGAGCACCATAATAGCAGAGTATTGAACCCAGCACCATCTCATCCAATACGCTTCTGGGACTGAGGCTACAACGTGAACAAAGGCTAAACAAAACCGAGTTTTGTGCAACGAAAGCCATCACTCTTTTTTGTTGACCGACACCCCGAACCCGTTTTCCTCGAGCTCCTTTCCCCTATCCCTAGGGCCCGAGATCCCCGGGGTCACCGACCATACCAGTCATGGTGATCATAATCGTGCCGGAGCTCGAGTCCGACGATGTCGAATTAGTCGGAGCGGCCGCCTCTATCCTCGGCCCGCCCTCACTACCGGCCGGCTCCGCAGCCCCCGGTGAGGAAGCACCACCAAAAAACAAGAAGATCGCCAAAACCGAAGCGAAGCACAGAAATCTAACCGCTCGTCTCAATATCTCCTCTAATCCTCGGAGTCAGAGCCCCCTTGACTCCCGCGATTTGTTTTCCCAAAAAAAGTCTTTTCCAAGAACCACCCACCCTCTCAACCTAGCCAGCTTCATCAATGTCCCCTCCAGTCATCTAGGTCCGGGTGCCTCCAGCCATACACTCCGACCGCTATGACTATCAGTAGAGCCACCATCAAATCAGGCCGTGCCCAATACAGTCCCACGACCGCTGCCACTGCCACGCCTACTACTACTTTGCCACCCATGGCCGCAGTATACCCCCTCTCACTCATCACCGCAACCAGCCGTTACGCCCTCAATCGTCAGTTTTCTTCCCCTTCACCACCGTCCCACCCCTTACGCAGCGAAGTTATATGATACCATCAACATCCGATTGACACCCATCATATTGGGGACATATACTTGAGTAAATACTCACGGGAGATCACAAAATTGCCATGTCTTATGAGAGAACACAACAAATAGAGCATCGACTCAATGAAACGATCGACCTGATCAGTAGGAAGGGGCTGAATGCAAACCAGCTCGCCTCGGAACTCGACGTGTCACTGCCCACTATCCAGCGTAGTATTACGGCGTTAAGGCGGCGCGGCTACAAGATACGCTCTGTCCGCGATGAACTTGGTTGGAGATATGAATTCATTGGCGGCCCGAACGGCTAGCCACAACTGGGGTGATAAATATTGGCGGCAATAAATGAGAGACAATGGCAAGGACGGGTCCTTCAGTGGACAAGCGAACTACTGAAAGACTCTCCTGATTTGCCCTTCAGCAGAGTCGACCAAGAGTTTGAGGTCATTGTTGCCGGCACCACTCGACGATTCAATGACCTCACCCTATTTGATAAGCAGGGTAAACCCGCCTGTGTGTTCGAACTCAAACTACCTGATAGAACCGACGGCCGTTCACCGCGATATCTCCCTGTAGTGACCAAGACTCATCAGACAGCAGATGCTATGGGAGCTGACTACTTTGTTACATGGAACGTTAACAGTGCGGTTCTCTGGAAAACGTACATACCCGGCCGGGCGCCCCACGAACGCTCACTGGCCCAATACCCCGCTATCACAACCATATATTCATCCGAAGCTCTGGACCTTCCGAACATAGAAGCAGACCTTAAGCACTGGCTAAAGGGCTTCCTACAAGATTTGGGGCGCATTGTAACCGGCGTCGTCCTCATGCCGGCACAGCCACTAGATGAAGGTTTCATACAATCAATCCAAAGCTATCTAGACCCACTGCTCGTAGGAAAGATAACTGCTGAACTGCATAAACGCTACAAAGACGACCGCGTCTTCGCGAAAGGTCTTCGTCGGTGGGCTGTCAATGACCAGGGATGGACCTGGGATGATAGCGTACGGGGACTCCCGGATAGTCTTTCGCGCACCGCGCGTCTAGCTTGTCTCATGCTCGTTGATAAGATTGTGTTCTACGAAGCCATGCGCAAGGCCTATCGCGGATTGCCTGCACTAAGCTTACCTGTCTCCGTCCTCACCGCCGACCAGCTGCGCACTAGGCTAAACGATGTTTTCGCTAAGGCAATGAAAATCGACTACGAAACAGTTTTCACGGAAGAACTGGTGGACACTATCCCCTTCATAGCTAACGAGGCAGTAGAACTGTGGCGGGAAATGATAGAAGATGTAGAAAGATACGACTTCACACGTTTCGGTTATGAAGTCATCGGGCGAATTTTCGAACGGCTAATAGCGCCCGACGAAAGGCACAAACTCGGGCAGTATTTCACTCCCTCCCACGTAGTCGACTTAATCAACGCTTTCTGTATAAGGAGCGCCAGTGACTCCATTCTCGATCCAGGTTGTGGCGCCGGCACTTTCTTGGTAAGAGCTTACGGCCGACTCAGAGCATTAGGTGGGGGAAAGAGCCACGAAGAGCTCCTTGAGCAACTGTGGGGCATAGACATTTCCCGCTACCCGGCTCATATGGCAGTCATTAATCTGGCCACCCGCGACCTAGCCTCTACGGAAAACTATCCCAAGATTATCCACGATGATTTCTTTAGGGTCTTTGCCCAACGGAGTCAATGCGAATTCTACCGACGTTCCTATAAGATAGCTGGACTATCAACAGAGAAATACCAGACAGTGGTGCCCCTTTTCAACGCCGTGGTTGGCAATCCTCCATACACGCGCCAAGAGGAAATGGAAGACCTCTTTCCGGGTCTCAAAGAACGGGCGCACGGTGCGATTTGGAAGGACTGGAAGCTGGAGGTATCAAAGCGTTCCAGCATATATGCCCTATTCTTCCTGCACGGAGCCGCATTCGTTAAAGAGGGCGGCTACCTAGGACTGTTAACTCATAGCTCGTGGGTTGATGTCGATTATGGCAAATATTTGCAGGAATTCTTCCTTAAACACTTCAAGGTAGTCGCCATTCTGGAACCCCAAGCAGAACACTGGTTTCCAGCCGTTGATGTTAATACTTCAATAACCATCCTTCAGAGGTGCGGCAAGAAAGCTGACCGCTTGGCTAATGTGGTAAAGTTCGTTCACATGAGAGCTCCTTTGCTAGAGCTTCTACCCAAATATGGCAGCGAACAACAGCGAATGGCTGCTCTCCAGAGTCTGGTACAACGAATAGAAAGCGCTGACACCTTACAAGAGGATAATCTGTGGCGCATCTATCCAGTCCGACAGTTGGACTTGTGGACTGAAGGACTGAACGAAGAACGCAAATACACGGGCTCTAAATGGGGTAAATACATCAGGGCACCGGACATCTTCTTCCGTATATTGGCGCGCGGGGAAAGCAAATTCCGACAACTCCAGGATGCGGCTACTATAAAACGGGCTTTCACCTCAGGTGCAAATGACTTTTTCTACGTGGCAGATGTAACCGAAGATACATCGGAAGTTGAACTCAAAGCATATGGCATCCACGACGCCGAGAAGGAACAGCTAAGACTGGTCGAAGCTGGAGACGGTAATCGTTACACCGTGGAAGCCGAGTACCTGAAACCCCTAGTGAAGTCAACCCGTGATATTAGGTCGCTGATTATCGACGAGTCCATTACCAAGTTTCGGGTGCTCATCGTGTCGGATGACAAAAAAGCGCTGGTAGGCAAACACGTGTTGAGATATATCCGCGCAGGCGAGACACAGTCCTTCGGCGTCGGGCCACGTGCTGGAGTGCCAGCAAAGAAGCCTAGCTGTGCCTGCCGACGCCCTTGGTACGGCCTTGATCGAAGCAATACGGGTAAGTTCCTGTGGTTCGCTCTCATTACGGATACCTATGCAGTGCCCTACAACCCCAGTGATTTCCTATCAGATAAGAGGTTTTATAACATAACTCCTAGAGAAGCAAGCAATGAAGAGCTCCTGTTTGGACTTCTAAATTCCACATTTACTTTCCTGTCTGCAGAACTTTGGGGTAGGCAATTTGCAGGTAGAGGCATCGACTCTATCGATATCACAGTCTACGAAGTAGCCCAGCTACCCTTCGTGAATCCGGAGTCCATCCCTAGAAAAATAGCTACCAAGATAGTTGCTGCCGTTCGTAGAATAGCCGATAGAACTATCCTACCTGTGCTTGAAGAAGTGAGTCAGCCAGACCGTCAGGCCTTGGATGAAGCTGTCCTCGAGGCAATTGGCTTCGATGATGCTGAAGAGCGAAGGAAGGTTCTGTCAGAATTATATGACGCAGTCTGCCAGCGGGTGGAGTCCCGCTTTGAGCGTGCCCGATCCGCTCAACATCCTGGAGAAAAGAGACCACGGCCAAATCCTCAAGCAATAGCCGACGAGCTATACTCAGAGCTGAGCCCGGACCTGACTAAGAAATTCCCCGACGATTTTTTGCCTGCCGGGACCAAAACCAGGCTCTTCGCCTTTCCAGAGGGGATAGATGATTTTGAGCGCGTCACATTTAACCGCATCAGGGCTGGCGGTAATCTTATCGATCTCAGCAATACTGACGAAGCCGAGTTTATTCAATTTGCTATCCAGGCAGGGGCATCAGCGTCGGTAGCCATTCCGGTCGATCCAGCACTCGTTAACGACGCTGTAGCTGGCTATAGACATTATCTTTCCGAATTGGCGACCCACGTCGAGGAGCTCGCGTCATCACGTACCCAGGATCGAAAGCTGAAGCAACGAATCATCGAAGCCCTGACGCAGAAGTTGCGCTTGTCCTCGCTGCAAGCAGATAAGACAGCGAGGTTGGTATAGACCCTAGCTATGTGACGAAGGAGGTAAGATATGGATACGGTTATTCTGTGCATCGAAAGCCTTCAAGCCAAAGTGGAGCGACACAGAAAGGACGATCTGAAGGAGCTCCCAACCAGGACGATATTTATAGATACGTTGCTACAAGCTCTCGGGTGGGATATCAGAAACCCAGATGAAGTAGAGTTGGAATGCCAAACGATAGATGGAAAATCCGTTGACTACGCACTCAAAATAGACGGCAAGCCCAAATTATTCCTGGAAGCGAAACCTCTCAATGACCCACTTGTAGACGTCAAATCGATTACTCAGGTTGTCAGCTACGCTGCCAACGCAGGCGTTGAATGGTGCGTCCTTACCAATGGCCTGACGTACAAAGTCTATCACACCACCGAGAAGGCAGCAGCTCCTGAAAAGCTTCTGTTTGAAGTATCCATCGACCCGAAGGAAAATAGGGGTATGTCACCTCCGCAGCTCGCAGAACGCTTATCTAATCTATCACGTCATTCAATGGCGAAAGGTGTTCTTGATGAACTTGGGAAAGAAACGTTCACCCTGGGCAAGATACGGAAAGCTCTGGATAAACTCTTTGCGGACCCACCTAATGCCCTTGTTAGACTCGTGCGCTCAGCTATAGCAGACGACACCATTAAGCCAGCCGAGGTTAGGAAGGCTCTTGGGAAATTATGGACTCGGATACCCGAGTTAGGGACAGTCGTGAGCGCTCTGCCGAGCACGCCAGCCCCAACCCAAGTAGCACCCCCGCCAAAACACTATAAGGCACTCAGTGACAAGGTAAGCCGAGACAGCACTGCAGAAGCGGACACCATTGTCGTCCCGGCACAAGATGATGGCTTCGAAGAGGTTTTTCTAGGAGAAAATCGCTGGTATGCAATCCGCATGCATCACAGCATGATCCCTCGCATAAAATATATCGCGGTGTATCGGGTCGCTCCCACTTCCGCCGTGACCCACTGGGCACCGGTGAATGATATCCTGCCTTGGGAAGATACTGGGAAATTTGTCGTGAATTTCGCTAAGCCAGCGGTCGAAATACAGCATATCAATCTAGTACCGAAGAGCAAAGTCAAAGCACCGCAAGCACCACGCTACACCTCCTTCGACAGGCTACAGCAAGCCAAGACCCTAGACGAGCTATTCTGACATATCGACAACAGGACACCCGAGGCACAGCCGACGACTCACAAAACGTCAGATTGTGCCGGGTGACTTGTTTGGCACACCAATCCATCAAAATAAGCGTTCTCCCTTACTAGTCCTCCCTTAAGATAAGGGCACTTCCTCCTCCCCTACAAGCTGACCGCTTTGGCCATTTGGGCTTTGAATTTGTTCAGGTTTTAGGATTTAGTGCTTAAGATTTACCTCTTCGTCGGGGCGGGGCTTGTCCCCGGTTGCACATCCCACCCTCTTCCCTATTGCGGGAGGGTACAAGTCCCCTACGCCATCGAAGCCAAGAAAAACGCGGCATATGAAATGCTGCACTACAGTTAAACTTCGTTCTATTCCGTCGCCGCCACTACATTGCTTCACCCGATAAATCGGGCCTCGCAATTTGTAGCAGTTCCTCTATAGTTTTGTCGCCGGTCTCCGACGGATAGCATTCGAGCTCCGCCTCGTATTGCGGGTCTGGACCGATGGCTGCCATCGTGCTATCCACCACCTCTTGTATGGTCGCCTGTTCAGAGCATAGCTGTCTGAGCAGATAGGTCGTGGCCTCATCCGTGTAGTGCAGAAGCACGCTGAGGTGCCAGGCAAGATAGGCCGAGGCACCCTTGTCAACAAATGCCTCGGCCAGGTCGGGCAGGGCGATGCCGCCACAGCCCATCATTATGATAACGGTGTCATCAAATCTCCCCTTCATACTTTCGCTGACAAAGCTTGGCGTTATACCGAACATCACGGGCTGATTGGGACCGGGTGCGCCCATTAGCAGTCTGTCGGCCAGCTGGTCGCGCCGATGCTTACCCGTGCTGTATTCCTCATTGGTGAACAGTACGGTCGTGGGAACGTAATAGTCTCCGCCCCCTAATATACCTGAATGGGCCCGAAAGATGATGAGCTTATGACCACGTGTCGCTAGCTCACGATAGAAATCAACCGTAATTTCATCGCCCTGGTAGAGGTCAACTTCAAACCCATAGTCCTCAAGCTCACTGGTGACTTTGGCAATAAAGGCTTCGTTTACCTCAAGGATAGAGAGCTGGTCAACGATTGCTGCCCTTGGCTTCCCCGTGTTATCTCCGGGGGTCTGGCCTGGTGGGTAGAGACGGACAAAGACGACGACCCCGGCAATCGCCAATGCAATAAGCAGCCAGGCAAACCACGGCAAGCCCCCAAACAGGCGTTTACCTCTGGTTTGCTTTCCTCTGGCCTGTTTTCCCTTGGTCGGCTTCCTGGCTTTTGCTCTGGTCATAGTTCGGCGCCCCTACCACGGCATCCGGACGTCCCTGCTCGGTGTTACCGGCCCCCGCATGATGTAAGCAGTCATGGCAGACTGCCGGCCCTCTTAGCTCCATTCTAGCTTGTTTCGGTACCTCTATCAACCGAGTGTCCTGGTTCAGTACCTCAGCCACAGTGCTTTGTTGTGTTTGCTTCTCTTTGTCATGGCGGGGACAAGCCCCGCCACTACAGAATGCAATGTGGGCTCTATGAAAGGGTACCTTGGTCGCTCTGCTTTGGGGGTCTGGGGGCTTTGCCCCCAGTGCTCTGCCGGCGGTGGTCGCATGAAGGGGGTCTGGGGGCGCAAGCCCCAGTGCTTCTGTCATTGTGAGTCCCCCCGATTGCATCGGGACAGTCGGGATGTGGCAATCCCCTTGCCTGGCCGCCCAGAACCGTAGGGGCGGCGCTTGTCCCCGCCCGCCTGTTCCTCACCCCCATGTCCCCCTTAACGTAAGGGGGAATCAACGGGGTTATGGACGCACACCCATGACGGCCCAGACGGGAGCGTCGGGGGCTGGCCAATAGCGCAGGGGCGGAGATGAACCCCGCCCCCTTCTCCTTAGTCTTTGCGAGCCCCGATTTATCGGGGCGTGGCAATCTCTTAGGCTTAGCTTTGGGCCCGCCGGCGCCTGAACACCAGCAGGCTCACACCGGCTGCAATGGCGGCCAGCAAAGCGATCCACGGTGCCAGGACAGCCGGCTTGCTTACTGGCGAGGGCTCCCAGCCTACCGGTCCGGGGTTGCCCGGGCCTCCCGGATCGGTGATTTGTCCGGCGACCGCGTCTGCATCTCCAAGTCCGCCGTCTGTAAGCGTGACCGTTATAATCCTGTCGCCGTTGTCACTCTCGATAGGCAAGGAATACCACGAACCATTCTGATATTTCCACCATTTTGTGCCTATTGGCACGGCGCCTGGCAACTCAACGGTCAGAGTTGCTGTCTGTCCGGTGCTAAGCCCCGTGATGTTGAACGAGAACATCCCGTACGGGAGCGCAACTGGGGGATTAGGAGGCGTAGACACCGGTGCAAGGTCATCAATCACACCAGCGCTGGGTGTAAGGTAGGCCGCGCCCCCTGTAGTGGGCTTGCAGGCCCAGGGATCGAGATTGACATTGGCATTCGCGTAACTGGGGTTATTGCCGTGCCGCCCGAGTGTGATTAATTGCTCGTACGTCCCGTTGAAGCGCATGCCGGTCAGGTTGAGAGTCGGGGCCGTCGGCGTGTCATAGACGGTGCCCAGGAACAGT
>Ga0172362_10006506_pt1 | contig 10030 bp, 5 predicted proteins | sample LakKivs1_kivu2a2_FD_114534 | JGI IMG/M metagenome (GOLD analysis project Ga0172362, IMG submission 114534) | Sediment microbial communities from Lake Kivu, Rwanda - Sediment s1_kivu2a2 | ecosystem: Environmental > Aquatic > Freshwater > Lake > Sediment | place: Rwanda: Western Province, Lake... | reverse complement strand
GTCGCACTGTCGCTCGATCGTCAGCTCCTCGACGGCCAGATCAAGCCCCTGCAAACGCGAGGCGATGCGCAGGGCCGAGCTGATGATGCCGACCTCCCGCTCACCGCCGGCCAGGCAGACGGTGACGCAGGTGCCGCAACCGAGCACGAGAATCTTCTTATGCGCGCCGACGATATTCAGCAGGTCCGGGATCTTCTTGCGTTCCGCAACAATCATAACGCGGTCTCCAATCTCTTCATGTGGCCGTTGGTGTTCAGGGGGCTCGGGCCGAGTTTGCGAACCGTCTCGACCATTTCTGTGATAAAGTCCGCCAGGAGCCGGCCCCCTGCCGCCGAGACGTTGACCATGCGCAGGCGCTCCTTCTCCAGGCCTATTTCTTCGAGCATCTCCCGCATGTATTCGGTCCGCCGCCGGGCGTAGAGGTTGCCGCTGGTGAAGTGGCAGCCGCCTTCGAGACAGCCGGCTACGAAGACGCCATCGGCGCCGTTCTCAAACGCCTTGATGAAGAACTCGGTTTCGAGTCGGCCCGTGCAGGGCGTGCGAATGATCCGGACGTTCGGCGGATACTGGATTCGCATCGTGCCCGCGAGGTCCGCCGCCGCGTATGCGCAATAGTGGCAGCAGAAGGCCAGCACTTTCGGTTCAAACGCGTTTGGGTCTATGTTCGCCATCGATGTTTGTTCCCGTCATCACACTTTGATCGGCGTTCTCTTCTTTGACGGGCCGTTGCCGGCGCCGAATAACTGCCGGATCATCACGCGGAATTGGTCTGTCTGGAAATGATTCAGTTGGATGGCCCGGGCCGGACACTCGGACGCGCAGATGCCGCAGCCCATGCACTTGGCGGCCTCGATCTGGCCTTTGCCGTCGGTGTTGCAGAAGGGCGCCCCGTACGGGCAGGCGTGCACGCAGGTCATACACGAGATGCACTTGTTCTGGTCGACGTACGAGACCTGCGGGCTGACGTCCAGGTGGGTCTTCGAGAGGATCGTCGCCGCCCGGGCGGCCGTCGCGCGGGCCTGGGTGATGCTCTCGTCCAGGAACTTGGGCGCATGCGCCAGGCCACAGAGGAAGATGCCCTCGGTTGCGAAATCCACCGGGCGCAGTTTCAGGTGAGCCTCGACGTAGAAGCCGTCCCCGTTCAGCGGTACCTTGAGCATGTCGGAGATGCGCTTATTGTTCGCCCGGTCCGCCTCGATGCCCGTGCTCAGAACGACCAGATCCGACTCGATGACGAGGGACTCGGGGAAATCCGGACTCGTGAGGCTGACGGTGAGTTGTGTCGCGGACGTCCCGTCCGCGCGTGCCGAGGGCGTCTCGCCCTCCGGTTTTGATGGAAGCGCATGCAGGATGCCCGCGTCACACGAGGGCAAGATGCCCTCGACACTCGTCCGCGTTACGACCGGCTCCTGCTCGCGTGCATATCGCATGAAGACCACACCGGCCTCGCGGGCCTGCTTGTAGTAGAGCTCGCGGAAGCCGTACGTCCGAATGTCGCGATAGAGCACGAAGACATTCGTGTCCGGCGATCTCCTCTTGATCGCGAGGGCGTTCTTGACCGCCATGGAGCAGCAGATCCGGCTGCAGTAGGCCCGCTCGTCGTCGCGCGAACCCGCGCACTGGATCATGACGACGTTCTTTACGCCGGCGGGCAGCTTGCTCTCGCAGATCCGCTTTTCGAGCTCGACCTGCGTGATCACGCTCGGGGAGGTCCCGCCGAGGAACTTGGTGGTCTCGGCCCGGTCGGCGCCGGTGGCGACGATCACGATGCCGGAGGCGACTTCGAGCTTCTTGTTGCCCTGGGACAGGGTCGCATGGAATTCGCCGATGTGGCCCTTGACATCCGCCACATCCGCGGAAAGGTATACGTCGATGTTCCTATGGTTCTGCACCTGCCGGATCAGATCGGCCGTCACGCCGGCGACATCCGTATTCTCCAGCGTGAAGTGGATGTCGTGGAGGTGGCCCCCAAGCCGCTCGGCGCGTTCGACCAGATGGACCTTGAAACCCTGGTTGGCCAAGGCCAGCGCCGCGGTCATGCCGGACAGGCCGCCGCCGATGACGAGTCCCTTCTGGTCGACCGCGAGCGTGCCGGGCTCCAGGGGCAAGAGCAGACCCGCGCGGGCGACGGCCATCTTCACCAGTTCGACAGATTTCCGTGTGGCGATCTCGGGGGTGACCGAATGGACCCACGAGCACTGGTCGCGGATGTTGGCCATCTCGAACAGGTACGGGTTCAGGCCCGCTTCGCGCATCGTCTCGCGGAACAGGGGCTCGTGCGTTCGGGGCGTGCAGGACGCCACGACGATGCGGTTGAGACGGTGCATGCGGATCTGGTCGCGAATGTTCGAAAGGCTCGTGTCCGAGCAGGTGAACATGGTGTGGGTTGCATAGACCACGTTGGGCAGGTTCTCGATGGCCTTGACCACAGTCTCGACATCGACGACCGAGCCGATGTTCCGGCCGCAATGGCAGACAAAGACGCCGATGCGCGGACTCTCGTCCGTGACATCGTGCTCGTCCGGATACTTCTTCTTCACCGTCCGCGTATTGCGGGCGGAGGCGAGCAGCTCCATCGCCATCGATGCGGCGCCGCTGGCCTGCATGACCGTCTCCGGGATGTCCTTGGGCTCCTGGAAGGCGCCGGCAACGAAGACGCCCGGCCGGGACGTGGATAGCGGCGACGACCGGTCCGTCGCGCAGAAGCCGTAGTCGTTCAGCTCGACGCCGAGCTGCCTGGCGGACTGGACCGCTGACTTCGAAGGCTCCAGGCCGACAGCCAGCACGACGAGGTCGAATTCCTCCTCGCTGAGCTTGCCGCTTTCATCCAGGAACCGAACGCGCGGATTCATCGTTCCCGGCATCTGCACGATGCGGGACGGCATGCTCTTGATGTAGCGGACACCGTTCTGGTTCTTGGCCCGCTCGTAATACTGGTCGAAGTCCTTGCCATGGGCGCGGATGTCCATGTAGAAGATCGTCGCTTCCAGACCGGCAGTGTGGTCTTGGGCAACCATTGCCTGCTTCGTCGAGGCCATGCAGCAGATGGACGAGCAGTATTCGTTTCCACATTTCGAGTCGCGAGAGCCAACGCACTGAATCCAGGCGACCTTCCTGGCGTCCCGCTTGTCGGAGAGCCGAACGATATGTCCTTCGAAAGGACCCGCGGCGGACAGCGTCCGCTCGAACTCAACGCTGGTCAGAACGTTGGGATACCGGCCGTGCCCGAATTCGCCCTTGCGGGAGGCGTCGAACTCCTCGAAGCCGGGCGTCAGCACGACCGCGCCGACTTCCAGTTCCACCGTTCTCTCGCCCATGAAGTGGTCGATGGCGTTCTGCTTGCAGGTGGCGACGCACTCGCCGCACTCGGAGCACAGTCCGCAGTTCAGGCAGCGTTCCGTCTCGGCCAGAGCCTGCTCCTCTGTCAAGGCCTGCTCGACCTCCTTGAAGTTGCCTTGCCTCTCGATAACCGGCAACTCGACACACTCGCTCCGGGCCTGCTTCTCCACGTGGTCCGTTTCCGGCAGGAGCTCCTCCGGAACAGGTTTCAGCGCATCTTCAAAGCGATTGGCCCGCAGATCCAGGCCATTGAGATATCGGTGAATGGACTCGGCCGCCTGCTTCCCGGCTCCCACGGCCTGGATGACCGAGGCGGGACCCGAGGCCGCATCTCCGCCGGCGAAGATGGCGGGCAGCGAGGTCTGGCGCGTCACGGGGTCGATTTTAATGACCCCCCGCTCGGTCTCGACGCCAAGACGGGTCAGAAACGTCTTGTCGCTCTGCTGGCCGATGGCAACGACGATCTGATCGGCCTCGAGCAACACCCGGTCGTTCTCCGCGTACTGCGGATGGAAACACCCGTCCGAGCCGAAGACGCTGGTGCAGCGTTTGAATTCGATCCCGGTCACAGATCCGTTGCCGAGAATCCGGCGCGGGCCCCACCCATTGCGGATGGTGATTCCCTCGGCCAGCGTCGCCTCGACCTCCTCTGCATAGGCAGGCATCTCGCGGCGCTGTTCCAGGCACACCATCTCGACGCTCCGGGCCCCCAGACGCAGTGCTGTTCTCGCGACGTCGACCGCGACGTTGCCGCCGCCGATGACGATGACTCGGTCTTTCACGATGGGCCTGTTGGAGGAAGTCGCCTGTCGGAGGAAATCGACGCCTTGTGCGACGCCGGTCTTATCCTCGCCTTCCACGCCCAGCGGCCGGCCCAGCGGCACGCCCGTGCTGAGGAACGTCGCGTCGTAATCCTTGCGAAGCGTCTCCATCGTGACTTGTGTCGCGGACGTCCCATCCGCGCGTGCCGAGGGCGTCTCGCCCTCGGATCTTGATGAAGACGCGGGCAGGATGCCCGCGCCACGCGAGGGCAAGATGCCCTCGACACGAGCCCACGGCACGCCTTCTCCCACGCGACAGTTGAAAATGAACCGGACACCCTTGCGCCGAATGACCTCAACCTCATGATCCAGCACGTCCTTGGGCAGGCGGTACTCGGGAATGCCATATCGCAGCATTCCTCCCGCCGCGGGCATGGCTTCATAGACCGTCACGGCGAAGCCCCGGCCCGCGAGGTCGTCCGCCGCGGCCAAGCCCGCTGGCCCGGCTCCCACCACCGCAACTCTCTTCGCGTTCGGGGCGGGCTGCTTCTCCTCGGGCAGGGCCAGCTTGCCCGACCGGATCAACTCCATCTCTTTGTCGGAGGCGAACCGCTTGAGCACGCGGATCGCAATCGGGTCGTCCGCCTTGCCACGGGTGCAGGCGGTCTCGCACGGATGCGTGCAGACGCGGCCGCAGATCGCCGAGAGCGGATTGCGCTCGCGGATCAGGTTTACGGCCTTGGCGTATTCCTTCTTCTTGATGAGCTGCACGTAGCCCTGCACGTTGACGTTCGCGGGGCAATTCATCTTGCAGGGGGCGTGGCCGTTCTTGAGGATGCCGAAGATGTTCGGCGTCGCCTGGGCATAGTGCTTGGCGATGGCCTTTCGCCTGCCGAGGTTGCGGTCGAAGCGGTCGGGGATGTTCACCGGGCACGCCTGCGTACACTCGCTGCAACCGTTGCACCTGGTCTCATCGACGTACCGCGGGTGTCGCTTGACGGTGGCCTTGAAGTTGCCCGGCTCGCCCTTCAGATCAACCAGCTCGGACATCGTCAGGATCTCGACGTTGAGATTGCGGGCGCACTCGACCAGCTTGGGCGAGACGATGCAGGTCGCGCAGTCGCCGGTCGGGAAGGTCTTGTCGAGGTGGGACATCATGCCGCCGATCGCCGCCTCCCGCTCGACGAGGTAGACCTTGAACCCGGAGTTCGCCAGATCGAGCGAGGCCTGCACCCCGGCGATTCCGCCCCCCTGGACCAGCACTGCACCCACCTTCTTCTGACCGTTTTCACTCATATCGGAGGCATTCCTCATGCGGCATTGACAATGGCTTTGAGCACACGATCCGGCGGGACCATCAGTTTGTTCAGGCCGAGCTTGTGGGCCGGGATGCCGAGGCACAGGCCCAGCAACTGCGTAACGTACAGGATCGGCATGTCGTGACGGATCCCTTTGATCTTGGCGATGTCGAGCTGTCTCATGTCGAGGTTGATCTGGCACATGGGGCAACTGACTACGATGCACTCGGCGCCGGCCGCTTTGGCCATTGCCACGATGTTGTTCGTCAGGTGGACGACCACATCGGTTCGGGACATGGACAGGCCGCCGCCGCAGCATTCGACTTTGTGCGGCCAATCGAGGGCGGTGCCGCCCACGGCGGCGACCAGCCGGTCGAGCGAGGTGGGATTCTCCGGGTCGTCGAAGCCCGTGGCCTCATTCGGCCGGACCAGAAGACAGCCGTAATAGCTCGCTACCTTCAGTCCGGCCAGCGAGCTGCGAAGCGCCGCGGCAATGGCCTCGGTCCCGACATCATCGAGGAGCACCTCGAGGAAATGGCGGACCTTCACCGAACCGTCGTAGTCCCGTCCCGTCGCCTCCGCCACTTGGGCCCGGACCTGCTCGCTCGTCGTGATCTCGTGATTCGCCACTTTCATGCGGTTGTAACAGGCGGCGCAGTTGACGACCAGGTCAAGGCCCATGTCCTTGACTTTGATCAATGTGGCTGCCGGCAGAGCCACCGCCAGAACGCGATCGGTCTGGTGCCCCGCCGTGGCGCCACAGCAGGTCCAGCCCTTGGGCTCGGCCAACTGTATCCCCAGCGATTGCGCCACAGCGAGAGTGGACTGATGCATGTCCCGCGCGGTGGACTCTGCCGAACAGCCTGGAAAGTACGCGTATCTCATTTGTCTGCCGCCTTATTTTCTTTCGTCTTCTTGAAGATCCGTCTCACCATTTTGCGATCCGCTCCGGTGGGAGGCAGCAGAGCGATCTTGCGTTTGGCGAGCATGGTTGGGAACTTCTCAGTGTCGGCCATGAGCTTGCGGCTGCCGAGCTTGTAGCTGGCGATCATGGCCAGATCGTACGTGCGTCCGAACGCCTGGACCGTCGTGAGGAACGCCTTGTTGAACAGCGGGACGTTGCCCTCGCCTGGGGCCGCCCCTCGTTCCATCGCGATCCGGCGCAGCGCGTCCATGACCGCCGCCACGTCGATCCCCATCGGACACCGCGTCGAGCAGGTCTCACACGAGACGCACATCCAGAGGATATCGCTGTCGAGCAGCTCATCGCCCAGATCCAGGTGCAATCGTCGCATCATCTCGGAGGGCGGGCACTTCGCCAGGCCCGATACCGGACAGCCGCTCGTGCATTTCTTGCACTGGTAGCACGTGCCCAGGTCCACGCCGGTAATCTCCCGAACCCGCTGAGCGATGCTCCGTGCCGACTTGTTTTTCGAAATCACTATTGTCATGTCTGTCACCAAAGAGGGCATTTCAAGTATGATGGTTGATTGTTGATCTCCCAATCAAAAATCACACATCAAGAATCATACATCCTCCCTTTACATCTTGGCCGCCTGCTTTTTCTCTTTGCCGGGCAGAGCCGCCACCTTAGCCAACGCCTTGAGTGCCACCGGCGCGACTTTGCGATACACTTGCTCCGGCTTGCACGTTCGGCCGTCGACCCTGAGCAGGTCCTCGATCCGGATGCCGAACAGTCGCTGATTCTCCTGGAGATAAGGCAGGATCAGGTCCCAGTCGGCCTGCGTCAGCTCGGCGAACTTGCCGCCGTTGAGCTGCTGGCTCACGACCTTCTTGTGCGGGTCCCGGACGTAGATGGCCCCGCCGGAAGCAAGCGAGAACAGGTTGCTGCCCGGATAGGGCTCGGGCAGTGGGATGGTACTGCCGTCTTCGTCGAGACGGATGCCGTTGAGGATCACGAATCCGCCCCCGTTGAGCGGATCGCCTGCCATGAAGGACTCCGCCAGGAAGTCCAGGCAGGTGCCGTTGATGACGACCCTCGGACGGCCCACGGAGTTGATCAGGGGCCGGCCGGCGCCGTTGCCCAGGATGAAGATGCTGCCGCCTTTCGCCCCGTACAGGAAGGTTTGGCCGACGTCGCCGTGGACGACGAGCTTGCCGCGCTTGATGATCTGGCCCACCTGGTCCTGGGCGTTGCCGTGGACGGTGAGGGTCAGGCCATCGATGCCCGAGGCGAGGTAATCGCCGGAGCTCCCATACAGATCGATGGTGACCTCGTCGGTGTCAGGTCCGAGGCCGCAGCCGTGGAAGCGCTGCCCACGCAAGTCGAAGGTGATAAAATGCCGCCAGCCCTTCAGGTATGCATCGAACAGCAGCGTGGCGTCGCATCGGTCGCCTTCGGGCGGGAAACCCGCCGCGTCGATGACCAGCGTCGTCTCGCCCTTGACGGGAGCCCGTAAATCACCGGCTGTCCGCACGTCGATCAACCGATAAGACCCGAGGGCCGGATCAGTTGCGGCGATCTGCGGCAAGGCCCGCAGGAGTCGATACAGTTCGCTGCGTACGATATGCAGGATATGACTTCGTTTCTTGGGACCCGTGAAGAACGTGCGGTCGTTGAGGTGCGTGAAGACCGCAATGGCCGTGGCAGTGTTCTCCCTGACCGTGCCCCGCTCCGACAGCGTCCGGCAGGCCGCGCGGACAACGTCGAACGACCATGCCGCCACGCCGTTGCGGAAGAACTCGAAAAGGGCCGTGGTATTGCTTTCCCGCAGAAAGGCATCGATCTTCTCCTCTACGCCTTTGTCACAGGTCAGGGAAGCACCATCCTTGGCGAGGTCGCAGGATTCATTTGCTTTGGGCATGGAGACGGCCTGGCCGAACTTGTCCGTACAAGCCATGCGGATCCTGCCGCCTCTGTCCTTCTCCAGGTTGAACAGGAACGCGCCGCCGTCGGTGTGGCTGCCGCCGCGGGCATTCCAGTACTTGTCTGCGACCGGGCAGATCCGCGGATCGTCCTTCGACAGGCTCAGCAGCGTTGCGTCGATGGCCTGTTTCTCCGAGGCGATCAGTCCGACCTGGACCTCGCCCTCACTGAGGGCAAACACCTGGGGCCGGAGCATCGCGGTGTCCGTGATGCCGATGAGCTGGAACCTGTTCTCGCGTGCGGCGTTGCGGGCGATGATGAAAAACCACGGGCCGTCCGGCGAGCCGTGGATGTGCGTCGTCTGAATCGCCCTGTAGATCCGCTGCTTCTCGGGCGGCAGGCGGTCGAAGTCCAGTTCTGTCGTCGGGGCCATCGCCTCGATGATGTATTCGAGCGGGTAGCGATAGGTCCGGTCCAGCAGGTCGAACAGGAGGGCCGACACCTCGGTGTCGGTGAGGAACTGGGGGAAAATGTTCCGCTGCTTGAGATATTCGCTGACCGAGTGGTAGTTCGCAAAATCGCCGTTGTGGACGAGGGCCATGTTCATGGCTGCGAAGGGGTGCGCTCCGCCCGGATGCCAGACTCGACCCTTCGTCGGGTACCGCTGGTGCGCGATCCAGACGTGGGCACAGAGGTCCTCGATCTTGTAGTACTTGACGATGGCCTCGGCGTAGCCGACGACCTTGAGGATCATGATGTTGCGGCCGTGGGAGAGCACCAACGCCCGCTGTTGGCCGAGCGAGGCGTAGAACTTCTGATTGAGCCGGAAGCTGTTTTGGCTGACGTACTCGTCCTCGGCCTCCCGCCGATTCATGGACTCGAGGCCGCTGCCCTGGATGAACACGTCCAGCACCTTCGGCTTCACGCGGACGAAATATCGCCACACGTCCGGCGGTCTCACCTCCAGGTCGCCCACCGATTTCCAGTCGTCCACCTTGTTCAGCTCGGTGGACTTGGCAACCTCGAAATAGGGTGCAACGAATTCCCGCTCAACCTCGCTGCGGACCTGCGGGTCCAGCAGGGCGATATGCAGCATGTAACATTCATCGAGCACTTCCTGGGTGACACCCAACTGCTCCGGTACGAGCCCGACGGCCGCGATGCCGCCGCCTTTGCCGTTGCCGCGATTGTGCATCTGCCGGGACGGCTCGTAAATGTGCCGGCCGGCCACGGGCTTCGTGCAACAGAAACCCACGACGCCACAGCCGCCTTCCTCCTCGCCCTTGCGCACGGTCTGCGGATGGCCGTAAGCCTCGGCCACGGTCTTGCGCGAATGTCCCAACTGTCCGATCAGCCGCTCGTTCACGGTCTATTCTCCAGCCGGCGCGTAATCCAGGTGCATCAACAGATCCGTTCGGCCGCGAAGCTCGGCGACGCTCCGCATGCCGAACCGCCAGAGCAGATCGACCAACTGGCTGCGCCACGCGTTGTACAGGTTGATCATCCGCTGCGTGCCCCACTCGATGGTCATCTTGCCCGAGAGTTCTGGGTCCGTCGTGGCGATTCCGCGCGGGCAGCCCCGGCCGCTCTCGCACCGGCTGCACCGCACGCAGCCCAGGGCGACCAGCTCCGCCGTGCCGATCACGACGCCGTCGGCGCCGAGAGCGATGGCCTTGGCCACATCGTGGGCCGTGCGGATGCCGCCGCTGGCGATCAGGGTCACCTTGTCGCGGACCCCCTCGGCCACGAGGAACTGGTGCACCCGGCCGATCGCGTACTCGATGGGCATGGCGATGTTCTTCTTC
>Ga0172362_10006505_pt1 | contig 10031 bp, 9 predicted proteins | sample LakKivs1_kivu2a2_FD_114534 | JGI IMG/M metagenome (GOLD analysis project Ga0172362, IMG submission 114534) | Sediment microbial communities from Lake Kivu, Rwanda - Sediment s1_kivu2a2 | ecosystem: Environmental > Aquatic > Freshwater > Lake > Sediment | place: Rwanda: Western Province, Lake... | reverse complement strand
TTTTTAATTTTCTCTTCTTTGTTCATTGCAGCATAACGGGGTGAGGGCGAAGGCAATGTTATTAGCTCAATCCGCGGATACCTTCTTACCAAATCCTGAAAATGTTTTTTATATTCTTTCTCCACAAACTGACTGGTGAAGAAAATTTTTTCAACGGGATTCTCTTTTAGAATTTTCTCTATTGCAGAAATGTTGTAAACGCAATTTGTTAAACTTGAATCCAAGCTATTGTTCTTACTCCTCTCGCACTTATAAATAACATCAGTGACGGCAATTTTTAATCTTTTAAATAAAGCTTGTTTGGCTTTCTTGCCTTTCAATCTAACACCGTAGACCTTTTCCAATATCGGCCAAAATTGATTCTGCTTTTTGCTGTAAAACCAATCATAAGAATCCTGGGTTCTCCTTGCAATAAAACTTCCAAGAATCAAATAGTGGGAATTTTTAGGAGTAAAAACTCCAAAAGGATGAGTTTCAAGCATAACAAAATTATATCAGCGGCACATTCGTCACTTGGCGCAGCAAGGTGCCGAATGGTACCTTGCAACCCTGGATGGAAGCCATTCGAACTTTTTAAGCTCAGTTATAAAATTTATAAGTATTTTTTGATAAGATTTAAAATTGCTCTAGAATTTAATTCTGTATCTTTGAGGTTTAGTTCTTCATTCCACTTATCCCAAAATCTAGCATTAGTAAGAGTTATCTTACTGAATAAGCCTAGATCTTTTAGTAATTTATTTAGATCCACTTTTTTTGGGTCTGCCTCAACTTCGAAGTTATATTTATCCGTTTTTCCAATTTGGTGAGTTATTTTGACTTCAAAGTCGGGCTGTCTAAAAAGATAATTGTTGTGTTGATAGATATAGCAGGAGTCTTTCCCCGGTATAAGAATCCTAAGGATTTGGTAAGCATTAAATATTTCTTTTGTATCTGATGGTAATGTTAATTTTTTCTCAGTTCTGACCCTAAGTTGTTTGTCCCCAACTCCTCCAATTTTCTGCATTATTTCAGCTTTTCCATCGGTAATCCTTATCCTTGTATCTAGCTTATTTCTCTTATGGTCCCAAAAGGAAAATGATAATCGCCTAGAATGGGTAGGTTTCCCAAATCGTTTGGTGAATTGTTTTAAGAAACTGCCAAATTGTTGCTTAGTCAAAACCCCCCAGAATTCTTCTTCCATATCTTGGATTATACCTGATTTGTAAATGAATAATAAATATTATGATAAAGGATGGAAAACGGAATTATAAGCCTTTTATGTTATACTCTTTTATGTTATACTTCGGATTAGCCTCAATGATCGAAAATAAAATTAATCATTATTATGAGAGAAAGAATTAATGTTGTTGGAAATTTGGCTAAGGATATTATTGATGGTAATGAGCAATTTGGAGGATCTGCTGCCAATATCGCCATAGGATTACGACGTCTAGGGTTGAATGTCGGGATTTTATCTGTATTAGGTAAAGACGAGTTTAGTTCTTCGTTTAGAATTTTTTTAGAAGATGCAGGGGTAGATACCTCGTTAATTCAAAGGCAATTAGATATTTTGCCGGTTTGTGAGGTATTTTCTAACAGTAATACAAATATGGGTAGAAGGTGGTTCGACAACGGCTGTAGGGCTGCCATGGAACAGCTAATAATAAAGCCAGAACAATTTAAAGGCTCTTTGGTTCATATTGTTAGTTGTCCTCCAACTCTCTCTAGAGCATTTTTACATGGAGGTCTTGATATTAGTTACGAACCAGGACCTATGTTGGTTTTCTCCTCCAATTACTTCGATCCACGAGTAGCGGAAGAAAGCTTGTTTATTTTTTTAAACAAAGAAGAGCTTGAAATTGTATCTCGATTAGGACAAGGTATCCGAGAAGACAGTTATGACTATAGACATTTGAAAGCGCTAATTATTACGTTAGGTGAACGTGGTTCCATGTTAATTACCAGGAGTGGAACACAATTTCTTCGTCATAATATACCCCCTATTAGCATACCCCAGGACGAGATATTAGATTTTACGGGGGCAGGTGATAATTATAAAGCAGGCTTTCTTGCCGGTTTTATTTATGGTAAAAGTTTAATTGAATGTGCTCAGATTGGTTCTGAGATGGGTGCTGCCTGCATTAAATATAGAGGTGGTTTACTTCCAAAAGCTGAAGTCGAGCGAATTAAAAGTAAACATTTATTTTAGTAATTGGCTTTCCTAATTATCCGCTTTGCCTAAAACCAATTTAACAACTTGTTCTGGCAGGATACATCGGTAACACTCGGGTATAGTTTGGCAAGCGTACTCTATTGATGTTTGGTAATCAAGCGACTGTTTTGGGTTTGGCAGGGGTGCCGCGATTCGAACGCGGGACCGCTCGCCAAAAATTGCAGGCCTGGGGAGACTCGAATTCCCAATTTTTAAGTCAATAAATAACAAAATCCTAAAAAGCGACCGTAAAAAACCCGCCAGGCCCGTTATAAATAAAAACAAGGCGGGCAAGAACATCTCGGCCAATAAGGGCAATAATTGGTTGGTTATTTACCTGATGTTCTCTTAAATCCACCCCAAGAACAGAACTAAACTCAATATCCATCCCCTCTCCTGGAAAACGGAAATGTGCCGGAAACAGACTCTGTTCTACTCTGCCGCCAGCAGTGAGGATGCTAGTTATGCCAACAGGTTGAACACCGAGTTCGCTAATCGCTGATTTATCAACACCGCTTTTTGTGGCACCAGTATCAATTAGAGCAAATCCTGTTTTAGGTGGAGGAATTGATCTCTTTTGACGAGTTAATAAATCTGCCAAGGAATTTGGTACTGAAATTTCCACCCTCAAAACAGGACCTGCAGAAATGAGTATTCTCGGATTTAACTGTCCATCTTGTTGGAGAAAAAATCGGTTATAAACTGACATTTGTCAATCCTAAAGTCAACGCAGGTTGGGAAACTATCGGTTCTTCCTTCAACACTTGTTTTATAAGAAAGGGAACATTACCAAATTTTTCTAATCCTACCCTATATGCTTCTTGCTCAGTAGGGAATGTCCCTACTATTTTCTGGTTCTTAATCAACACAAACTGGCCTAGATGATGAACTATTAAGCCATCCTTCTTTTTGGTGTAAAATTCAAGTTCTTTTAATAATGGAGTTTGGGATATTTTTTTTATATTCTTTTTTGTCATTAAGATTTATTTTAATATACTCAAAAATAAAATCAAGAGCTTGAAGTCCAAGTTAGACTTAGCAGGGGCATCAGGATTCGGACCTGAGCCAACCGTTTTGGAGACGGTTATGCTACCATTAACACCATACCCCTAAATTTAGGCGGGTGCTCTACCTGCTCGCAGATGCTAAAGCATTAGCTTTTGCAGGCGGGCCAGCTGAGCTACACCCCTATTAAGGGAATTATACCAAAAACTAAGGGAAAAATGATAAAATCACATTTATGGAAAACTTAACCGTCGGTTTTCTTTATAATGTCCGTCATCAGTATCCTGACTCTAATGATCCCCGAACTCAATTAGAAGCTGATTTTGATGACCCCGAAACGATTGAGTGGATGATAAAACATTTAAAAAATTGTTTTACTAAAGTTATTCCCATTGAAGCCAATGAAAATGCCTATTTTGGGCTTGCCCAAAACAAAAAAGAAATTGATATTGTTTTCAATTATTCAGAGGGAATTTATGGAAAAGACCGGGAAGCCCAATTACCCGCTATTTTGGAAATGCTTCAGATCCCCTATACCGGCTCCTCTCCTCTCACCCAAGCCATCGGATTGAATAAAGGTAAAACCAAGGAAATTTTAATTGCCAATGGAATTCCAACCCCATACTTCCAAGTCATCTCCCATCAAAATTTTTCTCTTGATAACAAATTATCTTTTCCTTTAATTGTTAAACCCCTTTCCCAAGGCTCCTCTGCAGGGATTACTAATAAAAGTGTTGTTCAAAATGAGAAACTTCTGGCAGAACAAGTAAAATATATTTTAGAAACCTTTTCTCAACCAGCCTAGGTGGAAACCTTTTTGGAAGGCAGAGATTTCTCTGTTCCTATGCTTGGAAATCCACCAGAAACTCTTCCCATAATTGAGTCCAATCACTCTTGTCTGCCAAAAGGTTATACGCCCATAGATTCACTGGAAGTAAAGTGGCACCTCGAAGAACAAGGCAATCTTTCTCGGATGCTTATTTGCCCGGCAAAATTAGATCAAAATCTGAAAAACAAAATTGAGGAAATTTGCCTTAAAACATGGAAGGCTTTGGAAATTCTTGACCTTTGCCGGATTGACCTACGCTACGACAAAAATGATAACCCTTACATTTTAGAAATAAATTCACCACCAGGCTTGATTCCCCCAGAAGTTTCAATGTCATCTTATCTGCCTTTGTCTGCCAGAGCGGCAGGAATAGATTATGAAGATCTTTTAAAAAAAATTATCTATATTGCCTTAAAAAGATACCAAGAAACCACTAATTAGTCCAATTTGGGAAAAGGACCAATATCTGGGTTTTTTATATTAACAGGGTCCCCAATTTTTATTCTTCCTTCACCCTCCAAAGTCACATTTTGGTCATACTCATAAAGTGTTCTAAGTTGCTCCTCTACTTGAGGAGTAAGTAATTCTGATGGCTCTACTCCTCTTTTGACCTCCAAAACTACTATCGTTCCCCATGGCGTGGCTTCAATCAACTGGTTAGGATAAGAAGGGTCTGGAATCTTTCTAAGAGGAAACCTTACATTAACCTTTCTCGCCCTTAAGGGTATTTCCATCTGCTCTGGTGATCTTACGGCAAAGAAAATTCTTCCTTCCGTAAGTCCTTCTAAAACCTCTTCCGCCATTTTTTCAAGAGGAACTTTTGCCTTGATTTCCTCTTTTTTTTTGAATCTCTCAAGCCATTGAATCACCACTCTACCAGCGTTTTTTCTCTCATTTTCTTCTTTTTTTCTTCTGGCGGCCTCTTTAGCGGCTCTGTCAAATAAACTGCCTTCTTCTACCGGAATTCCTGATTCCCGTTGACTTTTTTCATCGTCCATAAGTTTTCCTCCAAAAAGTAGCAGGGGTGGGGATCGAACCCACCAAAAGGCGCTTATGAGACGCCCCGAGACCCCAGTCTACTCCCTGCCAAGATTAAGTTTCAATCCTTCAATAAATCCTCGAATTTTTCTCAAAAAATCAGTACTTTTTCTCACCCTAATTCTCAAAACACCATGGTAATTTTCCGGATGCTCATATTTCTTTTGCCATTTAACCTTTTGGTAAAAAGGTTTCTGAAACTGCTCTCTTGGTACTCTGGTTAGATTTGACCAAAAAGTCTCAATTTCTTTTATTCTATCCCGATAACTCTCATTTAAACCAACTCTTAACTTAAAATCATTATTTTTATACCCAAAGCAGTTTCTTAACCAATTTAGGAAAAATTTTACCATATCAGGGTCAGAGTTGCAAAAACCGGCGAGATTGTCTTTTTTAAATCCTTCTGCCCAATAAAGAGATGCCCCTGCTATAAAAAGTTCCCTTTTTGTTAATTTCCCTATTGTCTTAATTCCTTCATTTAGCAATTTTTCAGTTTTTTCAATCCTATCCCTCTGTTGTCTAAGAGAATTTTCTAATCTTCTGCCATATCTCGGATCATGGGCTCGACGTTCCAATTCCTTTAATTGGTCAGAGGAAAGTTTAACGTTCCTGCACCACAGACTTACGGTGCTCGAAGAAATGGAAAGATTCTTGGCGATTACTTTTATACTTTCACCTTCGGAACGCAATTTTCTGGCTTGAAATTTCAATTCTGATTTAGCCATAACAAAACCCCCACCTTTAGATATATTATTCTATTAATGGGGGTTCTGTCAACTTGTTGCGGGGCTGGGAGTCGCGCCCAGCCTGGAAGATTATGCACCTTCTTGCATTACTGCAAGGGTAGGACTATATCATCTCCTTCATCAGAGGGGACTTTGTCCCCCCTGCCTCCCCTAAAATTAAGGAGGCCAGAAAAAGCAGAGGCTTTTTTTCTGAGTAGGGGCTTGGCGTGTAGTCTCTACGGAGTCCCCGTTCTTTTCCTGAAAGGACAGGGTTCCCTCGGTATTGTCCCGATAAATCGGGATGTCCACCGATATAGCCAAGTTCTCTTTAAAAATTACTTTTCAAAGGGCCCATTCTACTAGCCTTCCGTGCAACTGTACACTACCCCGCATGACGTTTACCAATTAATTCTAACAGATTAAGATGCTAAAAGACAAGAAGAATTTAAAAGAAAACTATTTCCCAAACCCAGGGATTCCTAAAATTTGAACCCCCACTAACTGGAGAATAAAAATGGAAAAGATAATAATTAAAAGACCTAAACCAGAATAAAAAATAATCTTTTTTCCCTGATTTATCCTTCCGGGATTTCCGGCTGAAGTCAAAAGATAAAATCCACCCAAAATCGAGGCTAAAAAGGCAATTCCTCCACCAATCCCTAATGAAAATCTCAAAATAAAGGCGGCAAAAGCCGAAGGGTCATGAGGCAAACAGCCAAAAACTGTCCATGATCCTTTTTTATTTACCAAACAGTTTAAACAAGCCTCTTGCTCAGAAGGAGGAGCAGCAGTGCAAATCTGGACCGGCGGAGAAACTGCCACCGTTCCTGGTCCTGGTTGAAGTGCCCCAAAGGTAGGACTTATGGCCTCAACTAAACAGAAAACTGGAATTAAATTCCATAAAAGAATTTGTATTATTAAAAAAAGAATAACTTTTAAAAGAAATTTCATTGATTCTCTCCTCCAATAGGCCTAATCTCTTTAGATTGACAGAACGGACAGTTAATTTCTCCTTTTTGTGTTATTGGAGGCTCTATCTCCGACCCAATTTTTTCGACTAAAAATTCATTTCCCTCTTTCACTTTGGCGGAAAATTGACCAGCACAGGTCAAACAGGTGTAAATTTTTGCTTTAAAATCTTTTTCTTCAATTGAGGGGACAGAACTTACCGAAGTCGGTTTTCTAACTTCAAACTTAAAAGAACCCTCAGTAAAACTAATAATAATTGTGTCTTTCGCCGCCACTTCTTTTTTTATCAACATTGAAGAGATCGGATTTTCTATTTCTCTTTGAAGAGTTCTTCTTAACGGTCTGGCTCCAAAGATTGGATCATAACCCAATAAAGCAACCTGTTCTTTACTTTTCGGCTCAATTTCTAAATTAATTCCCTGCTCCCCTAATAGTTTTTGAAGACCTACAATTTGCAAATCAACAATTTTTAATAAAACCTCGCCGCTTAAAGGTCTGAAAACGATTATTTCGTCAAAGCGATTCAAAATTTCCGGCCGGAAAAACTTTCTTAACTCTTCCAAAAGTTCCTCGACTAATTCTAAAAAGACTTTATCTTCAGTTTCCTTTTGTTTTTGATCATTGGCCTCAAAATTTGGTTTACCCAACTGGATCATTGATTTTTGAATTAATCCCGTCCCAATATTAGAGGTGCAAATAACAATCGTGTTTTTAAAAGAAATTACATGACCTTTATTGTCTGTTAGCCGACCATCGTCCAAGATCTGCAAAAGAATATTCATCACATCAGGGTGGGCTTTTTCAATCTCATCAAATAAAACCACCGAATAAGGATGACGTTTAACTGCTTCTGTTAATTGACCTCCTTCTTCGTAGCCAACATACCCAGGAGGAGCGCCAATTAATTTCGCTACCTCATGTTTTTCCATGTATTCAGACATATCTAACCTAATCATCAAATCAGAAGAACCAAAAAGAATTTCCGCTAAGGCTTTAGCTAACTCTGTTTTTCCCACCCCGGTTGGGCCCATGAAAATGAAAGAACCAATTGGTCGTTTTCCGGAAGTTAAACCTGCTCTACCCCTTCTAACCGCTTCACAAATGGCGGCCACTGCTTCATCCTGATTTATATAAACCTTATGAATATGATCTTCTAAATTCAGGAGTTTTTCTGATTCGCTTTCAGTCAAACGGGCCACCGGAATTCCACTCCAGCGAGAAACTATTTGAGCAATTACTTCTGGGGTGACAATATTCGTAGTTGTACTTTTTTTAGCCTCAAAAGCCTTTACTTTCTCTTCAGAAATCTTTTTAACTTCTTCAAGTTCTAAGGTCAAAGAATCGGTTTTAGCTTTATCACCAATTTTTTTGGCCTCCAAAATTTCTCCTTCTAATCTTTTTATTTTATCCTGAAGAGTTTTAATTTCTTCAGGTAGAGAAATAGCCGGTAATCTAACCGCCGCTCCCGCTTCATCAATTAAATCAACCGCTTTATCAGGCAAGAAGCGATCGCCAATATATTTTTGGGATAACCTGACAGCCGCCTCGATTGTCTCATCAGAAATAGAAACTTTATGAAAGGCTTCATATTTATCTCTGAGAGCCCTAAGCATTTCAATTGCCACTTCAGCGGTCGGCTCGGCCACAAAAACTGGCTGAAACCTTCTTTCTAAGGCCGGATCTTTTTCAATGTACTTCCGATATTCTGTCACTGTTGTTGTCCCAATTGTTTGTAATTCTCCTCTAGCTAAGGAGGGCTTAAGAATGTTACTGGCATCCAAAGTTCCCTCCTCTCCTCCTCCTGCTCCTACCATGTTATGAATTTCATCAATAAATAAAATAACCTGACCACTCATTGCCTTAATCTCCCGGAGTAAGTTTTTCAATCTTTCTTCGAACTCACCCCGATGGGAAGCGCCGGCCACTAAACTCATTAGGTCTAAAGAAAGGATTCTTTTTCCCAATAAGGATTCAGGAATATCTCCTTTGATAATTCTTTGGGCCAAACCTTCAACAATCGCCGTTTTCCCTACTCCCGCATCACCAATCAAGCAAGGATTGTTTTTTGTTCTTCGGGAAAGAATATGAATTACTCTTTCTATTTCTCCTGACCTACCCACCACCGGATCTAACTTTCCTTCTTTCGCCTCAGCGGTTAAATCAAGACAATATTGCTCAATAACTGTTCCCTTCTTTTTCTCCTCTTCAATTCCTTCTTTCTTGCCTAAGATTTTTTGATTTAAAACTTCTATCGTTACTCCATGTTTGATCAGAATTTGGGCGGCCACTCCTTCTTTTTCCTGAGTTAACGCTAGTAAAAGATGTTCTGGAGAAATAAATTCAAATTTCAAGGCTCTGGCGGCCGATAAAGAAAGTTCTAAAACTTTTTTAACTCTTGGGGAAAATTGGGGGGGGTTATTGTAATCACCAATTGGTAAATTTTTTTCAACCTCAGCCTGAACCTCAGGAATATTTATTTTAAGCTCAGAAAAAAGTTGGTAAATTCCCGAATCTTCTAAAAGTCCCCATAAAATATGTTCAGTATCAATGTATTTGGCTTTTTTCTCAACGGCTTTAGCGGCCGCCCTCAAAACAATTTGATTCGCTCTTTGTGTCAATCTTGTTAAAACATCCATTCCTACTCTTTGACCAACAGCTGAGGTAATTGAAGGATTGCTTGGTTCTGTTTGAAAAGCTTGAGGCAAGACAGCCGAACTTACATCTGGCGCCTTGATATCAACCCCTAGTGTTTGGGTAGGTGGTTGAACGTCTTCAGAGGCTCCTTTTTTAAAATAACGGCTTAAATTAAAAAGTTGTCCTGGCATTGGGCAGGATTATAATGGTTATAATTGTTATAGTTATTATAACTGTTATAATTCATCACTTACAACACGAATAATTTAAAAGAAAAATAATTAGACCTAAGAAAACTAAAACCAGTAAAACTTTACTCATAAAGACCACCCCACTCTACCACCGTAAAACCCAATCTTTGGATTAGACCTTTAATTTCTGGAGGATTTAATATTATTGGTGATTCAAGACCTTTAAAGTAAAATCTTACCCTCAAAAATGTCTCCGGTTTTTGAGAAAATTCGATTGGTTCGATCTCTTCAATCTCTTTTTGATTTAACAAGGAAATCTGAAAATAAGGATAGTTTGTTAATTTTGAAAGCCAATACTTCTTAAAATCTCTTGTTTCTTTTTCATTTAGTCCCAATTTCGGCAAAAGTTGATCAAAAAAAGAAGAAAGATTCTCTTTTTTAACCACAAA
>Ga0172362_10006504_pt1 | contig 10031 bp, 9 predicted proteins | sample LakKivs1_kivu2a2_FD_114534 | JGI IMG/M metagenome (GOLD analysis project Ga0172362, IMG submission 114534) | Sediment microbial communities from Lake Kivu, Rwanda - Sediment s1_kivu2a2 | ecosystem: Environmental > Aquatic > Freshwater > Lake > Sediment | place: Rwanda: Western Province, Lake... | reverse complement strand
CTCCGATTCGACCTTCACTTCCGCAAGGGCACTGGGTGTGCCTGCTCCTGTGCTCTTAGGTGGAACGGCCCCACCCATCCCCTCGACAAGTCCTCCTGCTTTGACCTTGGTGATGAGCGTGTCCTCTCGCGCGATGTCTGCCAGGGTTTTCACCCCTAGTTCAGCAGGCATCGGCTCCAGCCTATACTTCCACTTCAAGAACCGCATTCCGGTGGTGGGATAGAGCGCGTATATGAGCACGTCGCCGATATTCTTGGCGATACCTTTTGTAGCCTCCTTGGCCTTCTCCATCTCTGGCTCCAGGATGTCGGCGGCCCGGCACGTGATAGGTGTTGTGCCTCTCGCATAGCCTTTCAGGATGGTCTTTTGCACTTCAGGGTCCACGGGAACTGGAGGCTGCCCATACAGGCCGTAGACATAGTCTTGAACCTCCGCGGGCACTATCTGGTATCGGCCTTGGAGAACGTTCAGCACGGCCTGGATTCCGACGATTTGGCTGGTGGGAGTTACCAATGGCGGGTAGCCCAGCTCTTTCCGAACCCGGGGCAGTTCGGCATACACCTCGTCTATCCTGTCGAGGGCACCTGCCTCCTTGAGTTGCGAAACGAGGTTGGTCAACATGCCACCGGGGATCTGGTGTAGTAGCACATTGGTGTCTATCACCGACATCCTGGTGGTGTCCAAGAAGTCCCTGTACCTCGGGGCAACGGATTCGAGGTATTGCCCGATCTTTTGCAGGTGTGCCAGGTCAAGGCCGGTGTCTCGCTCAGTCCCCCGCAAGCTAACCACGATCGGTTCGACCGCAGGTTGGGAAGAGCGCAGGGCGAAAGGTGCAAGGGCTGTATCGACCATATCCACACCCGCCTCAACGGCCTTTAGATAGGTCATACAGGCCATCCCGCTGGTAAAGTGGCTGTGCAGGTCGATCGGTATCTTCACTGTTGCCTTCAGCGCCCTGATGAGTTCGTAGGCGTCCAAGGGAGAGAGCAGCCCGGCCATGTCCTTCACGCACAGACTGTCTGCACCCATCTCTTGCATGGTGCGAGCCTTTTTCAGGTAATAGTCTATGTTGAAGACAGGGCCTCCCAGGCCCGACTCGGTAATCGAGTAGCAGAGGGCCAACTGTGCGTGTTTCCCGCACTCCTTGACGGCCTCCGTTGCAGTGGCGAGGTTCCGCACGTCGTTCAGCGCGTCAAAAATGCGGAAGATGTCTATCCCCACCTCGGCGGCATGAAAGACGAACGCCTTGACCACATCATCCGCATAGTTGCGATATCCAACGAGGTTCTGCCCGCGCAAAAGCATTTGAAACGGAGTGCGCGGCATGAGCCTCTTCAACACACGCGGACGCTCCCAGGGGTCCTCTCCAAGGAACCGGTGGGAGACGTCGAAGGTGGCCCCACCCCATACCTCCACAGCATGAAAGCCGGCTTTGTCCATCTCCTCCGCGATGTCATCCATGTCATCGGTGAGCATTCTTGTGGCGAAGGACGATTGGTGTCCATCCCGTAGCGTAGTGTCCACTATTTTCAGGGGGGCCATCTTGGCCTGGTCTGCGCTTACTTTCATCGCGCATCGCTCTCTAGCAGATGCTCCAAGCAAAGCAAGGGATTACCTGCATTATGGCTGACAGTGTCTGGCTGCTAACGGTCCTGTCCAAAGACCAATCTACAGTGACGTAGCCGACCTGTCAATGTTCGCAACAGCCCGATAGCTGGGACTGGCGCTGATGGCTTGACACACAACCGCGGTAACGACTAGCATCTGTCCGGAGTCTCCGCCAGGGGAGCCTGTGAAGGTAGCCCAGATGAGCGCTCATCAGGACCGGCATCTCAGAGACGCAGAGGTTGCTGCCAAATCGCCGCGAGAGCTCAGGAGCATGTTCAGGCTGTCCCAATGGCGAGCGCCTACCGCTGGCTTAGCTCCTGGTTACGTGCAGGCGAACGTGGTGATTCTGCCCAAGGACCAAGCCTTCGATTTCCTCGTTTTCTGTCAACGCAACCCCAAACCATGCCCTCTCCTGGAAGTGTTGGAGCCGGGGAGAGTCGAGCCAAGGATCACTTCTCCTGAAGCTGATATCCGGACTGATCTGCCGCGCTACAGAATATATCGCCATGGAGTGCTGACTGGCGAGGCGGAGGACATCCTGAGGGAATGGCGGGACGACCTTGTTACGTTTCTATTGGGGTGCAGCTTTACATTCGAGTCCGCTCTTAAGTCGGCTGGCATCCCATTGCGCCATATCGCTGAGGGCAAGAACGTCTCCATGTACATCACCAATAGGCCTACCGTGCGCTCAGGCGTGTTTGCGGGGCCCATGGTGGTCTCTATGCGGCCCGTGGCGCGGGATATGGTGGTCAGGGCGGTACAGGTAACCTCGCGTTTTCCAAGCGCTCATGGCGCACCAGTTCACATCGGTGATCCTCTGGCCATAGGTATTGAAGACCTGTCTAAACCCGACTATGGGGACCCGGTCACAATAGAGGAAGGAGAGGTTCCCGTCTTTTGGGCGTGCGGAGTGACTCCTCAGGCAGTAGCTATCGAGTCCAAGCCCTCCTTGATGATTACCCACTCTCCGGGTCATATGTTCATCACTGACCTGCGAGATGAGGATTTGGCCGTTATATGACCCTGGTACGGTTCGAAAGTTTGGCATCGACAAATCATGCCGGATGGCCATGACTTGGCAGTCATAGAAGACATCATCTTGCGCCGTGACCGCCGGGGCATCTCCGCTCTGAAGCCCTATTTACCTGACGACTTCTGCAGTCAAGCGGCCCAGCTTATTGTGGACCACCCTGGACCAGCCGTGGTCTGTACGGGGTTCTACACTCTCGCTGCGGGTGCCCCCGAGACCGACGGTCCTCCAGGCGCTTGCTTTATTGGACAGGCCCTGGAGAAGCTGGGATATTCAGTGACCTATGTCAGCGACATGTATAGCGCGTTCGCGTTACGGGGTACTGTACCGCCGGAGAAGGTTGTAGAGTTCCCCATTGCCGACGACAGCTCCAGCCAGCGGTCTGCTCAGGAGCTGCTGGAGAGGGTCCAGCCCTCCGTGGTTATCTCCATTGAGCGGTGCGGCAGGACTCGTACTGGACGCTACCTGAACATGCGAGGAGTGGACATCTCGCAATACAACGCAAAGCTGGACTACCTCTTCTCCTGTCATGAGATAACAGTAGGGATCGGCGACGGTGGCAACGAAATCGGCATGGGAAACCTCGCCCAGCAGATCCCTCTGATCGCTACTCTTCCCGATGACCCAGCTATCACTGGGGTGAACAAGCTTATCATCGCCAGCGTATCCAACTGGGGAGGTCATGGCCTAGTTGCGGCCCTGTCTTTGCTGGTGGGGGAAAACCTGTTGCCCTCCGTACGAGAAGAGGAAGAGGTCATACGCGATATGGTGGATAGGGGCGTTGTGGATGGGATATCCGGCCAACGAGCGTATACTGTAGACGGCTTTTCACTGGCCCATAATGGCCATGTGCTGGAAAGCTTGCATGCCTTACTGCGCGAACGCGGCCTATAGGGTCGGAAGCCTAGCTCCTGAGAGTCTCCAGCAACTCCTCCTGCTCTCTTAGCGCCCTGTGGGCTTCGTCTAGACCTATGGAACGGAATTGTACGGCATCTCCTAGCTGTGCCTGACCTATTGAGGGCAGGTCCACAGATATGACAGTGGCGATCTTGGTATAACCGCCTGTAGTTCCGCAGTCGGCGAGCAGGACTATAGGCATCCCATTCCCCGTTACTTGGACTGCACCATAGGGTGTGCCGTCAGAGACTATGTCAGCCGCCACCTTGTGCTCGATGACCGGCCCTGCCAGTCTACACCCCATACGATCGAACATGGGCGTAACAGTGTAGACCGACGAAAGGAATGTCTTTATTCCAGCCTCTGTGAAGGCGTCGTCCTGAGGCCCCATTATCACACGCAGGGTGTGGTTATTGCCGTAGTGTGGGATACTATGTGACGCCAGCTTCCTGCCAGTGAACTTGGCTGCGCTATGCGCTGGGTCACCCACTGGGATCGTGTCTCCTGGCGCCAGTGGACGGCCTTCAACCCCACCCAATCTAGAGCGGATAAAGGTTGACCGACTGCCCAGCACCAGGGCGGCATCTATTCCACCGTTGACACACAGGTACGACCTGATCCCATCCTGCGGCCTTTGGAACGAGAGAACGTCACCTCTGGATATCCTGACCGCTTCCCATACGGGAACGGGTTTTCCGTTTACCATTGGACCCAGATCAGCTCCTGTAAGAGCGATGGTAGAGTCGCAAAGGAATCGAAGTCGAGGCCCTACAAAGGTGATCTCAAGCCCGGCATCGCCCTCCTGGTTCCCAACCAGCAGATTGCCTGTCCTTATGGCAAACCGGTCCAGAGCCCCGGAAACAGGCACACCGTACCGTTGATACCCATACCTGCCCAGGTCCTGTACGGTTGTGAAGAACCCACCTTCGATCACTTCGATTGTTCTCATGGAGGTCGGTCCATTGTCGACGTCACCAGTTGGTACACCCCAGACCGGATCTTATGTTGGATGTCGGCATATTCTGACTCGTCCACTGGGATGAAACGCAGATAATCTCCCGGCTGGACCAGGACCGGTGGCTCCCGGCTTGGGTCAAAGAGCTGAACGGGTGTACGACCTATTAGCTGCCAGCCGCCCGGGCTTTCGATTGGATATACACCAGTCTGTTGCTCCGCAATGGCGACGGAGCCAGCAGGCACGATGGGACGAGGCGTTTGAAGCCTTGGAGTCGCTATTCTTTCGGACATACCGCCCAAATACGGGAAGCCCGGGGTGAATCCCATCATGTAGATTAGGTAATCTGTGCCTGAGTGGATTCTGACCACCTCGGCTTCCGACAGGCCGCTATGCTGGACTACCCTGCCAAGGTCTGGCCCGTATTCGCCGCCGTATATTGTGGGGATTTCCAACAGCTTTGTGGCGTGAACCTCGCCTTCCCTGAGAGTTCCTTCAAGCGCGCGCAGGCAGGACTCCAACTCCGCATAGGAGATGAGTAGCGGATCGTAATAGACCAGCACCGATCTGTACGTCGGAACAACATCCAGAATAGCTGGGACCGCCAGCCTGCCGATCTCATGAGAGAGGTTGTGTACCTGCCGATTGATCTCGGCTGAGATGGCATTGCCGATCTCGATGGAGAGGGCCTTGTCACCTACAGGCAGGAACCTAGCACGCCGGTACATAGTCGCCCGTCTTCACACTATCTTGCCCAGCGCTACGATCTCGACACCTATACCTTCCAGCACCGATCTTATGGATGAGGCCATCTCGATAGAGTTGGGAGTGTCGCTGTGAAGGCAGAGCGTGTCCGCACCCATCTCTATTTCCTCGCCTGTGACCGCGGTAACCTTTCCTTCTGTGACCATCTTCATGGTCCTCTTCACTACCTCTTCAACGTCTTCGATTACCGAGCCGGGCCTGGAGCGCGGGACCAGTCTACCATCGGCACACACAGCCCGATCGGCAAAAGCCTCCCGGCCAACGCGGAGTCCCATCTCTTTGGCCACATCGAACCATGGCGAGCCTGCCAATACTATCAATATGATGTTCGGGTCCACTTCTAGGACAGCCTGGCAGATAGCCCTCGCTAAACCTTCACTATCTGCGGCCATGTTGTACATGGCACCATGGGGCTTGACGTGTTGGAGCTTCTTGGCGCGGGTAAAAGCGGTCAGCGCCCCTATTTGATAGATGACGTCATTCTTCACATCGTATGAAGCTATATGCATGTTCCTTCTGCCAAACCCCCGAAGGTCTGGAAAGCCGGGATGGGCCCCTATCGCAACGTCATGCTTCTCTGCGAGCTCTACAGTCCGGCGCATCCAGTTGGGGTCTCCCGCATGAAATCCGCATGCGATGTTGGCCGACGTGATGCAGTTGATGATCTCCTCGTCATGGCCTAGCTTGTAAGAGCCGAAGCTCTCACCCATATCGCAATTGAAGTCGATCTGTGCACTCATGAATCATCCTCTCCACATCCACAGGTCATTGCCATTGTATCCGCGTGCGATATTGTGTCAAGTTCGATAGACAGAGCGGCAACCAAAAATATCGGCCTGAGGCGGGCCCTGGACTGGACGGCCACCACAACCTTGCCGTGCCTGGTTGCAGGTCGATTTCCCTCCCCTCCCCATAATCGGCATGCTGGTATGGCCCCCCGCCTTCACCCTGCGGTTCCGATGCGTCGAGATGCGCTCCCGCCTGCGGCTCGTCGAGAGTCCGATGGCATCCACCCTGGTTCAAGGAGTTCCGGCGACCTAGCTAGTAGCCCAACACCTTGTCAACGACGTTCCTCAGGGGCTCGCCGACCAGGTAGCGGTGCATGTTCTCTTCGAAGATATTGTAGGTGCGCTCGTCAAGCTCAGGCGAGTTGCCCGCGATGTGGGGTGTGAGGATGACGTTGTCCAACTCCCAGAGTTCGTTGTCCTCGGGAAGCGGTTCTTTCACGACGACATCGAGCGCAGCGCCTGCGATACGCCTGTCTCTGAGAGCTTCCACCAGGGCGTTGTGCTCTACGATTCTGCCACGCGATGTGACGATAAGGTAGGCGGTGGGTTTCATCCGGGCCAGCTCGGCGGCGCCGATCATGTTCTCGTTCTGGGGCGTGTAGGGGACGGTGACCACGACATAGTCGGACCGCTCCAGCAGGTCACCTAGCCTGTCTACGCTCCAGACGTCCTCGACAACCGGCTCGCCGTCTACATCCTGCTTGTCCACGGCGAGAATGTGCATGCCGAGAGCTTTGCATCGCCACGCCACCTCGATGCCCGACTTGCCGAGGCCGACGATTCCCACCGTTTTACCCAGTACCATCTGCACGATGGAGAGGCCGAACTTCTGGTCCCACCGCCGCTCGGACTTAAGCCGCATAAAATCGACCAGCCCCCGGCTGAAGGCCAGTATCATGGCGACCGCGTGCTCGCCGATCTGCGGACCGCCGGCCCCCTGTGCGTTGGTTACGACGACGGGCGACTCAATTACGGCTGGGATCCGGGCGAGTAACCCCTCAATTCCAGCGTCGAGAGTCTGGATCCACTTCAGGTTTTTCGCCGCCTGGAACTGGGCGTCTGTCAGGTAGCCGAAAACCACCTCTGCGTCCCTGATCTGGCGTTGGACCTCGCTGGGCTCGTCTGCCTCCACGAAGTCAACGTCAGGAAAACGCTTGCGCAACCTCGGGTAGAAGGGTTTTCCCCATTCGGGCAGTAGTAGCACTTTCATTCGAGTTCCATCCTCCTAATGTAGTCGCTGCAGTAGCTGGCGGCCCGTGTCCTGATGCCGCCCACGGTCTCCTTTGCAATCCCGGTAAGGTCGAGCGCCACGATCCCGATCTGGCGTGCGTCATCACCGAGTACCAGCGCTTTGGCGTACAGGTGGTCGTTGGCCCCTGTGGAAAGCCCCTGGCCTAAGGCCCAGTCGCCCATGGGGTAGCCCACGGATGGCGTGATAATTGCTTTCGCTGCTCCCGCGCGGAGTCCGCTCATCTGGTTTTCTCCACCTGACTTAAGCAAGCTATTGTAGCTTACGTTCGGCAGGCTAGCCCCAGTTGCCGTACTCGCCGGGTAACGTCTTGCGGGCTAACTGTATCTGGACGCCGTCGGGGTCCAGCAGGTTGGCGATGCGCCGACCTGACTGGGTATTGTGCAACGGCTTGAACTTGAAATCGAGGCCCAGGTATTTCCCTTCCTTATAAGCCGCGTCTGTATCAGAGACCTCGAAGGCGATGTGGTCGATTCCGGTCTTCTGCCCCTCTTCGGCCTGATGCAACTCCACGCGGACAGGGGAATCGTCGTCGCCGCTGAACATGAATACGACGGAAGCGTTGTTGAGCGTTCCCTCCGGCGTCAGCCCCAGCTTTCGATAGAACTCCACCGACCTCTTTATGTCGGAGCAAACGATGTCCAGATGCTCCAACCGCAGCAGCTTCATGACGGACCTCCTACAGAGAGAGTAATGCGTCGGTTCATCTTCTCCGACCGGTCAGCCGATTGTACCGGTATTTCCCATTCCGCGTGATGCCAGCCTAGTCCAATTGAGGACATCATTTTCGCTGATGCTCTACACTTACACGCTTTCGTCGCCGATGACTATCCTGATGGCGTCATCGAAATGGACCCTCATTGCCTGTTCAGCCATCGAGGGATCGCCCGCGGCGATCGCTTCAACGATGTCCTGGTGCTCCTGTAGTGACATCTCGACATCCTGCGATGTTGAGCGCTCCATACCGACTCGAATCGAGCTTTCAAGGGCCTCCCCGAGCGATGCTGTCAGCAACGAATACAGGGTGTTCTTCGTGGCCTGAGCGATAGCTAGGTGGAGCCGTAAATCGTAGTCAACGAACGCACCCCTATCTTGCATGCATGATCTCATCCGATCCATCAAGTGGCGCATCTCGCATACGTCGGACTCAAGTCGGTGTAAGGCCGCCAATCTTGCCCCACCTTCCTCGAGAATCCTCCTGACTTGCAGCATCTCGACAGGTAGGATCTGGTCAGTCAGGAGCCCGTGTTCCATGAAACTCGTTAGAGCCGCTTGCCGCAGATTGGCAACACGGGCCTTCTTCCCACTTGCCACCTCAATGATCCCTGTCGTCGCCAGTGATCGAAAGGCCTCCCGTACGATTCCACGACTCACGCCAAGGTCTGCACTTATTCGGAACTCTGAAGGCATCAGGTCGCCTGGCCGCAGCCCATTCTCGCGGATATACTTAACGAGGTAGCTGGCCACCTGCTCGCAGAGAGTAGTGCGATTCAGTATAGGCCTCATTCTTAATCCGCCCCTTGGCAGGTTAGTGGCAATACGAGTTTCAATCGTGAAATCACGGTATCCATCTGCAATCGACACTGTATCAACTGCGCACATGATGTGTCAAGTGACCTGTTATGCAGGTTATCAGGCTGCCTGGCCGCCTATTGACAATGGCCTTATGCCATGATAAAAACGTTGTTGTTGGGGCTCGGGGCCGGTTTGCTGCTGACCTGTTGGCTTGGGCGAGTGGCAGCCGGGGCAACTTCCGAAAGGAATCGTATGTGCGTGAGACATACACAAAGGGCGACGGTCAAAGCCCAGGGACCCTGGGCCTCCCTCCATTCCTCAAGAGTCTTCGGTGTTCCGTCAAATCGCACCGTGCATTGATCCGGTTAGGTCGTAGTCGATACAGCGGCGAAGGAGGACAAGATCATGAAGAAGATGATGGGATGGAAGGTGCTTGTAGGGCTGGTGGTTGTTGTGCTGCTGGTGGCAGTGGCTTGTGCCAAGGCGGAGCCCACACCAACGCCTACCCGAACACCAACGCCGGTGCCCACGTGGACGCCGGTGCCGACGTGGACTCCGACGCCAACGGCATCACCGACCCCCACGCCGACGCTGAAGCCTGGCGAGACGCCCAAGCCAACAGCTACACCGACGGCTACGCCTAAGCCGACGGCGACACCCACGCCGACAGTACCAGCAGAAAAGGAGGCACCTGCCCCCAAAGGGTCTAAGGGGGTCATTGGCATAGCCGTCCTGGATGTTGCCCCTTGCATTGGGCTCAACCGTAGCGGGACCAATGACTCCGTCGAGTTGTACAACGTGGGCGAGAGCCTGTTCCGGCCCACGAAGAAAGCTGGAGGTGTCTGGGACCTGGAGGGGCCATGGCTGGCCAGGTCATATGAGTTGGCCCCTGACCTGAGCAAAGCAATCGTCCACTTGCAGGAAGGGGTGCAGTTCCACAAAGGTTGGGGCGAGATGACGGCAGAAGACGTGGCGTGGAGCGTGAACGATGCCAATGCTGCCACGACCCCCACCAGCATCCACGGACAGGCAGGAGACTTCGCCGCCCTATTCGGGGAGTGGAAGGCAGTGGACAGGTACACTGTAGAGGTCCCGTTTGTCGGCTACGACGTACGGTGGGTGACCCGGTTTGCCAACTACTACTACCAGGCTTTTTCCGTGCTGAGCAAGACGGTCTATGACGAGAAGGGCGAGGTCTGGACGCGCGAGAACATCATAGCGACG
>Ga0172362_10006501_pt1 | contig 10035 bp, 8 predicted proteins | sample LakKivs1_kivu2a2_FD_114534 | JGI IMG/M metagenome (GOLD analysis project Ga0172362, IMG submission 114534) | Sediment microbial communities from Lake Kivu, Rwanda - Sediment s1_kivu2a2 | ecosystem: Environmental > Aquatic > Freshwater > Lake > Sediment | place: Rwanda: Western Province, Lake... | reverse complement strand
TAAAAGTTACCCTTATGCACCCATAATAATAACTAGAGGTTGCCCTTTTCAGTGTACTTTTTGTGCAGGAAAATGTGTCACTGGCAATAGAATAAGAAAACGGAGTATTAAGAACGTGATAAAAGAGATGGAATATTTGATGAATAAGTATGGAGTAAAAGAGTTTATGATCGAGGATGAGAATTTTACATTGCACAAAAATCTTGTTTACGAATTTTGTAATGAGATAATAAAAAGAAGATGGAGAGTTCACTGGAGCTGTCCTGCAGGAGTGAGGCTAGATACTCTCGATTTAAGAATGCTTAAACTTATGGAAAAATCAGGTTGTCATTCATTATCTGTCGGGATTGAATTTGGTTCTCAAAAAATACTTAATCTAACAAAAAAACGGTTATCGATAAAAATCATCAAGGAAAAGATAGACCTTATTAACAAAACGGGGATAAGAATAAGCGGATTTTTTATGATGGGATATCCGGGGGAGACAAAAAAGGATATATGGAAAACAATAAAACTTGCGTGGAGCTTACCTATTGATAGAGCACAATTTAATAATTTCATGCCTTTGCCTGGAAGCGAAATCTATAATAAACTAAAAGGAGAGGGTAAACTCAAAAACTTAAGAGTCGATCATTTCTTCGTCCATGATGTAGGGTTTATTCCAGAAGGCTTTACTGAAAAAGAGCTTAAAAATTTACAGAGAAAGGCTTACATTGGATTTTATTTAAAACCCCGGATAATAATAGGATTATTGAAGGACATCACTACTTTGCAACAATTTAAATATCTAATAGATAGATTTTTTGATGCTTTGAAATGAAAATTTTATCCATAATTGTACCAGTTTACAATGAAGAGAAAACAATACTTAAAATTCTGAAAAAAATCAATAAAGTTAATTTAAATAAATTAAATTTGAAGAAGGAAATTATAGTTGTTGATGATGGAAGTAATGACAATACACCTTCATTACTTAAAAAAAATAAAGAATTATACGATAAATTACTAACTAAAAGAAATGAGGGAAAAGGCTCTGCCATAAAAAGGGGGGTAAAAGAAGCCAAAGGCGATATCATCCTAATTCAAGATGCTGATTTGGAATACAACCCTAATCAGATTCCTAAACTTGTTAGACCGATAATTAATAATGAAACGATGGTAGTTTATGGTTCAAGATTTTTAAGAAAAAAGTATCATATTTTTGGCAAAACTCGTACCATAATTCCTCTCCATCTAATAGGAAATATACTTCTCTCAATAATTACTAAAATCCTGTATTTTTCAGATATTACAGATATGGAGACATGCTATAAGATTTTCAGAAGGGAGGTAATAATGAATATGAAACTAAAGTCAAAAAAATTTGATTTTGAACCGGAAATAACAGCTAAAATATTGAAAAGAGGATACGAAATTGTGGAACTCCCAATAAAGTTCAATGCAAGAGACTTTGATGCAGGTAAGAAGATAACATGGAAAGATGGGTTGTATGCTGTTATGTATCTTTTAATTTATAGATTTGTTGATTAGATTTTTTGCTCAAGGATTTATATGATTACTTCAATAAAGGATATTCAAAAAAGGCATTATGATTTAATAGCTGAAAAATATATTAAAAGAATTCATAAAAAAAGTTATAATTATTATTTTGAATTTACTAAAAAAGTTATAATTGAAAGTTTAAAAAATTATTTTGAGGAATTTTATAAGTGTAAAGGTTTAGATATCGGATGTGGGAATGGAAATTTAACTGCTACAATTAAAGAAGTTTGTTCTCGTATGACTGGTATTGATATATCTAAAGGCATGATTTCCCTTGCTAAAAAGACCTATAAATCAAAAAAATTGAAATTCATTACTTCATCAAGTGACAAACTTAAGTTTAGAGATTCTGAGTTTGATTTTTCAATAATTGTACATTTACTCCATCATTTAGTTGAAAAAAAAATTATTGAAAATACAATTTTAGAAATGAAGAGAGTTACTAAAGAAAAAGGTTTGATAATAATAGTTGATGTAAATAAGTTGAACCCTTTTTCTGTACTTATACAATATTTGATGTTTAAACGCGGCGTAGATAGTGGCAAAGAGAAATTGGTATGGCCCCAGACTATTATTAAATTGTTCAAAACTCACGGGATTAAAACTATTAAATATAAAGGATTTTGTTTAATTCCTCATTTTTTTCCAAAATTAAAAAAGTATAATCGCTTATTAGAAAAAACATTTTTAAATAAAATTATGGGAAAGGATTACATTGTAGTTGGACAGGTTATAAAATAAAAATATTATTAATGATTCTATTAAATAGAAATTACGTAATAACATACTCTGACTATTATATAATTTCAAAAATATAATTTCAAAAATTAAAGATATTATATTAGGACTCTTCACTGAGTTATTTTAAAAAAATAAAAAAATGGGATATTTGAATTTAGTATAAACTATCTTTTTGTTTTCAATGGCGAATCTAACTAAAAGATCTAATTTTTCCTAAAAAATAGAAAAATAGAAAAACATAAGGTAATCAATGGAATTATCTTAAAAATAATGTAATAATCTGGATCGGAAAAAGATAATTTTATCGTACACAAACCATTATCATTGATTTTAGTTTTAATAAACCCATACTCATTTGAGTATAATTCTATTTTTTTATTATTGAGTAAAACATTCCAATTTTGATGATAACCCTCCTTTATCTTTAAGGTACCAACAAAACAAGTGAAATTTATAAAAATATTATCATTTTCTTTTTTAAACTGAATGTTACGAATGGGTTCATCATTGATTTCAATATAAGAAGATTTGGGATAAACTTCAAAGACAAAAAATAATTCTGTTTTATTATATAACCTGAAATTATTACTTCTGTTAAAATATTCTATAATTTCAGTAGAATTTTTGTTTACTACAACATAATTGACCCATCCTTCTTTTAATAGATGATGATATTCGCTGCTTTGGTTAATTTCTAATGGGACTTTAAGTTTCTGTAAATATCTTACTCTCTGTGGATCAGCTTCAAAGTTAAGCATCCACCCTAGTATATTCTCATTTCCTTGAATCGAAGGGAGAAGCAAATCATATCCGCTTTTCAATTCTGTTTCAGATTGTTTGAACGCATCAAACACAGGAAAATATATCACTCTACCATCATTCGGTAATTTTGGAATATCAAACGGTATATGATAAATATGTTGCTTTAATGCAAAACAACTCAAAATACTTAACATGATTACAATAAAAATAAAAATATATCGTGTTTTTTTGAATAAGATAATTCCTTTAGATGCTAATATGCTTAATGGAATTGAAATAAAAATGAATAATCTTTTATATGATAAAATTAGCAAAAGTAGCAAAATTAGTATCAAAACAATCAAAAAATCTTTGATACTTCTGTCTAACTTTAAAAGGGATATAAAACTGAAAATTCCCAATGAAAAAATCAGAACGTATAAAACATATGCTGACTCATCAGATTTTAAGATTGATTTCAAATAAATAAAGGGTGCCAAAAGTAATTTTCTTCCTGTTTCAATCGGAGTCGTATCACCTATAACATATTTAGCTTCCATTGTTTGTTGGCTAATTAAAGTTTCTATCAATAGAGGGGCCCAAAACCAAATACTTAATAAAAATGTTAAAGTAATAACTTTTAAAATTTTGAAAAAACTAGTTGCATTTTTATAGTGAAAAAGTAACCATATAAACGATATTCCTATAATGAATCCTGCCGTTAAGTAATGAACTAATAGGCTTAAAAGAAGGAATATAGAACTTAAAAATAAAAAGGTGGGTTTATTTGTATCTATTGATTTTTTCAGAAATTTCCAGTACAGAATAGTAAAAAAGAAACTTATTAGTGTTGGGTGACGTCCGTCAAAAAAAAAGTAATAAAAAACTGGGAAAAGAGAAAATATTATTACACTTAAAGCAATACTCTCTTTGGATAGCTTAAATTCTATTAAAAACAAATAGAAAGCTAACGGAATTAAAACAAAAAAACTATTAACAATTAACTTATAGGAGAGAAGCCAACCTATAAATTTACCCAAATAACCAGAAATCCAATATTGTAATGGGGGGTAATATCTAAGAAATGGATGACCGCCTGCCCAATAATAATTCCATTTTAAAAGATCATATTTTGCGATATACCAAGTTCTAAATAAGTGCGAGTGGGTGTCTGTTCCACCAGGTATATAATCATTGCTAAGTGGATATGTAAAAATAATTCTAAATACAATAGAAAATGTTAAAGATATTAAAATAAGTTTGGATATATTTTTTAAAAAAGAACACATAGACAAAAAATTGAATTGTAAATATAAAAACGTTAACAAATTTTAAGTGATAAATTACACTATAATTTTGTTTTTAAAAAATTAGCAATGATTAAAATATAACGACCAAAAAATGGAATTTTTTTTCCTAAAAATTCTAAAATTTTAACATCATCCATACTATAAAATTTAAGAAATAATAATAGAAATAAATAGAAGAAAAATCCAAAAGTAACAATTATCAATTTAATTATGAAATAAATTATCAATGAACTAGTAAAATAACAAATTAGAAGAAAAATTGATGAAGAAATAAAAATTTTTAAAATATTTCTAGTCGGTAATTTTAGAGGTAAATATTTTTTTGAATAAAAATAACTGGATAACATTAGAATTGTTACAGAAATTAGATAAGCGAAAGATAAGCCATATGAAGAAAATAAATATGTCAAAGGTATCGAAGAGACTAAAAATAAAATTGATGTTAAAATAATTATGTCTCTATTGATTTTTGGTTTTCCGATGGCATACAAACTTGAAAGAAATATCTCACCACAACCAAAAATAATCAGTGCAGGACCTAATACTGGAAAAAGGGGTGTTGCTAACAAATATTCTGATTTAGCAAATAATAAAATTATTTCTCTTGAAAACAAAATTAAGAATATTGCAAAAGGCAAAACTAAGAATAAACAAATGCTGAGTAAATAATTAATAAAGTGAGCTTGTCTCTTTTTCGCATTTTTTTCTACACAAAGCTGAGAAATTAGGGGAAATGAAGCAGAATTTAAAATAGTTGGAATTAATAAAATTGGTGATGTTACTGTCATAGCTGTAGAAAAAAAGCCTGTAATTTCTGGGGTTTTAAGAATTGTCAGAACTACATAAGGAACATTATTAAAAATTAATAATGCTAATGTGGCAACAAAAGCAGGTATAGAGTATTTGAAAACAATATCTTTTATATTCAAATAATTATTACATTTCTTAAATTTGAAAAGATTATATCTTAGCAAAGAGATAATTAAAAACCCTAAAATAGTACCAATTAATGGCCCATAATAACCAAAGGGAAAATTTGATTGTGATAAATAAACGCCGATCAAGATTAGGATCGATGACAATAAAAATTTTGTAATATCTCCAACTATTCTTGTTTTAAAAACTCTTCTCATGTTTTGATAACCGTATAGTATAGCGGTAGTCAAATAAAAGTAAGAAAACGCAGTAAAACCTATACCAATAATCCAAATGGTATCTTGAGAGATTTTTAAAATCGAGGCAAAAAAAGAAGAAAATAAAAGCATGATTGAAATTAAAATTAAATTAGAAATAGATACAATTTTTGTTGAAAATCTGATCAAACTTATGATTTTTTCTTCTTGCTTTTTTTTCGAATATTCCGGGATTAATTTAGCAATAGCGGTGTTTAAACCAAACATGGATATTGAACCAAGTAGTAACATAAGGTTAACTGAAGTAGAAATTATTCCATAGCTTTGGGGAAGTAGATTTTTCGCTATTACAAACCAATACAAAAAAGAAATGAAATTATTAGAAATCCATTCTAAAGATAAAAATATCGTATTTGAAATTGCCTTTGAAATTAGATTCATTCTATACACTTTTAATTTAATCTATAAAAACATTTTATTCTTAAAGATTAAAAAGTTCAACTCTAATTCAACTGATGTAAATAAATTTTTTTCAGAAGAATACGAAAAGACAAATAAAAAAGTATTCTTTAATAGTTTCGCATTTAGTATTTATTTATGATTTTATAACTATTTTTGGTGTCTAGAATTAAAGAAAAAAAATTAAAAATTTGTTTAGCTTGTTCGGCCGGTGGACATTTAACACAATTATTACAATTGAATGATCTTTGGAAAAATTATGAACATTTTTACTTAACTTTTAAGAGTAAGAGTTCTTTAAACTTAATTGGAAAAACTTACTATATCATCAACCCAAAAAGAAACCCTATATTGTTTTTATTGGTTTTTATTCAGAGTTTAGCGATTTTCCTGATTGAGAAACCACAAATAGTTATCACAACCGGTGCTGGTGTAGCCGTTCCTATATCTTTGATCTCTAAAATTTTCGGAAAAAAAGTAATTTTCATAGAATCTTTTAGCAGGGTTAAAACTCCATCGCCTACAGGAAAACTTTTATATTTATTTGCTGATCTTTTTTTGGTCCAATGGAAATCTTTATTAAACAAATATGGGCCGAAAGCCCGATATGAAGGTGCTGTATTTTGATACTCGTGACTATTGGAAATGACACACATAAGTTCAATAGACTATTAAAAAAAATAGAGAAAATTTCTCAGAAGATAAACGATGAATTTATTATACAAAGAGGTTATTCATCCTACATCCCAAAAAATTGTAAGATTTTTAAATTCAAAAAAAAAGATGAATTCCTAAAATTGATGAAGATGGCCGACATAATCGTTACACATGGTGGAGTGGGATCAATAATGGAATCTATAAGATTAAAAAAACCCACAATAGTTGTTCCAAGGAGAAAGAAATTTAATGAGCATGTAAATGACCATCAGTTAGATATAACCAAAGAGTTGGAAGAGCAGGGAAAAATAATTCCAGTATATGATATAGAAGATTTAGAATCTGCCATCAAAAAAGCTAGTGACTTTAAGATTAAAAAAGAAAAATATGAAAGAACAAAAATATTTAATGCAATAGATAAAAAATTAAAAGAATGGGATAAAAATTTTAATTTTAATTAAATAAAATGTTTCGTAAATTTTTTGTAAAATATTTTTATACTTTCTTCAATACCTAACATCATTTTGCTTGATATGCCCGTTTTAAATTTCCATAAATTTCTTTTTTTGATTATTTTATCCAGATTTAAAAAAACCCATATTATTCCATTTGCTGTGGCAAGAGCATTGCGAATCTTTAATGTGAAAATAAATACAATAAATTGAAAGAAATGACAAATTATAGAAAACCCTATTATGGGCAATAAATTTAAATTCGTCGCATTTTTTACTATTGTGATTAATCTGTTCCTTGTATTAAAAAAATAATAATCCGAAGGTTTTTTCTTATTTGAGTTTACTTTATGATATATTCTTGATTTTGGAACAACTAAGACTTTATAACCAGTATCCCATAATTTCCAGCCAAGTTCGCTATCCTCCACATACATGAAGTAATCTTGATCAAACTTTCCAATTTTTTTAAATAGTTTTTTTCTAATTATACAACAACAACCTGAAGGAAAGAACACAGGGAATATGGACTGGTATTTCTTCTCTCTTTCATTTTCACCCAATGATCCAGAAACACCAAAAACGCTCATAAATCCTCCAACACAGTTTACCAAATTTGGCTTACTGTAATTTAGTATTTTTGCTGTGCATACACCGATTTTTTTATCATCCTTAATAACATTAATCAGTTCAATGAGCCATTCTTTTTCCACAACAGTATCGTTATTTAACAGGATTAAGTATTCGCCTTTAGCTGCATCAACCCCTCTATTCATGCCCCCAGAATAACCATAATCCTTATCTAGAGGTAAAATTTTGACATCAGGGAAATTTTTCCTGGTATATTCTATAGAGTCGTCAGAAGAATTGTTATCGACCATTAAAACTTCGAACTTTTCCTTTGGATAATGCGAATTCAATAGGGACTTAAAACATCCTTTTAAGTGTCTTTTTCCATTGTAATTAAGTACTACAACTGAAACGGAAGGGTATTTTACAGATTTCATAATAGAATATTTAGACACGATATTTTAAGTGTTTAAAAACTCATTAATTTTGTCCGAAATATAACCTATAATTTCTTCGGTTATCCCAGGATAAACACCGATCCAAAAAGTATCCATCATAATTTTATCTGTATTCTTTAGTTCACCTACTATCCTGTATTCAACTCCATCCATACAAGGTTGTCTAACGATGTTTCCGACAAACAGCATCCTTGTTTGTATGAGATTCTTTTCTAGAAAATCTACTATTTCCTTTCTTGAAAATGGTGCACCATCTTTTATCGTTAAAATAAAACCAAAAGGTGACGGTTCAGCTTTTTTTGGTATTTTTGGTAAGATGAAAAAATCTTCGTATTCCTTAAAATTTTCGTAAAGTTTTTCAAAATTCTCCTGTCTTTTTTTTATAAATAAAGGTAGCTTTTCAAGTTGAGCTACTCCTATAGCGGCCTGCATATCAGTCATCTTCAAATTAAAGCCAAGATGAGAGTAGATATATTTATGATCATACCCAGATGGCAGAGTACCTAATTGCCACCCAAAACGCTTACCACAAGTATTATCTTTCCCGGACTCACACCAACAATCCCTTCCCCAATCTCTAAAAGATTGGATAATTTCTTTAATTTTTCCATTATTTGTAATTACCGCCCCGCCTTCACCTGTTGTTATATGGTGCGCTGGATAAAAACTTAATGTTGAAATCTCACCAAATGTTCCCGTATAGTTATTATCGTATTTAGCTCCCAGAGCATCACAGTTATCTTCTATCAAAAATAAATCATATTTTTTGCATAACTTAAGAATTTTATCCACTTCAAATGGTATGCCTAGAGTATGAGCTAAAAACACAGCCTTTGTTCTATCTGAAATAGCTTCTTCTATAAACTTTGGGTCTGAATTATAGTTACCTAATCTTGTATCCACAAAGACCGGCACAAGTTTATTTTGCACTATTGGTGCAACTGTGGTTGGAAATGCTACTGCGGTTGTTATAATTTCATCACGTTTTTTTAACCCCTTTTCACCAAGCTTTGGTGATGTTAAAGCCGATATTGCTAAAAGGTTCGCTGATGAACCTGAGTTAGTGGTAATTACGTGTTTTACACCGAGATATTTTGCTAATCTTCCTCTAAATTCTTTTTCAAATCTCCCATTAGTAAGCCAAAAATCAAGTGCAGAATCCACGAGATATATTATTTCCTTTTCATTAAAAACCCTTCCAGCATAACCGATTCGAGTAAATCCTGGTTTAAACTCCATTGGTTTATGTTTAATTTTATAAAATTCTTTAACTAAATTAAAAATTTGTCTTCTTAACTTCTTTTCCATTTTTTCATCACTTTCTCTCTAAATATTTGTATGACTTCATTAGAAGAGACTAATTTTATGTTTTTAACTCCTTCCATCCAGAAACTCCTCGCATACATCCATGGTTTTCGACAGTTCTACTTCCATGTCTCCTTTCAAATGGAACCCGGTTGCCATTAATTTATTTATACTATAGGAAAAATACAACGGATTATCTCCATCTGTATGTTTGGGGGGTGTCTCTATCTTCACTACATCTTTATGATACTTTTTACAGTACACTTCCGAAACCTTATGGGCAATCTCTAAAATAGACATCGTGCAGTTGCCACCCAGATTATAAAGCCCGTCTTCCCAAGCATCTGGAATAGTAAAAAGGAAGTAATCTACTGCCCTGGCAACATCATGCAAAGAGATAAAATCTCTGTATTGCTTCCACGAGGATTTTAAAAAAATCCTGTTGGTAACAACAACCTGTCGGCATAAATCATTTACCAGCAACATCCATCGGTTTATCTCTTTATCCATAGGATATCCGTATACATTGGAAAGCCTGAAAATAAGCGTATTCATTCCTTTATCACGGAATGAAACCACAACCTTTTCCGCAGCAAGATGCGTAACCGCATAGGGATGAGAAGGTTGTGTAAGAGTTTGTTCGGTAATAACCGGCTCAATCCCTTTG
>Ga0172362_10006496_pt1 | contig 10040 bp, 6 predicted proteins | sample LakKivs1_kivu2a2_FD_114534 | JGI IMG/M metagenome (GOLD analysis project Ga0172362, IMG submission 114534) | Sediment microbial communities from Lake Kivu, Rwanda - Sediment s1_kivu2a2 | ecosystem: Environmental > Aquatic > Freshwater > Lake > Sediment | place: Rwanda: Western Province, Lake... | reverse complement strand
GGAGCAGATAGGGCCCGTCCGCGTGATTGCCCACGGTAAGCACCTCTTCGACCAGGTCCCGCTCGACCCACGCGCGGGTCTTGTCGAGGATCGTATCGAGCACCTGCCGCGTTTGCTCCCGGTCGGGGCCCGGCTCGTGCAACTGGGCGGCCCGCCCGCTGCGGACGAGGTGATAGAAGCAGATTCGTCGGATGCCGGTATCCCGGGCGATATCGAAGACTGCGGGGACCTGGTCGGCATTGGCCTGGGTGACGGTGAAACGAAGGCCCGTGCGCAGGCCCGCCTGGCGGCAATTCTCAATGCCGGTCAGAGCCGCACGGAAACTGCCCCTGACTTGGCGGAATTTGTCATGGAACGGCTCCTGCCCGTCGAGCGAGATGCCTATGTAGCGGAGGGCCAACTCATGCAGTCGCTGGGCGGTGTCCGCGTCGATCCGCGTGCCGTTGGTGGAGATCACCGTCGGCAGGCCGATCCACTGGGCCTCGGCGAGCAGTTCGAACAGATCCTGTCGCAACATGGGTTCGCCGCCGCTGAACAGGCACACGGGGACCTGGGCCTCCTTGATTTGGGCCAGGAACCGTTTGGCTTGGTCCGTGGACATTTCGTGCTCGCCACAACCGGCGTCGGAGGCACTATAGCAGTGCCGACAGCGGAGGTTGCAGCGTCGCGTGCAGTTATAGGCGATGACCGGGCCGACCACGCGATCCTTGCGATACCGCAAGTCGTCCGACTGGCCGCCCAGGCCACAGTAGAGCTTGGAGACGTTGATCATCTTTGCATTTACGATTTATGATTTGCGATTTCAGCCCACCACGCAGGACGCACTACGCACGACGCTCGACGCTTTCGATGGCGTCGAGCAGGCCGTCCATCGTATGTTCCGTCGCTTCGACGTCGGCCCGCACGCCAAGTCGAGCGAGTTCCTTCGAGGTCACCGGGCCCACCGACGCGACTCGGACACTATAGGAGTCTACCATCGCCGGGGGGATTTGTTCGAAGAAGGCCCGGACCGCGGACGGACTGGCAAAGGTCAACCACTGGACTCGACCCTGCTGCATTTGCTCGATCAGGGCCCTGTCATCGCCCTTTTGGGGCTCGGCGGTGTAGACGGGGACGTCTGTCACCGCTGCTCCACCTGCTCCGAGGCCTTCCACCAGTTCCGCGGAGGCGATCTCCGACCGCAGGAGCAGGACCTTCTTGCCGCGTAGATCGGTGTAGCCGATGAGCTGGCGGGCCAGTTCCCGGCCGGTGAAGACCTCCGGCACGAAATCGGCACGGATTCCCGACTGCTCGAGAGAATCCGCCGTTCGGGGTCCGATCGCCGCGATCTTCATGCCGCCGAAGACCCGCGCATCCTTGCCCAGCTCGCGCAAGGCCTCAAAAAACGTCCGAACGCCGTTGGCGCTGGTGAAAACCACCCAGTCGGAAGCGGAGAAAGCGGTCAGCACACGGAGGAACTCCGTTCGGTCGGTCCGAGGGGTGATGGCCAGCGTGGGATATTCAATGGGCCGGCCGCCCCGGGCAACGATGTTTTTGGCGGATTCGGCATTGCCGGCCACGTCCCGCGTCAGGACCAGCCCTTCGCCGAACAGGGGCTGTCGCATGAACCAGTTCAGGCCGGGGTCGCCCGCCGCCGCGGGGCCGACGATCACCAGGGCCGGTGGCTCGATCTGCTGCTTCTCACACTCCTTGGCGATCCGGCCCAAGGGGGCCTGGACCAGCCGTTGGGTCGGCAGCGTGGCATCGGCCACCAGCGCCGCGGGCGTTTCGGCCGGCCTGCCGTGCTCAATGAGTTTCTTGGCGATGCAGGGCAACGCGCCGATGCCCATGTAGAACACGAGTGTGCCGGGGAAGCGGGCCAGCACTTCCCAGTCGATATTGGTTTCTTCCTTGCCTTCCGCTTCCCGGCCGGTGATGAAGGCTACCTGCGAGCTGTACCGCCGGTCGGTGAGCATGATGCCCGTGTACTCGCTGGCGGCAAGGGCAGCGGTGATCCCCGGGACAATCTCGAACTCCACGCCCGCCTCATTCAGCAGCACGGCCTCTTCGGTGCAGCGGCCGAAGATGCATGGATCGCCGCCTTTGAGACGGACGACCGTCTTGCCTTCGAGGGCCTTGGCGACAAGGATCTGATTGACCTGGTCCTGGGTGAACGAGCCGGGACCGATCCGCTTGGGGACGTGGATAACCTCGGCGTCCGGGCGGGCCAGCTCCAGCAGGGCCGGGTTCGCCAGCTTGTCCAGGATGATGCAGTCGGCGATCTTGAGCAACTCGGCCCCGCGGAGCGTGATCAGGTCCGCCCGGCCGGGTCCGGCGCCCACGAGGTAGGCCTTGCCCTTCTTGGACGTGTGGTGGGCAGAGCCCACCCTACCGCTGTCGCCCCGGCCTGGATTCCTTTCCAGATCGTCGAGGATCTGTCTTCCGCCGGCCCGGAGCAGATCGAGGGCCACTCGCTCACCCACCTGTACCGCCTGCGACAAGGGCCCTTCGGCCTGCCGGCGAATCATCTGGCGGCCGTCAACGTCCGATATAAAAGCGTTCACCTCAATCGTTTCGCCGTGACGCTCAGCATAGGCCCCCACCGGGGCGTGGCAGCCGCACTGCATCGTCGCGAGCACCTGCCGTTCGGCCAAGGCCGTTGCCCGCGACAACGGGTCATCGATCGATCGCACGATACCGACGGTCCAGTCATCGTCGCGCCGGGTCTGGATGGCCAGGGCGCCCTGGGCCGGCGCGGGGATGAACTGCTTCGGATCGAACACGATGGAAACGGCGTCGGCCAATCCCAGACGCTCCAGGCCCGCCCGGGCGAGAATGATCGCATCCAGGTCGGTCGTTTGCAGTTTGTTGATCCGGGTCTGGACGTTGCCGCGAAGGGGGACCAGCTCCAGATCGGGTCTGAGGTGTCGCAACTGGGCGGCCCGGCGGAGACTCGATGTCCCCACCCTTGCCGATTTCGGCAGGTCCTCAAGAGACCGCACCGATTGTTTCGCCAGCAGGCAATCCTCGGGCCATCGGCGGTCGCAGATCGCGGTGACCGCCAGCCCTTCCCGCTCGTGGGTGGGCAGGTCCTTGAAGCTGTGCACCGCCAAGTCCGCGTCACGAGCCAGGAGTGCCTCTTCCAGTTGGGAGGTGAAGAACCCGGTGTCCTTGAGGTCCCAGAGGGCGGTTTTGCGGTCGCGGTCGCCGGTGCTGGTGATCTCGCGGACGTGGACCTCGATTTCGGGGTGGCTCGCCTTCAGGGCGGCGATGACGAGCCGGGTCTGTGCCAGAGCCAGCTCCCCCCGGCGTGTTGCGACGGTCAGTACCTTCATGCCCAATCCGAAACGGTATCCTCTCTTATATTCCTTGGAGACTCCCTCAAAACGGCACTCGGGCATGTCGTTGCGGGCGTAGCGAAGCAATCTCCCGCTCGGGAGATTGAGATTGCTTCGTCGCTGCGCTCCTCGCAATGACATCCGGGGCGGCCTGGGACAGTCTCCTGTTGCATCGTTTCATCCGGTGTATCCGCAGACGCCGGCGCGCGGCGAGTTCGGGATGGGCAGGAGCATCTCCTCGCCGCACTTGTGCTCGCCCGCGCACGCCTCACAGAGCCATCCTTCTTCCGAATACGAGCAGTCCATGCACACCCGTACGGCTGGCCGGCCGCAGTGGCCGCAGGGGATGACCGGGGGTTCATTCCGCGCCAGGAGGTGGACCTTCTTGCCCGCCAGCTCGGTCTCGTACTCCGAAACGACCCTCAGTTTCAGATGGGTGGTACTGCCGAAGTCATAGGCATGGAAGAACGTCTTCTTCGGCGCGAGCACGTCCTTGAGTTTCACGTCCATGCCTTCGTCGTCCATGCCCATGGGCTCGACCGTGTATCTTGTGCCCTGGATCTGGAACTCGCTCATGTGCCCGCAGCATTCCAGCCAGATGTCCCGCAGGAACCGGTCCAACGTATCGAGCGTGGCGTTCGCGGGCACTTCCAGGTGCATCCAGTACTCGGGCTGGTAACGACCTTCCACGAGCAGATGAAAGACCGCCGCCCTTTTCGGCTTCTCCGCGGCGGCCTGCTTCTTCCGGCAGGACTTCAGGTGGCTCGACATTGCGGCTTTGGCGAACGTCCCGCCGCAGAGGCTGCATTTGCCTGTCGAGACCATCTTTTCTCGGGCCATTACTCCACCTCCTGATCGGCGTCCTTCTCTGGGGCGAAGAACATCTTGTTGAGCATGTCGATGGCCTGGAGCTGTTCGGCGCTGGGCTCGCCGCCGCCGTTCTTGATGAAGCGGATCGGGCCGTGCAGGACCTTCTTGATCAGCGATTCGGCGAACGATTGCAGCTTCTCGCCGCTGGCCTCGCCGAAATCCCCGGCGTACCGCTTGGACTCGCTGCGCGCCAGTTCCATCCCCATCTGCGTCAGCCGCGCGATGACCGGCACGAGGTCCAGCGACTCGTACCACTGCGCGAACGTGGCCACGAACTCCTCGACAATCGCGTGGGCCTTGGGGATCTCCTGGCCGCGTTTCTCGCGATTGGCGCGGATTTGCCCGTCCAGGTCGTCGATATTGTACAGGTGCACGCAGTCGAGCGTGCCGAGGGCCGGATCGATGTCGCGCGGCACCGCGATATCGACGATCAGCAAGGGCCGGTCACGATTGGTCAGCGACCACTCGACGCTGTCGCGCGTCAGGATCGGCTCGGGAGCCGCGGTCGAGCTGATCAGGACATCGACCTGGGCCAGTCGGGGAACGATCTCGGCCAGGCCAAGGGCGTCGGCCCGCTCGAACCGCCGCGCTATCGTCCGGGCCTTCTCGACGTCGCGATTGGCGATCGTCAGGTGGCCGACGCCTGTCTTGGACAGATAGCGGGCAACCAATTCGGCATTTTCGCCCGCCCCGACGATCAGCACCCGCGCGGACGACAGGTTGGCCTTCGCGCGGACCAGTTCCACGGCCGCCAGGGCGATGGAGACCGCGCCGCAGTTGATATGGGTCCGGGTCCGCACCGCCTTGCCCACGCGAAAGGCATTGTGAAACAGCCGATGGAAGACCAGCTTGCTCATCCGGGCTTCCAGCGACTCGGTATAAGCGGCCTTGACCTGGGCCAGGATCTGGTTTTCGCCCACCATCTGGGAATCGAGCCCGGCCGCCACCTCGAACAGGTGCCGCACCACATCCATCCCGAGCTTCTCATGGCTGTGCGTCCTCCAAACCTGGCCGGTCTCGGCCCCCGACCCCGCCAGCCGTTCGCCCAGGTAAGCTCGGCAATCGAAGCCCTTCTTCGCGTAGAGATAGAACTCGAGGCGATTGCAGGTCTGCACGATCACCGCCTCGCCGATTTGGTCGTGGTGGTGTATTTGCCGCAGCAGCGCGCGCCGCTGCTCGGCCGTGCAGGTCACCTTCTCCCGGACCTCGACGGGCGAGTCATGGTATGTCAGACGATCGACGACGAGCTTCATATACAGCTTATATGCCCTGTTTACATAGAGTATTACAGTTTATTCGAATACGGGTGCGGCTTCAAGTCGGGACAATATCGGGACAGGCCATTCCCCTGGGCCGGCAGGGTGATTGGGAACGGCCGCTCAAATCGTGAATCGCTCGTAGTGGATTCGACGACGATCCACGCCGGCCTCTCGCAATTCGTGGAGCACGGCGTTCATCATGGCGACGGGCCCGCACAGAAAGACGTGGCAGGTCCGGAGGTGCTCGCCCGCAGATTCCTCGATAACAGCCCTGGTGATATGGCCCGTGAACCCCGTCCACCCCGCATCCGGCCGGGACAGCACATGGGTGACTCGTACGTGGTCGGGCATCTGCTCCAATTCCGATGCGAAAATGATGTCCTGTGCGGTCTTGTTGCCGTAGATGAGCACCGCCGGACGGTCGTCGCCCGTCTCTTTGAGATATCTCAACATGCTCATGATCGGCGTGATCCCCACCCCGCCGGCGATAAACAGGAAATGCGAGACCTCGTGGTGAACCAGGCTGAACCGGCCGAAGGGACCTTCGATCCGCCCGATGTCGCCGGCACGGGTCTGATCGATGGTGTCCGTGAAGTTGCCGCTCTTCTTGATCGTGGCCTCGACGATGCCGGGCTCCAGGGGCGACGCCGCAATGGTAAACGGGTGCGTCTCGGACTTGCGTCCCGGCCGAACCAGCCGCAGGAACATGAACTGGCCCGGGTTGCGAGGCAGCGGCCTGCCGTCCGAGGGCTCGAGTCTCACAGAATACGTGTCGTGGGTCTCCTGGCGAACGTCGCTCACGCGAAACCGCCGCCGGCCCCGGATCGGGACATACGCGTTGCGATAGGTGAAAATGCCCGCCGCGAGCAGAAAGAGCACCCACCACGGGACAAGGAGAGGCCCCTTTGCCTCAAGATCCTCCCCCACCTGGGTGGAGTGAATGAACCCGAGGATGACGACCACGACGATACTCTTGTGCAGGAAGCGCCACACGTTGTAGTCGACGCCCATCTGCTCGAATATCATGGAGAAGACGATCATCGCCAGAACGAACCCCAACGCCACCTTTCCCAGATCGACCGGCCACGGCGTGTTCGACGAGAGCAGGGAGAAGTTCCCAACCCCGAGGGAGATCAGGATGGGATGGACCAGCAGGAGTCCCCCCGCCAGGATCGCCATCGCCTTATGAAATTGCATGAGCGAATCCAGGCCAAACGGCGCGTCCAGACTCCGAAAGCGGCCGGCGAGCACCACCTGCAACACCACCAATGTGAATCCCGTAAGGGCCGCGCCCCGGCCCAGGTCGACGAGGGCCTTCTCCCGCAGCCCCCCATGGAGGATCAGCATGGACGCGAAAGGGCCGATCGCGACCAGGGAATAGGCGATGATGAGGACAAAACCCCAAGCTTTGGCCTGGACCCACTTCCGAGGGGGCAGGAATTCGACATCCGCCCGTTCCTTCGTCGCAGGCTCATGCGCGCTTCTATCCACGTGGCTGCTCCCTTCTCCAACCCGACGGACGACCCGTTTGCGGGTCACCCGCGTATGGCTCGTTCGTCATGCGCCCCTCTGAATCCCGCCGAACAGCAGCACCAGGAAGGCGATGATCGCCACGGCGGCATGGATCCCGATGACGGCCTGGGGCAGCATCTTCTTCGTCAGATGCGAGTAGATCAGGTACAGGCCCCCGAGCGCGGCGATGAGGAACAACACCAGCGCCACGATCCCCGCGGTGGTCGTCTGGCCCTGTACTGCGGCGACGATCAGCACGATCACGCCGGCCGCTGCAACTGCCCCGTGAACCAGGGCCAGTGGCAGCGACAGCTTGCCTCGCTTGTACAGGGTGACAATCGTGATTCCTCCTACCGCCGCCACGGCGAAGAGCACGATGGAGACAATTGTCAGCATGAGCGATCCCTTTCCAGAATCCAGTTCCCGTCTTTGTCACACGGCATCGATTCGGGCACATGACGCGTCTCGGCATACGCCGGTGCAAATCTATTCCTCCAAACAAGGATTTGTATATAAGCCCCGTCCCCAATCCTTCTAAGGATTTCACGCAGGGCCGCAAGTCGGCAGTGACCTCGGGTGAACCGCGGGACGTACGCGGCGGCACACGCCACAGCCAGGAGATTGACGCCAACGGCGACTAATCCCGTGCGGCCGGCAGAGACAACAGGTACTGGACGAGATCGTGCTTCTCCGCGGCCGTCAACTCCAGCTTGAGAACGGAGTCGTAGTGATTGACTACGTCACCCAGCGCCGCGAACCGCCCATCATGGTAGAAGCCGCCTTTCTGGTGCGTCCACAGACCCGCGAGCGGCGCCGTGCGGTATTGGCACCGGTCGTTCGGCGAACGCGCCGCCTGGAACGAATCAATGCCGATTTCCTCCGGCGAATGCATGTTGAAGCCCGGATCGGTGAAGATCGGGGGAACATGGCAGGAGGCACAGCGAGCTTTGCCGTTGAACACCTGTCGGCCGCGGACTGCCGCCCCACGGTCGAATGTGCCCTCCGGCGGTACCGGCGGCGTCAACGACAACTGATAGAGGTGCAGGGCAGGGAGTGCGGGGGTGATCAGGTCCACGTCGTCCCTCTTCTGGCCAAACAGATCGGGATGGGAGGCCGACACGGGGAACTTGTCCTCGTTGAGACGCATGTCGGTGAAGACGCCCTTGCCGTGCATTTCCAGGTTTGCCACGAACGCATTCCAGTAGGGAACTGAGCCCCAGCCGGTCCACGTGTGCAGGTTCACTCCGGCCAGGCCGAATGCGGGCGGAATCAGCACGGCGGCGGTCTTGCCGTCGGGGCGGAATCCCTTGCCGTCCAGGGGCAGGATGGCATCGAATTTGCCGGGTCCCCAGGCCAGTAACACTTCCCGCACCTTTTCCTCCGGAAGGTCAAAGAGCTTGGCGAAGAAACTGAGGTCCGGCGCGGACGCGATGATCGCCCCCACGTTCAAGTCACGATTGGCCCAGCCGTCGAGACGCCGGCCCACTCCCGGAGCGATCGCATCATCCGTGGTGGAGTGGCACAGAGCACACTGGACTCCCATAGACGTGAGTTTCTCGCCGGATGGATCGAGATGGCCTTTCACACCTACGACAGCATCGAGCCCCAGCAATGTGAGAGTCACGGCGGGATCGTTCAGATCCAGTTTTCCGGCCTTCAACTGCTCAATCACCTGGGCAGGAAGCGCATCGGAATCGACTTTCAAACCCAACTCCAGGGCCTTGGCCGGAGGGAGTTTGGCAACCGCCTCGTGCAGCCGCAGGGTGTCTCCCCAGAACGCTTCACTCCCGAAGGTGTCGTACCGGAAGACTTGTTGGCCCTCTTCGATCATAGTCGTCTGCTCTTCCGAGGTCTCGCCAGACATGGAGGCTCCTGGCGAAGGGACAGGCGGCGCCTGCTGCCGTGTGGGAGAGACCGTGCGCATTCCCGGGGACGGTCCATTCAGCACGGCGGAGTTGACATCCATGCACGAAAGCACCAGTGCCAATACGAGGATCCCCCCACTTACCCAAATCCGCGTCCTGCAGCGAGAATGGCGGTTAGGACTCTTGTGAGACAGTCGGTCGACAATCATGGAACTTCCTTTCGACTCGCAGCTTCGTGCACCCCATCAGAATTTGTAGAACACCGCGTGAGGCGGCCCACGCTTGCACTCTTCTCGCGACGAAATGATTCACTGGTGGATATCCTGTCGCTCTCGACCACGCCATCGGCGCATGACGCAATCCCACCGGGCCAAGTACCTAAGGGGGGCCGGTTCTTCTCATCGTGGAGTTCTCCCGCCTGCCATGCGTGCCCGCCCATGGGGTCGGTGATCCGCGAAAGAACCAGCGACGCGTCGAGAAGCGTTTCGACGGCACAGGGGTCGGTCGCGGGGCCCCGCCCCGGGGGGAAAATGCCTTGACATCGCAATTTTTGGCCCGGATAATGCGTCTTCCGATTTGGTCCTGGAATATGGGTGATGGCCGATTGGACGAGGAGTCAAGAGTTCGATCCGAAATCATCAATCATCAATTGTCATTCATCAATGAAGGGCGGCAGTATGGGTGCAGTTCGTGGCACACGCCGGGAGTTCCTCCAGAGTTCCATGGTCTTCGGTGCAGGGATCGTCGCGGCCGGTCCGCTCGGGCGGATGCTGGCGGTGGAGAAGCCCGGCACAAAGATGAAATTCGGACTCGTCACCTACCTGTGGGGACAGTACTGGGACCTCCCCACCCTGATCGCCAACTGCGAGAAGACGGGGGTCCTGGGCGTGGAACTGCGAACGGAGCACGCGCACGGCGTAGAGTCCAGCCTCTCCGAGGCCCAGCGTCGCGAGGTCAAGAAGCGCTTCGCCGACAGCCGCGTGACGCTGGTCGGACTCGGAACCAACTTCGCCTTTCACTATCCCGACGCGGACCGCGTCGCGAAAGAAATCGCGGGGGCAAAGGAGTACGTCAAGCTGGCCTATGACTGCGGCGCCTCCGGCGTCAAGGTCAAGCCGAACGACCTGCCCAAGGGCGTGCCCTACGAGAAGACCATCAAGCAGATCGGCACGTCGCTGAACGAGCTGGCGGAGTTCGCCGCCGGCTACGGTCAGAAG
>Ga0172362_10006494_pt1 | contig 10041 bp, 9 predicted proteins | sample LakKivs1_kivu2a2_FD_114534 | JGI IMG/M metagenome (GOLD analysis project Ga0172362, IMG submission 114534) | Sediment microbial communities from Lake Kivu, Rwanda - Sediment s1_kivu2a2 | ecosystem: Environmental > Aquatic > Freshwater > Lake > Sediment | place: Rwanda: Western Province, Lake... | reverse complement strand
TCCAACTTCATAGTAATTTCCTTTGAGCTCTTCATAGTTTTCAAGTGCAAAAATATTTGCATCAACAACATCTTTTACGTAGACAAAATCTCTGAGTGGTTTTTTTGGGAACAGAAAAACATCCTCATTATTTCTTTTTTTGAGAATCATTTGATAAGCAACAGACGCCATCCGACCTTTCTCTTCTTCACCAGGTCCGTACACGTTGAAGTATCTAAGAGCAATCCCTCCATTCAACCGAACGTAATCTTCTGCAACATATTTACTCCAACCATATAAATTTGAAGGGTACCTCCCGTTTGTTCCATAATTTGCCGCAGACGATGAGTATATAATTTTCTTGTTATTCTCGACACACCAATCAACGATTATTTTAGTTGATTCGTAATTTCTAACCATCATATAATTTGCATCAGTTTCCAAAGTGTCTGAACAAGCTCCAACGTGGAAAACCGCATCGTAATTCAATGTGTTCAATAATTCTATTAGTTTTTCTTCCCAGTTTCCTTGATTGAGATAAGAGTCGTCAAATCCACAAGTCAAATATCCCTGTCTACCCAATTCAATTAATAAATTTTTACCTATAAAACCTCTAGAACCTGTTACAAAAATTTTTTTCATACTATACTTTCAATAGTAAAAAAATAGTAATACAGAAAAAAAAGTAACCATATGAATACTAAGATATCATCACCAAAGAAAATTTATGTAGATAAATCACCAATTCACGGTTTGGGTGTTTTTGCATCTGAAAAAATTATTAAGGGTGAGTTGATTGAAGAATGTCCAATACTATCTCTTCCCTTGACATTTGGAGAGAAAAGTGGTCTGATGTTGAATTATAGGTTCAATTGGCCATCAGGAACACTGAAATGGGAAGAACAAGTAATTGCACTTGGGTTTGGGAGTTTGTATAATCACAGTGAGTCACCAAATGCTGAATGGATTTCCAATAATGAAAAAAGAACCTTCGAGTTTGTTTGTTTGAAAGATATCGAAGAAGGTGAAGAAATACTCGTTTGGTATGGGGATGAGACTTATTGGAATGATGGTAGAGAAACAACAAGAATTATTTAATAATTTTTGTTGCCATAGTGTTACCATTACAAACTAAAGTTGAATAGTTGTTTTTCAAAAACCAATCATTCAATTTTTTTTCCATTTCTGAATCAAGATTCATACTTTCATATACAATTACATTGGGTAGTTTTTCTAAAGAAAGAATCAAATCCCCATCAATCCCTTCCACATCTAAGTGAATCCAATCAAAATTATTATTATTTGTTAACTCAACAAATGAAATACTTTCCTTGGTAACGTTGGTTATTTGGGATTCTTCTAACCAATTGTGAATCAAATCACTCACTACTGTGTCCGTATATCCTTCACCACCTTGAAACCATTCTACCGTTCCACCATAGGGTGTTACAATAGTATTCAAAAAATTAACATTTGGTTTCCACTCATAGTTTTTCTTTAATTTACCAAATTGTTTTTCACTTCCATCAATCAAAAGTGCTTCAGATAAATTATTTTTAATAGGATAAATCCAGTGGCCATTTCTTCCATCGTGGCTACCAATAACAAGACCATTAGATTTCAATCCTTTTTCCTTTCGGGACATAAGATAGAACCACAAACTTTTTTCAATTTCATCTCCGTCTGAAAGAATGTCCCATCGATGAGTATGAATCAATCTGTTTTCTTGATTATATATTAAAACATCGGTAATCAATTCCGCACCTGACCATCTACACCAAGTGTTAGAATTTAAAACTTGAGTGAAATGAATTTCTTTAGATATTATGTTTTTGAAACAAACTGTGATAGGATTTCCACCAATAGGTGCTAAATCACCCACTTCAACACCAGTTTGGTTAAGCGTTCTATTATAAGATATTTTTATCATATTATGGTCTGTGATTATAATAAATTTGGTTGAACATTATTTTTTCATACTCCAAAGAAAAATCAACTAAATCATCATTATATTGAAATTGAATGTTTTTTATGTTTTGACTTGATATTGGAATTTCAATAATCTCCCAAGGGCTCGGATTTTTTATGAGTTTTTCTCCATTTACAATAATTGTAATTTGGTTCATAGATTCAAATCCGTGAAATACAAGTCTTAAATTGTCTGAAAGCACTGTTTCATAAGGGGGACTCTCACCCAACCAAATAGTAGTTGGTTCATTTTTACTTAAAAACATTTTAAATTCAGTAAAAGGAGAATAATCAAAGAAATCATAATCACCCCAATAAAATATTTTGTCTTTAACAGGATGATTTGATGTTGGTATATTGAATTTATTTTTCCATTTTAAAACTTCTCCTTCCGCCATTCCGTTTGTTCTCAAGTATTCGTCCAGTGTAATTTCTTTTTCGATTTTGGTCATCAAATCCCTATCGAATACCATAAAATGTAGTGTTGTCTCCCAAAGAATATCAGAATGATTGGGGTCTTGTCTTGGATGTACTATATTAATATTATCAGATTTGAACTCGTTTTCTATAACCTCATCAAATTCTAAATCATAAATTAAATGATAAAACATATCATAATCGAATGTTAAAGCAATTTGTGAAAGTTTTTTTACTTGGTGTAATGCCGCCCAACCATAATCAGGAAGACCTCTTTGTAATGTTGTAATTCTACCTTCAGAAATTGGCATTTGATACCAATGGGTATACATACGTATTGGCCATTCAAGTAGAGGATTTTCTTTTGTGTAAAAGAAAAAGTCACATAGGTCTATAATATCTTCTCTAATTTTTATGAAATTCGGACTAATGACCATTACATCTAAACCTATTTTTTTCACATTCATTATGGTATCTTTCAATACATTTTGTTTTTCCTCGTTATTACAAAATGATGAGACCAATACAATCTTTTTCATTTTTTTACTGATTTTTTTTAACCCAATATTTTATAAAATCATCAACTGTTAGTACGTCTGATTTTTTTAATTCTTTTACAAGTTGTGGCACCATACTAATTGTTTTTTCCGCCCACTTGATATCCTCAAATCAACACGCAACCACAAATAAATTATAATTTCAATTTTTTTCATAACATTTCTTTAAACCTATATTCTCTATTACTTTCAACAATTTCTTCATCTGTCATTTTAACTATAATAATACAGTTTTTATAGTGAGTGATTGATGATATCTTTTGACTGTTTTTAAGATTACTAAATTCAGAGTTTATTTTGTGGGGTAAAGATGAAAAATAATCTATTATGTTGTATTCATCAATCTTATATCCATATAGTGTTGAGTTTTTATTCCAATAACTAGCTTCAATATCTTCGATGATATAGATACCTCCATTTTTTAACATTTTTTCAAATAAAAAATTAAATGTATCTATTTGATGTTTAGTAATATGACTACCGTCATCAATTATTATATCACACTTACCAATTGTTTCAACCATTCTATTTAAATCTTCTTTTTTGGTTTGGTCTCCTCTATAAACTATACCCCTATCTGTAATGATTTCTTCATTAATATCCATACAAAATATATCACCATTTGGGAAGAATTCTTTCCACATATTAAATGATGCATAATCAGCTCCGCAACCAATTTCAAATAATTTTATATTTTTTTCTTTTAATGGATTCAGGAATTTTTCATAAATCCTATCAAACCTATGGTGTAAAATTTTATCAGTTTGATATTTAATTCCAAGTTCAAACATTAAATTATTTTTATTTATTTCTCCTTTATTTTTTACAACAAGCAAGTTATTATCAGAGTGTGTCCATTTCAAACTTATCAATTCAAATTCATAATTGATAAAATCTTTTTTTAATCTTATCAATTCTTCTCTCCACAAACTCAGTTCATTATTAACAATATCTTCAACTATATAATATCCACCTGGTTTTACTTTATTAAGTGAGTTTTTTAAAAAAATTAAATTTGCACTGAAATTGTGATATCCATCATCAATTATGACATCCATATCTTGCCCTATAGATTTCCACATTTCAAAAATTTGATATTCATTTGTTTGGTCACAATAATATGTTTTAATTCTTTCTTCTGTAAATAAAATATCGGAATCAATGTCAGCACCAAAAATTTCACCAATTTGAAAATATTCTTTCCAACCCCGTAATGATGCACCTGGTGTTCCTTTTTCACCCATATGACAAGGATAAGATAGATTGTTGGTTCCAATACCAAGTTCAAAAAAATTAATTTTTTTATCTCTAAACTTTTCAAATAGTTGGGAATATAATCTTGTATAATTATGTCCATCATAATCTACCCAATCAGGTTTACTTGATTTATCACTCTTGTGATTATCCATAATATCACATAGTTCAGTTCTACTATTGATTTCGATTTTTTTTATTTTGATATTGTTCAAAACTATGTTTACTAAATTGTCAATCGCGTTTTTGTATTTATTATAAGGTCTACAACAGTTGGCATCAATGTAGTAACCGTTTTCAAGTAAATCAACATTGTAAATACCGTCTTTGATTTGAGCGTCAATTTCATTCTGAAACTCCAAGTTCACAGGAAAATTGTGTCTATCAATCCTTCTATTTGCCTTCCAAGGTGATTTATGTCCCCTAATAAGTTTATTAACCTCAACATTATGTTTTTTATGATTGACACAATCAGCAAAATAAAATTCATCAATCATCCACATATAATGATACCCCGGCTTATAGTTATTATGTCTATGAACAAATTCCTCAAATGTACAGTCAGTGTCTAAAATTTTATTAAATATAACTCCTTTAGCCGCATTGTATGGATATCCATACATTTCCTGAGTAAATGGAAACGGTTCATTATTAAATAATTCAGTGGCTTCAGGTCGATTTAAATCGTAGGCGTCGCTTGTAAAAATAACTAAACTATCATTGTCAAATTTTTCTATTTGATTTACAAAATACTCTTTGTTAATCATCAACATATCTAAATCACAAGTAAGACAAACTTCATTCGGAAAAAATTTACTTCCGAACATTCTAACAATACAAGCCAATAGTCCTGTGTTAACATCATCAACTTTTTTAATTTTTTTCACCAATCCATAATCATCGTAATAAAAATCTGACTCCTCGTCACATATATAAAATAATACGGGTTCTATACCAAGTAATTCTTTACATACTTTTGCCTGCACAGGCCAAAATTCTAAAAAATAAGAATTGTCAACGCCGAATATTGCTTTATCTATTTTCATAATTAACTTTTAATAAATTCTTGTCTATAACTTACATTTTTGAAATTGTTATTTTCATTTGTAAAGTCAAAAATATTTCTTATTTTGTTGTTTAATATTACCACTAATTTTTTTGCATTTATAAAATCGTCCAAGTCGACAAGTCTCCAATGTTTAGGTGGTATAGTTCCAAAATTAAAAATTTTTTTATCATTGTATATAACTTGAACTTCAATATCTTGATTGGCTTCTTCCACATTCCAAATAACAAACCCCAATTTTTTTGTTAATTTATCAAAAAATGGAACACACCAAGCGGTATTACCATTAGAAATTTTATTATGACTCATACCGAATTGATTACCCCCCTCATCCAAAAGTTTCTTATCTTTGATTTTCATTTTTTTTGTATGATTCAATAAATCAAATAACATTTTTTCAGGAGATTTATGTTCAGAGTTTTTAATATGAAGTTTGATTCTGTCTTCATCCAATATCAATAATTCTGAATGAAGAGTGTCTAATCTATATGCTTGGTAAGTCCCGAAAAGAATTGGGTCTACAGTTTCAACATACTTTGTATAAGAAACAGAATCAAAATCATTAAGAATTAGTGAATTCTCATATAACTCCTTAAAGTTTTTTATATTTACATCATATTCTATGTGATGTGCCTTTTTATATCTACAATTTTTTGCAATTGAGTTTCCCAAAATAATCATTCTCCAAATTGCAAGATGTGTGTTGAAATTTCCAGTGTAACAAGAAAGGATGGCTCTCTCATCTCCTGGATTAAACCAAGGAGTTGACCTATACTCAGTATCATAAAGTAATTCATTTTTTTTGTCATAAAGAGCGAAACTTACTTTTTGTACAATATCATATGGTATCGGTAAATGGGACACAACCATTACATCAAAAAAGGAACTATGACTTTCAAAATCATAAACTAATTTTCTTAAAACGTCTTCTTTTTCTTTTGTGTCACAAAATGCGGTAATTATTACAATGTCTTTCATTCAAATTTCACTAAATTATGTTGTTTAAAATCACTCAGATTTTTTTCGTCAAGTGTAAGTTGGTATTTAATTTTTTTATTCACTAAAACTGTAAAATTTTGTAGTTCTGAAATTTTACAAATCGGTTCCAAAATCCAAAAACCATTATTTAAAGGTTGGAAATTTCTGTGTTTATCATTGAATAAAATGTCAACTTCCCACTTACCACCTTTTTCATTAAAAATGAATAGGTACACGCAGTCATAATTAACATCACACACAGGTACACACCAATTTAATTCATCATTACTATGATTGTCTACTTTTTGATAAACACCATTGGGGTTTAAAATTTCTAGTTTTTCAAATAAAGTTGTTCTTTGATTTACACTTAAAAAAATTGGTGTGAAATTTTCAGTCATTCTTGTTGGGACTCGAGATATAGATTCCAAAATGGACTCCTTGTTGTGTTGTGTATATTCTGTGGGAAGATTGTCTGTTTTAAATGCGAAATACGTACCATAGCACCATTTGTCTTTGGACCTAAATATAATATTGTCATAATCAACTAATTTATCATTCACATAATTTAATATCTCCGTGTTTGGTAAATTGATATCGTACTCAATACAATGAATTTTATTTATACCTCTGTGTTTTGCAAAATTTATTGCAAAATGAATTAAAGAATAAATTGCGTAATGTGTACTTGGTGGATAAACTAAAGTAGATTCAACAACCATATTTTTAGCTGTAAACCTAAATTTATTTCTTTGGGTAAAATTTTCTATTAAGAAATTTTCAGAGTCTATGTAAATGAAGTCTGACAAGTCTGAACATATTTCAGGAAGGGAAGAATGTGATAATATTAGTATTTGGAACATATCTCTGACAGGCTGTAACTGATTCAATAATTCCAACAAAACTTTTTTTCTTCCGAAGTCGGGACAATATGTGAAAACACAAATTAAATCTTTCATTATTTTTTTTTGTTTGCGGGAACTCCAACATAGGTCCCATTATCTTCAATATGTTTTACAACTGCAGCATTCATACCAATTGTACACATCGAGTGTACTGATATCTTCTCTCTGATTGAGGAATTGTTACCCATATAGACACAATCAAAAATTTTAACATTTCCCGAAACGATAGCTCCAGGCATTGCACTAAAATAATCTCCAATGTCACAATCGTGACCTATATGATTACCTCTATTCAATATTGCGTGTTTACCTATTTTGATATTTGTTGTTAGTATCGAGTACGCTCCAATGAAACTACCTTCACCGATTTCAACATCATCGCACATAATTAGTGCTGTTGGGTGGACCCAAGAAAAATACTTGGTATCTTTTGGTAATCTTTGTATAATGTCAAACCTATCTTTTGAGTTTGCCACTGCAACCATTAACGCATATTTTTTTGGATTGAATTTTGATAAAGGTTGTGTTCCTTCAACGACATATTCATCATCAACAAAACAAGTAAGTGAAACTCCCATCTGAGCCATAACCTCACGAGCGTGACCACCATAACCAACTAGAGCTTTTTTCATTTTATTCGTCTAATTATTCTTCTATCATTACAGTACAATTCTTCAATATAATCTGAAAATGTTTCTATAAAATAATCAATAGATTCTTTAGGTCTTAATGTTGTTGGTCTATGTAACTGCCAAGCATAATCATCAAAAATCATAATTCCATTTTTTTTCAATAGACCCCAAGACATAACAGAATCCATCATAACGTAAGGTGCGGTATGATTACCATCTATGAATATTATATCATATTTTTTTTCTTCATATATTAAAGATGGTAAAATTTTGTTTGAAAAACCTTGTTTGATAATTACTTTATTACTTTCACCACTTTCGACTATATTTTTTAAAAAAATTTCTTTGGTTTTTCTTTCACGTAAATCCCACTCTACATTTTCATTATTATATGAATTGAGGCTATTGTGACCTTGACTATATCCAATCCAAGGGTCAACACAAGTAATTGTTGAATTTTTATTCAAAAGGATGTTATCTAAAAACCATATTGTTGATTTTCCTTCAAAAGAACCGATTTCAAGAATATGTAATTCTTGTTTATTATTAATTTGGTTTAAAACTTCTAACCCATCTATGGTAAACCAATCTTCTGTAAAATTATATTGTTTCATCTTTTGTACACCTCAAATTGTGACAAGTCGGGATATGGTAATTCCAAATCCGTATTATGTTTTTTGGTACCATCTGAGCCAAAACCTCACGAGTGTAACCACCATAACCAACTAGTGCCTTTTTCATAGTTTATTTTTGATTGCAACCATATCAATACCGACCATAAAAACAGTGAAACCCTTTTTTTCTAAAAAAAGGTTTGTCTTAATTTTTTCATCTTCGGTTGTGTTTATATGTTCATATTGTAAGTATAATAATTTTTCCAAGACTGTGTCACTTAATGAATAAATTAGTTCCGAATCTAAACCTTCTACGTCTAATCTTAACCAATCAAAATTAAATTTTTTCATAATATTATCCAAAGAATACACTTTTACTTCTTGTTCTATTATATCGGAAGGTTTGATATTATACTTCAAACAATTTTCTTTTTTTAATGAGCTAACATTACCATAAGGTGATATCCAAAATGTTTTGGTACTATCTTCGATATCTACACAAACGTTCATTAAAATCACATTATTAAGTTGAGAATAGTTTTTTCTTAATTTTTTAAACTCTCTTTCATCGGCTTCAATCAAAGTAGCTCCCGTATTTTTGTTTCTAACAGGAGTAATCCATTCCCCATAATTTCCATCACCAGCCCCAACAACAACACCATTTTTCAAATTCAAACTCATTACTGAAGTATTAAATACGTTATCAATTAAAATATCATACTTTATTTTACTATAATCCACCAAACGTAAAAGTTTACCATTTTTTGTCGTAATTTTCAATTTAGTACCCAAAACATTATCATATGTCGCCCACATATTTGGACCTAAATTTGTTTCCCAAATCAACTCATTAGTATAATAATTCAAAATATTAATCTCTAGTGGTAAGTCAAATTCTTTCAAAAAATATTCAATATTTGGCAACACTTCTATTTTCCATATATTATCATCGTCTTTAATTTCTATTAAAGAATCAATATTTTTATATTCATATTCCATTTTTACTTAAAAAATTACTCGAATTTGAAGACATCAAAGTATAATAGTTACTTTTTCTGTTTATATTAATATTTTGATTTTGTTTTCATTTTCTATACACCTCAAATTGTGACAAGTCGGGATATGGTAATTCCAAATCCGTATTATGTTTTTTGGTACCATCAAGATTGTAAAATTGGTTCATAAGAAGAAGTCCTCTTGCCGCAAGTTCTGGCATCATATAGAAGTTCCAACCAATCATATCTAAGTTATCATCGTGGTATGAACATTCTCGTCTTCCACTGTATCGTGCTCTTTTGAACCAATGGTAAGCATCGAGACTATCCGTAAGAATTGCACCACCTTTACTAAGTTTGAAATGTTTATATGGACCCGTAAAAGAAACACAAATATGTTGTTCAGGTTTGTACATATCAGCAGTAAAACTCAAAGCCGAATCCCAAACGTTACTACCTTTGAGTCGGTACATACCTTTGATTGTTTTACCTTCAACAGGTTCAAAATCAACTTTTAAACCTGCGTGAATAATTTCACAGGGTACTGAAGGATAAGTCCTACAAGGGATTGTTATTGTATCACTTTCGATACTTTTTTTAACATTTTTTTCGTAGTATAACGCCAAAAATAAGGCATTACTCATATTATCAAGTGTAACGACGTAGGGAGCACCTG
>Ga0172362_10006492_pt1 | contig 10043 bp, 4 predicted proteins | sample LakKivs1_kivu2a2_FD_114534 | JGI IMG/M metagenome (GOLD analysis project Ga0172362, IMG submission 114534) | Sediment microbial communities from Lake Kivu, Rwanda - Sediment s1_kivu2a2 | ecosystem: Environmental > Aquatic > Freshwater > Lake > Sediment | place: Rwanda: Western Province, Lake... | reverse complement strand
TGGAACCAGGGCACCGCAGATTCAAGTATAGGCATGGGCCTGATGTTATCAACCGCGAAATGGTTCAAAGATAACAATATTGTACCGAAATACAAATTGAAGTTCATCGGTTTCGGCGATGAAGAATATGGATACCTAGGAGCAAAATCGTATCAATCCCGACATGAGGACGAGACTATCGTCGGTGTTATTGATTTAAATCAACTTGGATTCACTCAAAGTAATCACCGTTAACCATGGATCTGTGTACGAATAAGCTCACATTAAAATATGTATTAAATACTATCGCGGAAAAATCAGATTACGTCGATAACACCGGAACCGATCTTGAGACGTATTGGATGCCTGCGGGATCACCAAGCAACGATGCACCGTTCGCACGTGGTAGAATGTTTCAAATCCTTCCTCGTTGTAAAACAGTCGGTTTCATCAAAGACCGCGGCTGGGTCCTCCATCATCGAGACGGCCTCAGTCATACCGAAGGTGACGTTATGAAATACTTCAACTGGAACGATGTGAACGCAACCGCGGCTCTCGTCCTTCAGACCGTGAAATATCTCGCTGTCGACCCGGTCTGCTGGTTTCAAAGCATCGGACCACCGCAACTCCTCGACTCACCAGACAACATCGATATTAACACAGACCCTGATTACGTCAACGTCACCTACACGATCCGCTCAAGTGTCCTCGGTGAACACGTCACCGTTAAAGCGCTCCTCAGACCAACATTCACCCTTTTGCACCCCTTCTATCCGATCAGATTCCGTTACCATGAAGAAAAAAGCTACACGATCAACACCACGTCAGGCGTCACAGACACCATCAGCATCCACCTCCCACAAAACGCACCAAAACACGACTACAACCTCTACATCTACCTCCTCGACTCAAAATATCAATCAATGAATCAAAATTTATTCTGATATATATATATATATGATTTAATAAGTGTTAAATATTGGATTAAACATATATGAATTGGAGGAAAAAAAATGAAAAGAAGGTTATGGGTGGTTGGAGGCAGTGCAGGAATAGTGTTAATGCTAATGATAGTATCTGTTAACACGGCTATTGCATCAAATGCTAATAATCAACAATTTGATGAAAAAAATGTTATTGATCAACTAATAAAAAAAAGTTATGTTTATCAAAAATTTTTTCAAAATGAAAATTCTCCTAATTCGAAGGTTGATTTTTCCAATATTATATTTTTATTCATATTCATTTTTAATACAATTATCGGTTGGTTCATATGGTTTTCTATGACATTCCTTAGATAATCCAATTTATTAATATAAAATGGGGAGAGGTAATAAATATGCTGAAAATATGGAGGAAATTAAAAGCAGTAGTAATAACACTTCTGTGTATGACTTCGACGTTCATGATGCATAATCAAAGTATCAATGTCATGGCTACAAACCCAGGAAACAGCGACAACTTCATAGAAGATACCAGTGATCTTATTCATAGTGTTACTGAGAATCTCTCCAACATCGTCTATACGGTGTATGATTCTGGTGAGTTCAACAAGGGTCGCATGTTCGGATCGAAAGGCGAACACTGGGCAGCATCCTATATTGAAAATCTGATGAACGAGATCGGGCTGTCAAATGTGCATAAAGAACAAATTACAGATGTTTCGGATTCTGATCCATTAATCGAGAACATCCGTAATGGTGATGGTGCGCTCACCGCGAAACTTGATATTCTTGATCTCGGTTGCACTCTAAATGTTTCCGGTGATGTTCAAAATGTTGGTTGCTACATAAGCCCACGTTGGAATGAAAGCATCCATAATGAAAGTTACGATAAGGAGCTCCTCACGGGTAATTTTTCATTTAATAATTTGAATATTGTGAAGGCGGAGAATTATTCGTGCACTGATAGTTTTTTATATGATGTTACTTTAGGTGCACTTCATCTTCGTCTAATTGGGAGTAATATAGCGTATTTCAATAACTGGCAAGATTACAAATTAATCTATGATATTCCTGATGCGATGGAAGAATCATTTCAAGACTATTACGAGTTCAGTTTTGATACGATTAATGCAAGTAATCCGTCAACATTCCCCTCCTTTTTACAAGAACAATCCATCCCGGAAGGTAACTTTACGTTCATCGAGGAATGCCCTAAAAATAATCCTACAATAGAGGAATTACCATCTTTGGAGAGCTATGAAAACTACAATGAGTTGTATCAATGGACGTATGTGGTAAGGACCACATTTGATAATCTTCGTGCGAGCGTGGTATCAATGCTACCCAAACTGCAAGGGACTCGTTTGGTACGATTATACGAATAACTCGTATGATACGGGTTTCAAAGGATCGTATCTCCCGATCATCTACGTGAACGGTGCTGTTGGTGAAGAGATTATTTCGGATGTGGATGCGTATCATCTCAGTTTTTTCATTAATCAGGAGTGGAACACGTCGGTCGTGAGTTATAACGTAGTCGGACAAATAAACGGTGAGACTCCGTCTAAAGTGGCGTTGATCGGATGTCTCTATGATGCGATGCTGTGTCAGGGTAGTACTGATAGCGGAGTTGGTGTGGGAATTTTGTTAGCGGTTGGACGTTACATGAAAGATCATAACATTGTTCCAAAATATACTTTAAAATTCGTCGCTTTCGGTGGAGAGGAATACGGGCTTGTTGGTGCTATTCATTATGAAGTTACACATAGGAATGAAAATATAGTCGAAGTTATTGATATGAATCAATATGCTTACATTCAAAATTCTCCATCATCGATTATGAACATTGCAACTAATGGACCAATACGAAAATATGTATTTGAAACTCTTGTTGAAAAAACAAATTATGAAAGTAGGACAGAAACACCAACTAACACATTTTTGAACCTACTTGGGTCTCTTAGCGATAACATGCCCTTTGCAGCCGCAAGCAAAATATTGAATCCCTACACACCTATTCGGCCTTTTCTCAGATACGTCATGCCCCTGAAAGACACCAGTTGGTACCGCCACCACAGAACCGGCATGAACTATGAGGAAGGTGACTCCCTCAAATACATAGACTGGAACGATGCCTATACAACAGGGGAACTCATCTGGAACACCACCAGATTCCTCGTCGTTCCACAAAATTGTTGGTTCCAAAGCATCGGACCACCGCAACTCCTCGACTCACCAGACACTGTCGACATCAACCACGACCCTGACTACGTCAACGTCACCTACACCATACGAACAAGTATGCCTGAAGACCATGTTACTGTTAAAGCCTATCTCAGACCAAAACTCTCTTTATTACACCCCTTCTATCCAATTAGATTCCGCTATCACGCAGAAAAAACCTATACCATAACCTCCTCATCAGCAATAACCGACACCATCAGCATCCACCTCGCACAGAATGCTCCAGAATACGAATACAATCTCGATATCTATCTCATGGATTCTTACGGAGAAATAATCTACGATACTCTCGACGGCATAGGTTTAGAAATCATCGAAGACATCGACGAACAATTCGACACTCACATCATGGACCGACTAGAAAACATCCAATACATCTTCCAAGAAAACTTCGGCATCAACCTCCACGAAACACTCCACGAACGAAGAATCTACCGAAACATTCTCCTCGACATCATCGGAAGATACCTCCTCGCAGACGACGCACAATCCTACGGCCCCCTAAGCCTCACCCCACCCAACGACCCACCAGCAACACCAGATGCACCCGAAGGACCAACCACCCTCAAACGATTCATGATAGGACTCTTCAACGCCAGCACCACAGACCCCCAAGCAGACCAAATCTACTACCAATGGAACTTCCGCGCAAACAAAGATATCCCCTACTACACACCCTGGATACTCGGAGGACCATACGAATCAGGAGAAACCTGCCAAAAACCACACGCCTACATCTTCCCAGGCACCTACGAAGTCACCGTACGCGCAAAAGACCCCTTCTCCCTCGGAGACTCAATCAGCGAATGGTCAGACTCAATGACCGTCACCGTCACCAGATGGAGCGACTGCCTCTGCCTCACCCATACAAACCAAACAGAATGCGAAGCCACAGAAGGATGCTACTGGCACCCATTCTTCAACAAATGCCTCTCCTGGCCACCACTCTCACAACAAGAATTCTCAAACACCATCCTCTGCACCGCACCCACCACAATCCTCGCGAACCAAACCACACAAATGCTCGGATACAACACCCAAGAAATGATCGCACAACAACAACTACAAACACAAGAACAACAAACACGAGGCGAAGAAGAATTCACCTGGAACTGGACCTTCGGAGACGGCACCAATAGTTCAGAGAAAAGCCCGACACACACCTACAACCACACAGGAACATACCAGATCAACCTCACCATCTGGGATGAAGACAACATTCCCTATAATTTCACCAAACATATACAAGTCCTGCACCTCATCGCCGACTTCACCGCCAGCCCCTACGGCGGGCACATCAACGAAACCATCCAGTTCACCGACACCTCAACACACGAATACAACATCACCGATTGGAATTGGGATTTCGGCGACGACAACCAAAGTACTGACCAAAACCCCACACACACATACACCATAAATGGTAGCTACAACATCACACTAAATATCACTGATAACCATGGGAACTACAACCAAATCACCAAAACCATCTATATTGAAGGACAACCCCCGATACTCGGTGACATCGACGCAACACCGACCCTAGCCAAATGCGGAACACCCATACACATTTATGCAGATACCCTCGACAACCAAAGCATGATCCACAAGGTCAACATCACCATGACCTATCCAAACAAACAGATACAGAACTACACGATGAACCAGACAGAGATCAACTGCTACTACGATTTCGAATACCTCTTCACTGACACCTGGACACCAGGACAATACTTCTTCAACGTCACCGCACACGACCACGCAGGAAACACCAACACGTCACCTACGTTCATGTTCCATATCGGACTCATCAACTATACTGTCGAATACCCAGAGAACCATAGTATCATCAACGACCTTAACCCCACACTCACCACCCATGTCATCACCTTAGAAAACAACTCACACACCCTCAATATCTCATTCATGAACCAATACCCGTCCTTCACCAGCGAACATCAGATAAACACCACCGATATCGACAATACAAAAGCAATCGATGTCGCAGATTTCGATAACGATGGAGACATCGACATCGTCCACGCAGATACAGAAAAAATAGCATGGTGGGAAAACATCAACGACACCTTTCAGGAACATATCCTTGAACAATCCTCCGCTGACTATCGTGACGTCCACGCGATTGACATGGATCAGGACGGCGACAGTGATTTGATTAGTTGTTCCCAAGACGATTGGGACCCGGGAGAAATCATGTACTGGAATAACAGTGGTGATGGTACATTCTCGTCACATATCATCAACAACACGTTCACAACAAGAGCGGTTCATCCTGCAGACATCGATAGTGATGGTGAGATAGATATCGCTAGCATCATCTACGAAGGTATTCATTGGTGGAGAAACAATGGAAACGGGACATTCACTCAACATTACTTACCGATCTACACTAATGGGTTCAGATGGTTGCAGGACATCAACACAGCTGATCTTGATAACGATGGTGATCAGGATATCATTATTGTTCAAAACTCAGCTATCAACTCGGTTGGGTGGTATGAGAACTTTGATAGCGGATCCGGTTTTGTTTTTCATAATATTAGTATTGAGTTAAATGAGACGTGGAAGGTATACACTGTTGATTTGGATCAAGATAATGATAGTGATATTCTTACGGCTCATGGTTCGTTAGGTTTAATTCACTGGTTGAAAAACAAGGGGGATAAAACGTTTATTTTAGATGATGGAATCGAAGGTGATGTTTCCAGCATGAGCGGTATTCAACCAGGGGATATTGATGCCGATGGCGATATTGATATCGCAGGGGCATATACAGATAAAATCGAAGATATTGAGTATTATCGGATAGCGTGGTATAGAAACGAAGGAGATGGTACTTTCTCTAAAATTGCGTATGAAACCGATATGATAAATCCTTGTTGTGTTCGTATCGTTGATATGGATAACGATATCGATCAGGATCTTGTCGTAGCTGGTGATGATGAGATTATGTGGTTTGAAAACGTGCAGACCTTTGGTGAAGCTATGGGTGTTTCTTCATGGTCGGACGCATGCTATGATCTTCAAGGACTGGAGTATGACACGTCATATTCTTGGCGTGCTGTAGCATTGTATAATGGGTCACTGGAAATCAGTCCGTTGTGGTGTTTCAACACCAGCAACATCTCTATTTCTATGATCACCGACGAACCAGATATAGTTGGGTATGGGTTCCCGGTCACTATCACAGCCAACATCACTACTCAATACGGTAACATCACAGATGCTATGGTGAACATCACATATCCAGACCAAGCCACAACAGATTCCATCACTCTGAATCAAATCTCCGGAAGCTGGTACAACGTCACGTTCTCAGATACTTGGCAGCTGGGTGAATACACATACACAGTCTATGTGGTGACAGACGCGGACACCAGTGCAGTCTCCTGGCCATACACATTCCAGGTTTCTGCTCAAACGAACATGACGATAGCAACACTCAAAGATACGTACAGGGACGATGAAGACATCAACCTCACTGACCCACCAAACAATCCAGCGGAAGACCAGACCATCGCGTTAATTGATCAGGGATCAACATGGAACCGGTACTACCTCGGTAAGGACGTGTACCGACTCGAATCCTACAATGACCTCATCAACTATCAAGACGACTGTCATCAGTGGCATCCGGTAAACACGAGCAACCTCACGTTAAACACTGATGGTTCCTGGAGCATCACCAGTCTGCCATATCGTTTCAAGATACTCCCAAACAGAGAAGGATACATCGTGTATCTCAATCATGATTCCGATGAGAAACGAATCATGTTCGGGATGCCACAAGGACTCACAGACCAGCACGGTATACCATTTTATCAGACCATTCCAACGATCAACAGAACAGGAGGATATATCCAGTGGGATTTCACGGATTACAGCATCAAAATACAACTCCTGAACAGCAAACTCCTGTTCTTTTACACGATGAAAAACAGCTGTGCATCACCATGGATAAACATGACGATTACACCAATAGGCATGCGTTGGGAAGACGTTCCTATCTTTAACCAGATTACCGATGCTGACGAAACCATACGCGTCCCGGAAACAACCTATAATCAGACTACTCATCAATACAGCATTTCTATCGATACCAGGGGTCTTACGTATCCGATAACGTTGGATCCTAGCCTGGACTTTTACTCACTCACTCAAGACGCTTACATGGAGAAAACCTCAGCGTCGTATTGGACGGCACATAACGCAACCACAACCACTGTGACCAACAACAGCTTGTTCTATATTGGTCAACGGTACTACTCTTCCACGTACTACGTTGACCGCGGGTACGTCTTTTTCGATCTTCTTGACATCCCCGCGGAAGCAAATATTATGAACGCGACCCTGCGGCTAACAACATATATGGATAATTCTGCGACTGATTTCAACATCACGATACAGAACGGTCAACCGTTATCACCGCATAATCCCCCCATTGGTGAAGATTATTACCACATGAATTATAGTGGTGATGGTGGAAAACAGACCACCGTAGGACTGACTGCGCCAAGCGGCATCATGGACATCCCATTGAACGAGACAGGTATCAGCTGGTTGAATCTCAATAGTACGAACATCACGAAACTTTGCTTGCGGAGCAGTCGAGACATCACCGGTCTTGTGCCGACGACGAACGAACGGGTCAGGTTCTTGACAGGCAGCGGACAAGGACCCTGCCTGATCATCAATTACACGTTTAACACCAGCACGACCGTCAACAGCATCAGTCCCTATACTCATTATACGCCGTCTCTCGTCACCTTGTCGGCCCAAGGGAACAGTTCACTGGAGAACGTCACTGTTTATTATCGGCATAGCACAGATAATAACTCCTGGAACAGGACGTATGAGAATTATACGACCGGAGCAGATGATTACTGGCAGTACCTGGGATTCCCGTGGATACCAATGAATGGATACGAGTACCAGACGTTCCGTGTTGGTGCAGAATCAGACAACAACACGTTCCTGCTTCGGAGTATGAGTTTTCTGTTAAACAAAAGCGGGAGTGGAACAGGATTATGTTTTAGTCTTATCAGAGACTCTGATCAAGCAGATGTTTATGAGAGTGATTTCTACCCTGCTGATGATATCCCTGATGGTGAACCTGATTGGTGCACCATCCCTGCATCAGGTTGCGTGCTTGAAAAAGGCGTCACGTATCGCATCATGTGGACACCACTGATGGGCACAAATTCTGATTACATTAATATCTGGCGTGATAACACCAGCGCGACCTATAGTGGTGGTTGCCGTTGGAATACTCAATCAGGCGCCTATGTTGACGACGATTATTTGTTCAGTATGCAGGGTGATTGGATCATGTGGGATAACACGTCGAACCCTGATACGGTGTCACCGTGGAACTGGGTGTTCAACACGCCTTATGGACCTGGATACTACGAGTTTTCGAGCCAGGGAGCGCGAGAGGACTGTTTCGAGAGCCTTCCGCTAGATCAACCTGATGCTTGCATCCTGTATTGTACCCGTCCTCAATCTAAGATAGTGAACACAGGGACTACGGATATCTTGGGTTATTTGCTCATGCAGGTGCATTATTATAATGAGACATCTGACACTTGGATGGTTGCTGATGATACCGTGAACGAGACAACGTCGACTAGGATTAACGCAAGCACCCAGTTGGGATTGGACACGATATTTAACGAAATAGTAGTGAACACGTCGGATTTCACGTCGTTTGGTGACGGAATCTATCGTGTCTATGCAGCATTCCGTGATCCTGACGGTAACATTCTGATCAACAATGATGAGTCGCTCATGGAGGCATCGTTCCAGTTCACAATCAACTTTGAATAATTTTACAAAAGGAGTTCAGTTAGAAAAGAGTACAATTATTCGTTTAAATAATTTAACAAATTTGTGAAAGTATTCAAATAATTGCATTCATCTTACATCTGAACAAAAACTTTGAATACCACCATGTTTTTCCCTTTCAAAACAGAAACGAATTTCCTGACGAATTCTTTTACATTAGAGTTTTTAACACTTCATTCTCAAAATATTTCTGCAAGACATCCAAAGAAAACTTCTGGGAATTCTCCTGTGCACGATGCTGTAACTCTTCAAGTCTTCCTTTCGTCTCCATCACATCTCTCAGTATTTGCACGAGGTGTTGCACGTCCGTGTACTGAAGCGTAGACGACCCGGTTTCTTTTAAGAGTTGTAACCCGGAAGGAACAACCAACGGTTTCGCGTACTGTATCGCATCAAATGGTGCACCAGATGCTTTCGTCTTCCCAAACGTTTCTTTAATGACTCCTAATCCGGTTGTTTCGAGTTTAATAGGTGCGATCACCAGGCTGCATCCGCGAAGAATCGTATCGTAGGTTTCTTCGGGGACGAACGCGTCAAACCACGTAACATCGTATCCTTTTGTTTTCAACGCCTTGCACCGGTTGATGATCTGCTGACCATATCCTCCCCGTGGCCGTCCTAGGAGACACAACGACACCTTCTCAGAATAGTGAGGTAACAATTGTTCGAACGCATCCAGAACAGTTTCATGGTCCCGTCGCGCCTGAATAATCTCCCCGGGGACAACAACTTGCATCTTCTCGTCAGGCTTCGGATACGAAATCTTAGTAGATTCGTTAAAGAACGTGAACGGCAGCGTGAACACGGGTTTTTCGTACAGCTTGTGTGTAATAATATAGTCTTTAATCGGCGGGTAGATCACGTTGACTGCGTCAAACTTCGGCAGCACGTTCTTTTTGATGAACATGGTGCTCAGGAACGTGTCAATCGTGCGGACAGGCTTCGTCACATCAACGGTGAGCCGCTGGTTCAGCCACGTGTTCGCATCATGGACAGTCAACACCATCCTAC
>Ga0172362_10006488_pt1 | contig 10044 bp, 8 predicted proteins | sample LakKivs1_kivu2a2_FD_114534 | JGI IMG/M metagenome (GOLD analysis project Ga0172362, IMG submission 114534) | Sediment microbial communities from Lake Kivu, Rwanda - Sediment s1_kivu2a2 | ecosystem: Environmental > Aquatic > Freshwater > Lake > Sediment | place: Rwanda: Western Province, Lake... | reverse complement strand
GTCGCGCGCCGTGTCGAACCCCTGGTCGAGGCGGCCAAAGTTGTCGTGAACGTGGACGTGCTTGACCCACGGTGCGGCCTCACTGACCGCTTCCAGGTAATCGAATCCCAGGTCGTTCGCCGCGATGTACAGGTGGCCCAGATCCAATGTCATCGCCACGCTGGGATGGTCAATCAGCTGAATAGACGCCGAAAGTTCGGCGTTTGAGGGCAACGTGCATCATCGCTTTTAGCTTGCTACCCGGCGATACGCGAATGCAGCGTCTAGCGCAGCTGGGGTGCTCACCTCACAGATTTGATCGTGAGTGGACGGTCAAGTAATGATGGAGCGAATCCATGTCTCCCTCCATGAGCTACTGCAACGTGACGGAGATCCATGGACCGCTCATCCCTCCAATGCAGCTTCCAGCAATTCAAACACAGGCTCCAGTCCCTTCACATCTGCCATCTGGATCATCTCCAAGGTGCGGATGGCATCATGAACAACACCCGGTGCAGCACAGGTTTCAATCGCTCGCCGGCATTCCGAGAGCGCTGAAGTGAGCAATTCCGCCCGTTCGCTTTCCTGTGACCAGCGCGGATCGCACACCACACTTCCCACCAGCGCTGCTGCCATCGCATAGCGTGATTGGAATAGATCGGGAGTCCTGCCCAACAAGATGTGACAACGAGCAATAGCATCCGTGAAAGCTTCCTGGGCGGTAGGATCGTGCTGACGCAGCAACACAATACCCAAGATCAGTGTAGCCTGAAAACCAGTTCTTGGCATGTCTAGGGCCAGCGCTTCTAGACAGCGTGCTCGCGCGGCTGGAAGCTCACTAGCAGCAAGTAAAGTCTTGCCCAGTTCCAGCAAGCAGAAACCCTCCTCGCGAGATAATCTCATTTCTTGGGCAATTGACAAAGCTTCCTGGTGAAGACTGATAGCTTGCTGCATCCGTCCGAGATCGCCAAAAACGAGACCTAGATTGCGGATGTTGATGATTTCCATTGGACGATCACCGATCTTCCGTGCAACCTTAAGAGCTTCTTGGAATAGCTCAAGAGCTCGCTCACTACGTCCTTGATCGCGGTGGATCATACCAAAATTCTGAAGTCCTTGGCTTTCTAAATGATGATCGCCAATCTCGCGGGCTATTCTCAAGGATTCCTCGTAGAATGCGATGGCCTGATCAAGTTGCCCCAAGCTGCTATAGATATCACCCAGATCGGCAATATGTCGCCCTTCCCCCCAACGATCACCTATCTCACGGGCGATAGCCAATGCCTCCTGTTCAAATGCAATAGCCTGATCGGATCGCCCCAGATCATAGCAAATGTAGCCTAGGCGGCCCAGCTGGAAGGCTTCTTCCCAGCGATCACCCATTTCTCGGGCGATGGACAGGGCTTGTTCGTAGAAAGCAATGGCCCGCTCAGGCTGTGCTCCCTCACGATAGGCGCTACCCAGGTTCCCAAGATTTCGCCCTTCTTCGACACGATCACCAATTTCACGGGCGATTGTCAAAGACTGATAGTGAGCTTCACTGGATTTCTCAAGTTTGCCTAGATAACGGTAGGACAAACCCAAATGACAGAGATATCTCCCCTCTTCCCTTCGGGCGCCGATTTGACGAGCGATGATCACGGATTGCTCGTGACACTCAATAGCCCGTTCGAATTGCCCTGATGCATGATAGGCACGACCCAGATTGCTGAGGTATTGGCTTTCCCTCGTGCGGTCACCCAGCTCACGCACAATGATTAGAGCCTCATGGAACAGATTCATGGCCCGCTCTAATTGCCCTAATGCATGGAACGTGCGGCCAAGACCGTCCAAGTTGTATGCCCGCAAGCTAGGAGCAGTCAGGTGTTCCAAGAGCTTATGCTGTAGTTCACCTAGTCGAACAAAGTGCCCCCATAAGTACAGGTACTCGAAGTCAATCGGTTGCAGGACCTGGCACGCACCGTCGTAATCTCCGGCGCGTATACGGTGCTCGAACTCGGCCAGTTGAGGTGCGAGGTCATCTATCGAATGCCATTCACTCTCAGGCTTGCGGATGTTTAGGTAGAAGTCAGCGGCACGCAGCTCGAGATTGCGTCGGCTATAGATGTCTGATTCATCATCATCAGGTAGTTGGCGATAAGCGTAGTCGCGGTCGAGGGGGTGAAGACTGTATTCGTCAGTCGCGCGATTGACGTTAACAAAATAGCTTCTGGTCAGATGGCGCAGGCAGGCACGGACGTTCAGGCCAGGGAACCAAGGGTGTAGCAAGTAGGCGATAGCTGTCGCCCCAACCGGCCCGTCAAAGCCAGCCAAGGCCTCCATGACCCGTTGCTCCTCGCCTCCCAAGCGGCGATAGCCTTCAGCCACCAACCGTTCCACGATTTCCGCACCAAAGGTTGCTTCGTCAGCGAGTAACCTTGCCAGACTGGTAGTTGAGTCTTCATGCAAGATGCCTGCCAGGATCTCCAGGGCGCGGGGGATTCCCTGTGTATATCGGGCAGCCCGGCGCAGATCCTCTTCTGGCGCGCCTCGCAGGCCAAGTACCCCTTGGGGGTCCAAGTCGCGCAGCAGAGCGATCGCGTCGCCTTCGGGTAGGCCCTCGCGCAAGGGAATACAACGCGCACTGTGCAACGCAGCGGCGGCGATCTTCATCTCCTTCCGCGCAGTGACGACCAACCGCGCCCCGCTGGGCTGGGTCAAGCAGCGTTCGATGAAGAACCGTAACCCTTCCTCGGTGATGTCGCCATCCTCAGTCAGATAATCCTCCAGGTTATCCAGAAGGATAAGGTACAAGCCTTCCTGCATCGTCTCCAATAGATATTCGACCTTGGCCACCAAGGGTATGTCCTGATTGGCCCAGTGAGCGGCCAACGTGCTGGCCACCGGCTCGCCCAACATTCTCCCCACATCGGTGTAGATACGTTCAAGGCTCAGGCCGGTGCTGCGCGCGCTGAGGTAAAGAATGCCGTTCATAGCGACTTCTCTCGCCTCACCCGGAACTGGCAACACACCCCGTTCCAAGTCGGCCAGGACCCGACTGACAAGGGCTGTCTTGCCCATGCCACCCCGCCCGACTACGCTGACCAGGCGCACACCGCTTTCACCCAAATGGTCGCAGAGAGCGCAAATCTCGCGCAGACGGTCTTGGAAGATATGGGTCATGTCCAATGGGCGAAGATTGACCACGCGCTGGCGGTCACGTATGGCACGGCGTTCTTTATCGACTTGGTCTCGCCTGGCACGCAGTTGGTCCATTTGGGTGTCCAGGCGAGACAGCGCCCACGCATCCACCGATGCAATGACCTGCTCGGCCAACTCCTCAGCATTCCGGAAGAACTTGACAGGGTGAGTCGCCACGAGTTCTGCCCGCAGGTCTTCAATCTTCTTTCCGCCTGCGCCTACCTCTACCTTACTGCGTGGCCAGGGTGCATCTTCATCCAATAGAAAGATGAAGCGCTCCAGATCAGACTCGCCCGCTTGCCGGTACTCCAGTTCCATGACAGATTGCTCTTGATCGGTAGGTACGTACCCATAACGCCAGGTGAAAACACCGATGTAAACTTGACAGGAGACTATGTCGGCCAGACGTCTACCGAGAGAACGCTCACCCATTGCTGCGTACTCCTCTGGAGGAAGCACAGTATATCGCCTCTGGCGCAAGCGCTCAGTCACCCGCTGACCGTATTCTACGAGATCGCTGTAGGTAGAGGAAAGGTAGATCTTGACCACCCCCGGGTCGACTGAGGGCTGCAAGATCCGCGCGAGGTCAGGACAGACTTCGACTAACACGTCGCTCGAAGTGGCAAAGGCTGTTTCCCGTTGCCGCTCATACCTGTCAGGCGGGGCGATGGTGGTGACCATTCCGACCACCCGCCGAATGTCCCGATCCCAGACCGGCGCGCCGCTGAACCCGGCAGTGACCTCCTGGCTGCGCAACTGAATCATCGGCACACCCTGGGCAGTCAGGATCCCCAAGATCTGCCCGCTGCCCCACATTCCTTCCCGAGGGTTGACAGGAGGAAAGCCATAAGTTTCGAAGGAATTTCGCTTGCTTTGGTCAGGCCGATCCAAGGGCAGGGCTTCCACATGCCTGGGCAGGGTACCTTGCAAGCGCAAAAGGGCCACATCCTCGGCATCAGCCGGCCGCCACAAGTCCAGCTCCACCTTGGCCTCTCGCTCCCTGTCATTGGCATGAAAAACGACGCGCACAGTATCGCCCGGCCCCGCTCCGGCATTCTCTATCACGTGGGCGCAGGTGGCAAGGAGACCATCCTCGCTGACGACGAAGCTGGTACCGGCTGTTGTACCATCAGACTTAAGGATGCGGACGATGCCTGCTCTCAGATCAACATCCATGCTACTCCTTCTTGGCTTCTTCTGTTTCCTGCTTCCAGGTCAATGTGACGGTGTAGTTCGACTGGCCGCTGGCTTTGCCGATGGCGGAATAGCCTGCCTCAACGGTTGCGTTCACTCCGAGTGAGATCTCGGCCTCGGCCGGCGTCGTCATTCACCGTCACGTGCCTGGGATCACCGGCCGCCGCGAACATCTCGTTGACCAGCGGCGTGGCCTTCATCGGGGCATCGGCGCGCCAGTGTTCCACGTTGTTTGCCTCGGCCCACACCTCGATGTTGACTACCTCGACCGTACTCTCGACGACCTTCCACCCAAACAAGTGCCAGGATCGGAATCCCCAACTTGTTGAGGGTTTCTGTCAGTGCTGCCACCCCAGCGACGTACGATCTCTACCACCCCATCGCCATCTTCGTATGGAGAGACGTAGCCCACGGCCGCCTTGACGTCGGCTGCCGCGTTGGCGGGGGCGGCGGACCGGCCCACCAGGCGCAGGAACGCCAGGTCACCCGGCGAGTCGCCAATGCCCCCCATGTGTGCCAGTGGTAGCCCAAGTTCCTCGGCCAGCCAGCGCACACCAGCCCCCTTATCAATGCCCGCCGGCGTCACGTCCACGCACGACACGGAAACCTGGATAGCGAGGGCGGCGCCGTGGCCCGACAGCGCATCCACGACGGCCTGGTGCAGGGCCTCCACGCTCGTTCCCGGCAGCGGATAGAGCGTCAGCGAGGCCTCCTTGCCCGGCTGAAAGTACCCTCGTCCCGACGCAACGACCTGGCGATAGAGGGTGATGCGGGCAGCGGACAGCACCTCGCGCACCGTCGGAGTGATGAGGCGATGCTCGACGAAGCGGTACTTGCCGGGAAAATACAGCCCGCATCCGTTCTCGTAGATGCCCGGCAGGTAGGCCCCGATGGCCTGCATCAGCACTTCCACGTAGGGCTCCTGCCGGCCCGTGCACAGCGTGACGGCCGGCATGAATTGACCCTGCCGGGCCTGCCGATTGAGTTCGCACAGGGCCTGCAGGGCCTGCCAATTCCAACTGCCGCCCTCACCAGGCGTGAGACAGCCATCCACGTCTACGACGACCAGACGAACCATGCCGTTGGCCCACCTGCTGTGGCAGCAGGATACGGATCGGACAGATTCCTTTTCTGATCCGTGTTGATCCGTCCCATCCGTGTGCATCCGTGTACTATTCACTCCAGGATCAGGCGGCACAGCGCCACCGGCAGGTGCACCAGGACCTGCTCACCCACGTCGAAGCGCACTTTGCCGTCGGTCTGTACGCGGAGTTGCAGCCCCTCACCCACGCCGACGCGGTAGTCGCAGCGGTCGCCCAGGTAGGTCATCTTGTCTACCACGCCCACGAAGACGTTGGCGCCGCCCTCGTAAGAAACTGGCAGCAGGCTGACGTCGTTCGGGCGGACGAAGAGGAGCACGGGCCGGCCCGCTGCCATCTCTGGCGTGGCACCGACGACGATCTCCAGCCCATGCGCCGCGACGACGGCCGTGCCCTGGTCGGCGTGGAGGCGCTGAGCGTGCCGGCAACAAAGTCCGACAGCCCGATAAAGTCGGCCACAAAGCGCGACTGGGGGTAATCGTAGATCTCGTCGGGCGTGCCCACCTGCTCAATGCGTCCCGCGTTCATCACCGCCACACGGTCAGACAGCGCCAGCGCCTCCGCCTGGTCGTGCGTGACGTACACGGCCGTGATGCCCAACCGGTCAATCAGGTCGCGGATCTCAAAGCGCATCTCCTCGCGCAACTTGGCATCCAGGTTGGAGAGCGGCTCGTCGAGCAACAGCACCTTGGGCCGGTAGACGAGCGCGCGCGCCAGGCCCACGCGTTGCTGCTGCCCGCCGGACAACTGGCGCGGGTAATGCCCGGCGTATTGCTCCATGTGGATCAGCCGCAGCGCTTCGGTCACCAGTTCCTGCCGCTCCGCCTTGCTCGCGTGGCGGATCATCAACGGAAAGCCCACGTTGTCGAACACCGTCATGTGGGGAAAGAGCGCGAAATTCTGAAACACCATCCCCAGTTCCCGCCTGTGCGTCGGTACGTGCGTCACGTCCTGGCCGTCAATCCACACCTCGCCTTCGTCGGGGATATTGTGGCCGGTGATGCACCGTAGCGCCGTTGTCTTGCCGCAGCCCGATGGCCCCAGGAGCGTCATCAGTTCCCCGCGCCGGACCTTTAGATTGATCGCGTCGTTGGCGACCAGGTCGCCGTAGCGCTTGGTGACCTCGCGCAGTTCGATCATCTCGTCAGGCATCTATACCCCCTTGAATCCGCCGACCAGTTTCTCCGGCGCGACCTGCTTCTGGATCAGGAACAACACGATCAGCGAGGGGATGACCAGGATGACGCTCATCGCGCTCGTCACCTCCCAGTACCCTTCCCCGATCGCCAGGTAGGTCCGCACGGGCAACGTCACCGTGTCCTTGCCGTAGGTCAGGAGCGTGAGCGTGAACTCGTTGTACGAAGTCGTGAAGGTAAAGATCATGGAAGACAGGATGCCCGGCAGGATGAGCGGCACGATCACGTGGAAGAACGTGCGCAGCGGGTTGGCGCCGCACACCGCAGCCGCCTCCAGCACCCGCTCGTCCAACCCCTCAAACGTGGCGGACAACACCAGGATCGCGTAAGGCGCGCAGACGGCCACGTGGGACAACGCCACGCCAAAGTGGGTGTTGATCAGGTGCAGGCGGTAGAAAATCTGGGCCACGCCGAGCGCGTAGGCAATGGGTGGAATCATGCGCGGCAGCAGGATCGTGGACATCAACAGCTCCTTGCCCGGAATCCTGCGGCGGCCGAACGCCCAGCCGGTCGGGATGCCGATCAGCGTGGCCATGATCACGGCCAGCCCGGCAATGATCAGCGTGTTCTTGGTGATGTCCACGATGTTAGTTACCTCGACCGCCCACCTGTACCAATCGAGCGTCAGTTGAGGCGGCAGCCACAACTTGCCGAACCACCCTTTCCCGACTGACCTGAGCACGATCATGAGGAAAGGCAGATAAATCGCCAGCGCGAAGCACAGCAAAAAGGTATACGTCAGCAGCTTGCGAGCATTCACGATGGCCCTGAGGTATTGGCGGAGCAGCGTCATGCGGCTGGCCTCCTCAGTACGCGCATGTAAATGGTCAGAAAAATCACCTGCAAGAGCGCCATGATCATGGCCCTGGCACTGGCAGCCGACCAGCGCGCCGGCGTGAAATCAATCTGCCGGTAGATCTCGACTGCCAGCGGGCGATAGTTCCCGCCCGCGATCAGCGGGATGCTGAAGGCCCCAAACGCGGCCATAAAGGTCAGGATGGAGCCGGCCAGGATGCCGGGCATAATCAAGGGGACGATGACGTGGCGCAACACCTGCCAGCGGTTGGCGCCGGCGACGTCGGCGGCCTCCTCGATTGCCGGGTCGAGGCTTTCGAGCGTGGACAACGTCGTCACCGCCGTGAACGGGAAGTATAGCCAGGTGTAGAACAGGATCAGGCCGGGGATGGTGTAGTTGATCTGTACCGGCTCGCGGATGAAGGGGAATTGAAGCAGAAAGAGGTTCACCCATCCGCGTGAACCGAGCAGCAACAGCAGCCCCAGCGCGCCGATCAGCCCCGGCACCACGCGGGGGACGAGCATCGTCAGCCGGAAGAAACGATGCCCGCGGGGCTTGCGACGCAGGACCAGGCACAAAACCAGGCTGAACGCAATCGAGCACAGGGTGGACGCGACGGAGAGCACGAATGTCAGGAGGATGACGTCGCGTGCGCGCGGTTCGCTCAAGAACCTGACGTAATGTTCCAGCGTCCAGCCGACCTGCTCACCTTCCGGCCGCAAGCTGCGCACGACCGTGACCATCATCGGGTAGAAGAACAGGCCGAAGAAGATGGCCCAGCCGGGCAGCAGCATCAGCAGCGTGACCAGGACGGGCCGCGCCTTAGCGCCACGTTTCATAACGAAATCGCCTTTCTCCCCTCCCTCTCAGGGAGGGGCAGGGGGAGGGTGGGGTCTCCTGGTACGTGCGCTTCCCACCCTCACCCCAACCCTCTCCCTGGCAGGGGGAGGGTGGGGTCTCCTGGTACGTGCGCTTCCCACCCTCACCCCAACCCTCTCCCTGGCAGGGAGAGGGAGCTGTCTCCCCTCCCTCGCAGGGAGAGCCCTCCATCCCCCCTCCCTCGCAGGGAGGGGCAGGGGGAGGGTGGGGTCCCCTGGTACATGCGCTTCCCACCCTCACCCCAACCCTCTCCCTGGTAGGGAGAGGGAGTTAGGGTACCAGGTCCACGATGCCCTGCTCCTTGATATAGTCCTTCACCTCACTGTTGGCGACCACCAGGCGGGCCGGCTCCATCTTGTCCCAGGGCGGGATCGTGTCCCACACCACGCCGGGAATCTGGTCCCAGATGTCGGTGCCGGTGTACTGCCACATCGTCGTGATCAGCCGGATCTGCTGGTCGTCGGAGAGGAGGAAGTTGATCACGTCGTAGACCACTGGCTTGTACTCCTCCGGGATGCCCGCCGGCACGATCAGGTAGCCGTCGGAACCGGCGGCCATGCCCTCTTCCAGGAAACTGGACTTGATCGTTGGGGGCATGGTGCCCTGATAGCGGGACCACAGCGCATAGTCCATGGCGTAGAACGAGATCCAGGTATCGCCCGCGTTAAAGTCCTCGAACATGTTGGGCGGTTCGGCCGGCAGCGGCTGCCTGGCGTAGGAGTAAAAGTCCGTCAGTTTCGCCCAGGCGTCCTGCCATTCGGGAGACGTCAGGAGCGCAGACATGGGGATAGGATTGCCTTCGTCGTCGGTCATTTTCACGTAGGCGTTCAGGAAACTGTAGGGGATGCGATAGGACGCGCCCGACTTGGCGTCCGGGCGGATGACGCCGATGTGCCCCTTCCACTCCGCGCGCCGGTCGTAGAACTCTTTCCACGAGGTGGGCGGGTCCTTGATGTACTCGGAGTTGTAGATCAACGCATACTGGCTCCGCCAATACAGCGCACCCTTCCCACCGATGCCGATGCCCAGCACGGTCTGCAGATAGGACTCGGGGCACTTGGCCAGGTTGGGGATGACGTCCAGTTTGTCTGGGAACAGCGTCTCCAGTTCGAGCCCTTCCCCGAGTGCCCCAGGCACCGTCTCCGGCTTGACGAACAGGAGATGGACGTCGCCCTGGCCCGGCTCCCAGGCCTTCATGCGCTCGAGCACCTCGGCATCTTTGGAGACGACGTAGTTGACTGTGACGCCCAGTTGCTCCGCGATGGCCGGGAGTACCTGCTCCTGCCAGTACCACTGGAAGTTGGCGCCAGAGTTGGTGTCTACGAGCGTGATCTCGGTCGGCCGTTCGGCGACCGGCTCCGGCGTGGCGGTGATGACGACCTCTTTCTCCACCTCGACCGGCACCTCGACGGTGACCTGTACCTCGACCTCTTTGGTGATCACCTCGGGGGTCGGCGTGGCGCAGGCAGAGAAAAGCAGCGACAGGATGCCCGCCAGGCCGACGATGATGGTCAGCACTTTGTTACGCATTTTTCTTCTCCTATTTTTAGTGGTGAAATTCCCTGTTATCTCCAGCCTTGCGATTACCGTCTCTATGCCGCGCTATCACCTCCTTCCCGCAGAAACCTTCTCGCAGAAACCAGGTTTTCAGGAAAAAACCTGGTTTCCTGGTGTCTCACTCTGCTCTAAAGTACTTCCCCACGACCTCCAGTGTGGCCGC
>Ga0172362_10006487_pt1 | contig 10047 bp, 5 predicted proteins | sample LakKivs1_kivu2a2_FD_114534 | JGI IMG/M metagenome (GOLD analysis project Ga0172362, IMG submission 114534) | Sediment microbial communities from Lake Kivu, Rwanda - Sediment s1_kivu2a2 | ecosystem: Environmental > Aquatic > Freshwater > Lake > Sediment | place: Rwanda: Western Province, Lake... | reverse complement strand
GGAGAGGCGCCCCCCTGATGGAAAGGGGTTGCTATTTTCTGCGGACGCTGCCGCCCGAAGACCCTCTCGAGCTCCCCGAGGAGCCGCGAGAGCCGCCCGAAGAGCCGCGGGACGAAGAACCGCGCGAGACCGAGCCGCCGCTCCGCGAGGACGAGCCGCGGGAGACGCTGCCCGACCGTCCCGAAGAGGAGGAGCCGCGCGAAACGCTGCCCGATCTGCCCGCCGAGGACGAGCCGGCGCGGCTTCCGCTCGAGCGGATCGAGCGCCCCGCCGACGAGGACGGCCGCGAATACGGTCCCGTGTACGCTCCGGCCCGGGCGCGTCCGCTGTCGCCGTAGGACGGGGACGATTGGGGCCGCCGGATCGTGGGGGAGGAGGGGTAGCCGTTGACGTTCCGCGGGCTCCCCACGCGCGAGCCCGTGCTCGTTCCCGCGATATTGGGATCGCTGCGGTAGCCGACGGCCGCGCTCTCGCTGGTCGCCGGCGTGCCGTCCTTCTTGCGGATGTTGCGCGCGCCGGAACCCGCCGACTTGCCGGACGAGCCGGATTTCTGCCCCGTCGAGGGGCTCTTGATGCTCTGAGGCTTGGCCGCAGCACCGCGGCTGGCCGTCCCGCCGGACTTGCCCGGGTCCTCAGGCTTGCGGATCGCCCGGGGCCCGGTCGTATTCGCCGGGCCGCCCGTCGCCGTCCCGGGCCGGTTGATCCGCCGTTCCTGGGTCAGGCCGGTCCCGCTGCCGTTGTTCCGGAGCAGGACCCGGCCGCCGTCCATCGGCTGGACCGAGATCTTCGTCCCGGCCGGCTTGAGCGTCAGGCTCCTGTTGGTCAGGCTGATCCTGTTGATGCTCTTGAGCGCGTCGCCGCGGAGCGCGTTCCGGGCGATATGGGGGTCGCGGAGCTGGTCGCGCCGGACGACCGTGAGGGCCCGGGAGCCGACGGGGTAGTAGGGCCCGTAGTAATGGCCGTAGTAGGCCCCGCCGAGCCAAACGCCGGGGTAGCCCCAATAGCTGAGCGGCGCCCAGCCGAAGTACCAGTCATCCCACCACCAATTGACCCAGGCCGGCCCCCACATGTTCATGGGGATCCAGTACCAGCCGAGGTCGACGCCCCAGTGCCAGCGGCCGTAATGGAAGGTCGACCAGCCCCAGGGCTCGTACGGCCACCAGGTCCAGCCGGAGAGCGGGAGCCACGTCCAGCGGCCGTCATAGTAAGGCCGCCAGTCGTCGTCGATATCGCTCGGCACCCAGACGTTGCCGTAGGGCGGGAGGTAGTGCCATTCGCCGTATTCGTCGAGCTGGGCCTCGTAGTCCGAAAGCTCCTCGGGCAGCCGGCTCTGGGCGACCTCGCGCCCCGTCGCTGCCGTCCGGGACTCGTTGAAGCGGTCGAAGCCGTCGTTGGAGACGGCGATGAAGGAAGAGGGCTTGGAGGCGAACCGGCCCTCGGCGATCTCCAGCTTCTGCGAGGCCTTGAGCAGGGTCGAGCCCTCCTCGCCGGCGACCTCGATCAGGCCCTGGTAGACCTGGATCTCGGTGTTCCGGTTCTCGCGGACGTCGACCCTGTAGACGCCGCGGTCGAGGACGTAAAAGGAGGAATCGGCCGTGTGCAGCTCGATGGCCTTCTCGGCCTTCAAGGTGCCGACGACGAGGAAGGCGCTGCCCGACCAGACGCGGATCCGGGCGATCTCGTCGCCCTTCTTGGGCAGGTTGAGGATGTCGACCTTGCTCTCGTTATCGAGCCGGATGAAATTGCCCCGGCCGAAATGGACCTCGACCCGGCCGTCGGACGTCGAGATCCGGTCGCCTTCGCTGATGGGCATGTTCAGGGCGGCTTCCTCGTAGCCGAGGTCGGACGCTCTCTGGACGAACGCCTTGCCCTCGACGAAGCTCACCGCCGCGATCGATTCGTTGGTGTACTTGGCGTCCTTGTTCTCCTGGGGCGCGGGAGCCTGGGGCGCCTGGAGCTGCTGCTCTTGGACCGGCGGCGGGACTTCCTGGGCGAAAAGGCCGGCCGCGAGCGCGATGACAACCAATAAAATGACGGGGATTCTTCTCATGATCCTTCTCCTATCCGGTCTTTCTTAATGCAAAAACTATGCCAAGAATCTCCCCTGATAACAGGGTGGGAAGGGGGGCGGACTTGTCCTGAATAGATGACGCTTTCCAGGGGGAGAGGACACACCCGGGCAAGGGGCGGGTGTTTAGGCCTCGGGAAGCTCCCATTTCCGGCGGAAGGTCCGGAGCGGTTCCTCGAGCTCGACCCGGAGCGAGGGGGAGGGGGAGAGGGAGGGGGACCCTGCTCGCCCGTCGCCCCCGGCCAGTGCCTTGAGCGCCTCTGCGACCCCCGCGCGCATCGCCGGGAGGTCGTACCCGCCCTCGAGGACCAGGGCCAGACGGCCGGCCGCTGTCTTTTCGGCCAGGGCCGCGAGCGAGGCCGCGAGCCGCCCGAACCCGGCGGCCGAGACCTCCATGCCGCCGAGAGGATCGCCGGCGGCGATGTCGAAGCCCGCGCTCGAGAGGATGAAGTCGGGCCGGAACTCTTCCGCGACGGGGGCCAGGACGCGCTCGAAGATGTAGAGAAAGTCGGCGTCGCCTTTTCCGGAAAGGAGCGGGACGTTGAGGTTGTAGCCGTAGCCCTCGCCGTGGCCGAAGAAGCGCGCCGCCCCGGTGCCGGGGTAGAGGGGGGACTGATGCGTCGAGAAATAGAGGACGTCGCGGCGCTCGTAGAAGGCCTGCTCGGTGCCGTTGCCGTGGTGCAGGTCCCAGTCGACGATGAGGACGCGCTCCGCGCCGCGCCGGCGGATGAGGTGCTCGGCGGCGACGGCCGCGTTGTTGAAGAAGCAGAAGCCCATGGCCCGCGACGCTTCCGCGTGGTGCCCGGGCGGCCGGACCAGCGCAAAGGCGTTGCGGACCGTGCCGTCCATGACCCGGTCGACCGCTTCGAGGAGCCCGCCCGCGGCCAGGAGGGCGGTCGGCCACGTCATCGGGCCGGCCACGGTGTCCACGTCCATGGGCACGGTCTGGCCCGCCGTCGAGCGGATGAGATCGATGTAGCCGCGCTCATGGACCCAGCCCAGCTCCTCCTCCGTCGCCGGCCGGGGCGGGATGAAGCGGACGGGGACGGGCGGGTCCTTCTCGAGCATCTCGAGCAGGACCCCGATCCGGGCCGGCGACTCGACATGGTACGAGCCCATGTCATGGTCCATGTACCGCCGGTCGATCACCACGCCCGTGGGCATGCCCTAGCTCCTTGAGCCCGGCCGCGGAGGGGTCTCGAGGATCATCTCCGCTCGCTGCGGTGAAACTTCACGCCGTCACGGTCCGGAGCCAGTTCTTAGGTCTCCGTCCCGATGCCGGCTATTTCACCGCTTTATGCTCTCTCCGATGACACCCCTCAACCCCTTCTTCCGCGGCCTCCCGCGCGTCCGTCTCATTCCTCAATAACCTAATGCTTCGGGAAGAACTTCTCCAATTCCTCCGGCTTGGGCTTCGGGGTCAGCAGGCTGACGACGACGAGCGCGGCGAGCGAGGCGAAGAGGGCCGGATAGATCAGCGGGATGCCCCAGGGATCGCCGTCGGGGGCCGGGACGCCGGGGACCTTGGACAGGATGAAGAACGCCAGGCAGACGACGGTCCCGGCCACGATCGAGGCCAGGCCGCCGGCCTTGGTGACGCGCTTCCAGGCCAGGGCCGCGATCAGGGCCGGGGTGATGGCGACGCCGTAGATCGTGTAGGCGAAGAAGCTCATTTCCAGGACCGACTTGAGCTGCGTCGCCAGCAGGTAGGCCACGACGCCGATGGCGACGACGAAAACCTTCTGCAGCGCCACGAGGTTCTTGGGATTGGCGTCCTTCTTCATGAACCGCTGGTAGATGTCGCGCATGATCGTCGTCGACGGCGAGAGGAGATAGTTCATGCCCGTCGAGATGACGACGGCGCAGGCCGCCCCGAGCAGCAGCACGCCGACCGGGAACGGGACGAGCTCTTTCGCCGCCATCAGCACGACCTTGCCGCCGGCCTTGGGGACGCTCAGATCGATCTGGCCCTGGAGCTTGCTGAAGGCGAAGACGGCGATGACGACGACGACCGTCTCGACGAAGACCGTCCCGACCGTCCACCAGGCCACGGCCTTCTTGGCGTCTTTAGCGGACTTGGCGCTGTAGAACTTTTGGTACATGCTCTGGACGCCCAATAGCAGGAACATCGTCGACAGGAAATACCCGATGGCTTTGAGCCACGGGTGGACGCCGAATTGGCTGTTGACCACTGAGAAGTAGCCCGCGGGCAAGGCCGCCTGGGCGGTGGGCAGGCCGCCCGCCGCGACGATGACGAATGGCACCGCGAGCAGGCACGCCAGGACGATGATGATGCCGTTCGGCAGGTCCGTATAGGCGATGGCCACCATGCCGCCGAGGGCCGTGAACAGGATGACGAACCCGGCCGCGATCAGCGTCCCCGTCGCCTCGGAGATCTTGCCGTCGGTGATGACGTTGAGGATGAACCCGCCGGCCACGAACTGGTAAGACACGATCGAGACGAAGGACAGGATCAGGGCGATCGCCCCGAACAGCCGCGCCGCGGGCCCGTAGCGGACCTCGAGCACGTCCCCGACCGTGTACTGGCCGAAGGTATGGATCTTGGCCGCGAGGAAGTAGATCAGGATGATCCCGACCCAGGCGCCGGCCGCGAGCCACAGGGCCGAGAAGCCCGCCTTGGAGGCGAACTCGGCGCCGCTGATGAACGTCCCCGAGCCGATCCAGGTGCAGATCAGGGTGAAGACCATGACCTGCCACTTGAGACTCCGCCCGGCGACCATGAACTGCTCCTGGCTCTTGATCCGGCGCGACCGGATGAAGTTGAGGACCGTCAGAGCGAGGAGATACGCGAGGATGATGATGAGATAGGTCGACATGCCGCCCTCCTTGGCGCCGGGCGCGCCGGCGCCTGGACTCTTATCCGATCTCGGGCGGCGCTTCGCCGCCCTTTCTCTCGAGCTTCACCGAAAGGAGCTTGGTCATGTTGGGCTCGGCCATGGTCGTGCCGTAGATGTAGTCGGCCACTTCCATGGTCTTGTAGTTGTGGGTGATCAGGATGAACTGGGTCTGGTGCTTGATCGCCTTGAGCAGGTCGAGGAAGCGGGCCAAGTTGATGTCGTCGAGGGCCGCGTCGACCTCGTCGAGGAAGCAGAAGGGCGACGGCCGGTAGCGGAACATGGCGAAGAGGAAGGCCAGCGAGGTCAGCGATTTCTCGCCGCCCGAGAGCAGCGAGAGGTTCTGGACGCGCTTGCCCGGCGGCTGGGCGACGATCTCGACGCCGCTCTCGAGCGGGTTCTCCGGCTCGAGGAGCTTGATCTCGGCGTTGCCGCCCTTGAAGAGCGTGCTGAAGAGATTCAAGAAGTTCTTGTTGACCTCTTCGAGGGCCTTGAGGAACTGGGTCTTGCTCTCCTCGTCGATCTTGCGGATGGCCTCCTCGGTCGAGGTGATCGACTCGCGGAGGTCTTGGCGCTGCTCGGTCAGGAAGTCGAAGCGCTTCTTCTGCTCGGCGTACTCCTCCTCGGCCATGAGGTTGACCGCCTTGAAGCGGTTGACCGTCTCGCGGGCCTCGTCGAGCTCCTTCTCGACGTCCTCGTCGGTCATCTCCGCGAGGGGCCGCCATTTCTTCGTCGTCCGGCGCGGCTTGGCCGCCGGCGCCACGGCCCCCTCGGCCGCTGCCGGTTCCCCCTCGCCCTCGGCCTCTTCCTCGCCGATCTCCTCCGCCTCCACGGCCTCCTCGGCGGGCGCCGCGGCGGCGGCCGGGGCGGCCTCGGCGGCCTCCCGCATCTCGGCCTTGAGCTCGGTCAGGGTCTTCTTGAGCTCCTGCCAGCACATCTCGTCGAGGTTGACCAGGTCGCGGTCGACCTCGGCCTTGCGGATCTCGTGCCTGACGCGCTCGTTCTTGGCCGCTTCTTCTTCCTCGCGCGTTCTCCGGACGGCGGCTTCGGAGGCCTCGAGGGCCGCGCGGCCGCGCTCGAGGGCCGCCTCGGTCTCTTCGAGCCGCGTCTCGGCCTGGAGGCGCTCCGCGTCGAGCGTCTTGGCGCTCTCGTGGAGGGTCTGGATCTCTTCGCGCAGGCGGGCCTGGGCCTCCGCGCTTTCCCGGGCATCTGTTTCGAGGGCCTCGATCTTTGTCTCGGCCGCGGCCTTGCGCTTCTCCGTGGCCCGGATCTGGTCGCCGAGGCCGTTCATCTTCTCCTGGACGAGGTCGAGCCCCGCCTTCCTCTCGAAGAAACGCCGCTCGAGCTCTTCGGCCGCGGCGACGAGCCCGGCGTGGGCGCGCTCCTGCTCCTCGATCTTCTCCTTGAGCGAGCGGGACTCGGTCTCGATGCGGGCCAACCCTTCGCCCGTCCCCTGCAGGGCTTCGGTGAATTTGCCCTTCTCGCCGCGAAGGAGGTCGAGCTCCTTGCCCAGGACCGCCTGGGTCGTCCGGATCCTGTCGCCGTCGCCGCGGGCGTAGCGGAGCTCGCGCTCGCGGTCCTGGATGATGCGCTCGGTCCGCTCGAGCTCCTCGCGGACGCCGCCGAGCTCGGCTTCGAGGGCCTCGATGGCTCTCGTCCTCTCGTCGATCCCGGCCATGACCGGGACGCTGTCGGCTTCGAGGGAGGCGGCCTCGGACTCGAGCCTGCGCATTTCGGAGGCCAGGGCGACCGCGCCCTCGGCCCTCTGCCCCAGCCGGAGCAGGCCCGACGACAGGAGAAGATCGCCCGAAGGCGTCAGGAAGTTCAGCTCGGAATGCTCGATCCACGCCCGTACGGCCTCGGCGGCGTCCTTGACGATGACCGCGTCCTCGAGGCCGGCCAGCCGGTCCCGCAACCGGTCATCGGGCTCGATCAGGCTCTTGAGCTGCCCGACGACCCCGGGCCGGCTGAGCACCTCGGCCGGGATCGCCGGCCGCGCGGCGGCGGGGACGAGGAGATAGGTGCCGCGAAGGCCCGCGGGCAGTCCGCTCAGGAACTCCTCGGCCGGCACGACCCGCGACCGGGCCCCGTCCCTCCAGAACGCGTCGAAGAGCAGGGCGTTGGCGGGATCGGTCCGGATGAGGTCGGCCAGGATGCCCAATCCGCCGGGGACGTCGTCGGCCGGAGCGTCGCCGCGCTCCTTTTCGTCGATCTTGCGCAGGGCCTGGAGGTGGTAGGCGGCCTCGTCGCGCCGGGCTTTCAAGGCATCGAGCCCCTGCCGCGCCGATTCGACCGCGACCCGCTCGGTCGCCAGGGCCGTCTTGATGTCCTCGGCCCGGCTGACGAGGGATTCCCGGAGGCCGCGCTGCTCGGTGATGTCGGATTCGAGGGCGGCCGCCCGGTCCGCGTTCTCGGCCAGGAACCCGCCCTGCTCGGCGAGCTGGGCGGAGAGTTTTTCCTCCTGGCGCAGGAGGAGCTCGAGCTCCTTGTCGGCCCGGACGCTCTCGTTCTTCGTCTCGGTCAAGGCCTGGAGGGCCTGGAGGTAGAAGCCGCGCAGGCGTTCGACCTCCTGCTCGGCGTTGTGGCGCGCGTCTTTCGCGGCCGCGAGCTCGGCCCCGGAGCCGTCGACCTCGGAGCGGCTGGCCACGAGCGACCCCTCGAAGCCAGCCAGGCGTCCCTTGAGGTCCTCGATCTCCCGCGTCAAATAGAGGACGTCCGCGAGCAGCTCGTCGCGGTCGGCCTCGGCCCGCTTCTTCTGCTGTTCGTAGAACTCGAGCCGTTTCGTCTCCCGGTCGATGTCGCTCTCGACGCGGGTGGCGTTCGACTTGAGGCCGAAGAGCTTCTCCTGGGCGTCCTTGAGGGCCTTCTCGAGGTCCCAGTGCTCCTTGCGCCGGGCCGCGGCCTCGCGCTCCTCGTTCTTCAGGCGGGCCGTGGCCTCCTGCTCGCCGCCGAGGCTGGCGTCGTACTGGGCGGCCGCCTCGTGCTGGGCCTTCTCGAGGACGACGAGCTTCCTCTGGTAATGGTGGGAGGTCAGCTCGCGGATGCGCTCGCGCAGGCGCCGGTAGCGGTTGGCGGCCTGGGCTTGGCGCTGGAGGGAGTTCTTGGCCTTCTCGACCTCGATGATGATGTCCTCGAGGCGGACGAGGTTCTGCTCCGTGCTCTCGAGCTTCGATTGGGCCTGCCGCTTCTTGTCCTTGTAGTAGGCCGTGCCGGCGGCCTCCTCGATGAACAGCCGCTTCTCGGTCGGCTTGGAGGTGACGAAGTTGCCGATCGCGCCCTGCTCGATGACGAAATACTCGGAGGCGCCGATGGCGTGCTTCCAGAGCTCGTCCTGGATGTCCTTGAGCCGGACGGTCTTGCCGTTCATCCGGTATTCGCTCTCGCCGGAGCGGAAGGCGCGGTGGGAGATGGTCAGCTCTTCGTCGCCGCCGGTCAGGCTCAGGATGGCGTCGGCCATGCTGAGAGCGGGGCGCTTGGCGTTGCCGGAGAAGATGACCTCCTCGGTCCGGTCGCCGCGGACGGTCTTCTGGCGGTGGCCGCCGAGGGTCCACAGGATGGCGTCGACGAGGTTCGATTTGCCCGTGCCGTTGGGCCCGACGATGGCCGTGATGCCGGGGTGGAAAACGATCTTGGTCCGCTCGGCGAAGGACTTGAAGCCTTGCAGCTCGAGCTTCTTGATGATCATGCTCATGATATCGAGGTTCTTTCGGTCGTTTGGGCCCGGCCCCGGGGCCGGACAAGAGGGGTATTGTATGCGAATCGCCCGTCTTTTTAAAGAGGCCTTTGGCCGGCTCGGAAGATCATCTCGCCCTCATGGGAAAAGTTCGAAGACGCCGTCCGGTGCGCCGGACTCGGCGCCAAAACAACTCGCTCGGCCTGCGCTAGGCCTCGTTCAGACACGTTTTGGCGGTTTCCAGGGAAACTGCCCTCGTCCGCCACGCCGTCCGGCTGAACTTTTCCAAATCGGGCTCAATGGTCCTCCTCGCCGTCTTGTGAGGCCTCAAAACCAGATAAGAAGCGAAATCGGAATAACGGGCGGCGGGCGATTGTATCAGGTATGGAAGCGGAAGCTTCCGGGAATCCGGCGCAAGGAGGCTACGATGTTCCAAGACGCGCTGTTCGTTCCGGAAGGTCATCTCAGGGACCGGGCCATGGCGATGCCGCTGGCGGCGCTCGCCCACGCGCTCGCCCTGGCGCTTCTCGTGACGGTGCCGCTCCTCACGGTAGGGGAGCTGCCGCAGGTCGACGTCTCGGACGTCATCGTCGTTCCTGCGTTGCCTTCGACTCCGTTGCCGCCGCCCAAGGCCAGGTCAGGCAACCCCGGCGCCCGGCTCGCAAGGAAACGCCCCGTCGCGGCAATGGCCGAAGCCTGGCGCGTCGCGCCCGAGGTCGTTCCAGTCGGGATCGCTGAAGAGGGCGCTTTCGGAGCGGAAGGGTCCGACTTCGGGATCCCCGGAGGCGTCGACTACGGCTTCTCGGGGAACCTGCCCGCGAATCTCCTCGGCGACGCCCTCTACGGCCTCGTCGGCGATGTCGAGCCCGCCGTGGTCCTGGCGGTCGGAGAGGTCAAGGCTCCCAAGCTCGTCCGCCGGGTCGAGCCGGGCTACCCCGAGATGGCCCGCCTGGCCCGGGTCCAAGGGCCCGTCATCTTGGAAGCCACGACCGATGTTTACGGCCATGTGACGAGCGTTCGAGTGTTGCGATCCATTCCGCTCTTGGACGAGGCCGCTGTCGCCGCCGTCCGGCAATGGGTCTACGAGCCGCTCATGATCAACGGGCGACCGCGCCCCGTGACTTTTACCGTGACCGTCCGCTTCGAGCTGCGGTAAGCTGAGGAAATGGCCCCGCCCGGGGGCTGCCCCTCCTGACCGGGGGACATGTACCTCTGGTACGTGTCCCCGTCTCTGGTTCCTGGCCCTCTCTTATTTGACTGAAAACCCGGTTTCGTTTATCTTAATCGGGCCTCCCGATAAGCCAGCGTAGCTCAGTCGGTAGAGCAGCTGATTCGTAATCAGCAGGTCGGAGGTTCGATCCCTCTCGCTGGCTCCAGCGATTTCCCGCCAAGGCCCGCCAGCGGCTCCCGTCCGACATGACCCCGAGGAGTTCCAGGCGCTCAGAGCAGGG
>Ga0172362_10006486_pt1 | contig 10048 bp, 8 predicted proteins | sample LakKivs1_kivu2a2_FD_114534 | JGI IMG/M metagenome (GOLD analysis project Ga0172362, IMG submission 114534) | Sediment microbial communities from Lake Kivu, Rwanda - Sediment s1_kivu2a2 | ecosystem: Environmental > Aquatic > Freshwater > Lake > Sediment | place: Rwanda: Western Province, Lake... | reverse complement strand
CTGGAGGGTTTTTGAGAATCTCATCTCTTGAGATTTTTTGGGGCACGGGATTGGCGAGATTGACCGCATAGATATCGGGCGCTTTGTCTCCAGGCTTTTTCCACTGGAAATAAAGAGTCTTGCCGTCTACAGCCCAGGCCGGGCTGGATGGCGGTGTGCCGAAGAAATCCTGGCCAGCCATGATTTTCTCCAGCGAAAGCGCCGGCTTTTCTGGCGCTTGTTTTTGAGCAGAAAAGGCAGGATAAGAAGAAAACAGGATAAAGAAGAAAAAAGCGAACAACATTGCCCAGAAAGCTCTGCTTCGAGTCAGATAGCAAAGCTCAAAATTTTGATTTTTTCTTCTGGCTTTGTATCCCATGGAGTTCTCCTTTTTAAAAATAAAAAGATGGAATATTTTTTGAGTCTAAATTTTATCTAACTCTGCCTTATCTATTGCCAGTTTATACGTCTCCAGTTTATTAATCTCTAATTTCTCTGACTCTAATCTATCTCACTTTAGTCCCTTAACCCGGCGTGCGTTTTCCAGGAGGCTTTGCTGGGTGTAGAGATGCTCGCGGCAGAGAGAAAGATGGAACATCAGTTGATTTTTGATTTCACCTTCTGGTACCAGGATGATCACTCTTTCATATTTTTCTGCGAGCAGCGTTTCGCCTTTCAGAGTGCTTTGCAGGGCCTGGACCCGGTTCTTTCCAATGTATTTTGCGGGCATCGGAAGCTTACTCTGTTCACCGCTGTTCTCTGCTGGCTCAGGATTTTCCAGCCTCAGGACATCGCCCATTTTAACGAGAATTCCACTTAGCTTGTCCCAGTGCCGCATATGATTAATGGAGTTTTTGAAAAGACGCTGGCCGAGGTCCTGATGCTCGCTGAAAAGGAGAACATAATACAGGTATTCGTGCATCATTGAGTTCTCAAGCTGGCAGAGCTCATGCAAAAGCCTCAGGTCTTCGCGGCGGTCAGCTTCAGGGTTTGGCTTGAATATCAGGTCGTCTTTCCAGCCTTCTTTCTCCATGGTCGTAATCATGGCCTGAAATTGCCGGCTGTGCCTGGCTTCGTCAGCAGCAATGTTTAAAATCATATTCTGGATTTTGGGCTGCTTGATTCTCTCGAACCGGACTCTCTGATAAAGCTTGGTTACTTCATCTTCGGTCATCCTGTCTCTCTTAAGATTGTCTATGATTTTTGGATAGCGCTTGATGACGTCAGTTTTAAACGACGGCGAACCGCCCAGCTGTTTTATCAGGAGACCGATTTGAAGCGCATGGTACATTTCATCAATGCCTATCTGGATAGTCTGAGCCCTGGCATCAAAGCGACATTTCATTACCGGGTCTAAATAAAAATACCTGGCTTTGGGCATGGAATAAGCATGGATGACATATTCGAAGCTTACAGCCCATTCGTGTTCTAAGGCGATATTCAGATATTTAATCAGGGTTTTCTTATTGTTGACAAGAAAGAGCTTTTTCATTTTGCCCTTCTCCTTTCTGTTCTTTAATAAATTATAGTCATTTCGGGGGTGAAAACAAAAAGATTCTCAGGTCCAAAAATCACCCCCAAATACATCCTTAAAGGTGATTGAGCCTGCATTTAAGGTATGAAAAGCTGGAGATGCCTCAAATTGAGGCAGTGGCCAAGGTTGCCGAGGAAAAGGAGGGGGAGGAAGATCCTTCTCCTTTTTCCTCCCTTCTTTTTTATACCGTTTTTTCAGTTTCTGAAGTTACCTGCAGTTTTTTGACGTTATCAATCGCTCATTGATGACCGCTGCTCACCTCTTGATAAACAGGCGGACTTACTGATAGCTCTTTGAAGACAAGTGATAATAGCTCTTCGTTTCGTGCTTAATCATTGTGAAATGCCGTATCAGCAAATTCTCCGTTGAAGCCGTTTCTTAACAAACTGCTAAAGCTCTATATCAGGGATTTCCTGACAAACAAAGCTGTCCAACATGCTCTTAGTTCCGGGAGCAAAGCTTTTTCACAGTGATTTAGTTTTAGAGGTTTATTCTGTATAATTCAGCATAGTATGGAATTCTGGAGGAAAAAATGACTGATTTTGGTGGTGCCTTAAAGGATTTAAAAGAACATCCAGAATTCAAGCTGGCCATAATTGGCGTCCCCTTTGATGAAAAATCAAGTTATCTGCGCGGCGCGGCAGAAGGACCGGCGGCCATCCGGCGCGTTTCAACCGGAAAATGCTACAATCCCGATACTGAGCTCGGTGTTGACCTGGCTGAAGAGACTGTGCTTGTGGACCTGGGTGATGTCGATACTTCGGGCGACATGCTGAAGACTTTTTCTGAAATAGAAAAGAGGATTTCAGAAATCGTGGCTAAAAAAGCAGTGCCCATCATCCTCGGCGGGGACCATTCGATTACTTATCCGGCCGTAAAAGCTGTGGCCGGACATTTTGAAAACCTGGACTTGCTCTATATTGATGCTCATCCCGACATGTATCAAGACCTTTATGGTGACTTCCTTTCTCATGCCTCGACCATGGCCAGGATTCTTGAAGATAATCTGGTCGCCAATGTGGTTCAGGTCGGCATAAGGTCCACAACTCCGGAGCAAGAATCTTTGGCCAAAAAGAAAAAGGTCAGGACGGTTAAGGCGCGCGAACTTTACGGCAATTTGGTCCTGGAATTTCCAAATCCCCTCTACATTTCTCTTGACCTCGATGTTTTTGACCCGGCTTTTGCTCCAGGTGTTTCTCATCATGAACCCGGAGGATTTAGCTCAAGACAGGTGCTGGAATTAATCCATAATCTTAAAGCGAAAATCGTTGGGTTTGACCTGGTCGAGCTTAATCCATCAAGAGACGTTTCGGGCATCACGGCTGCCCTGGCTTTTAAGTTAATCAAAGAAATAGCCGGCAGAGTGATAGAACCTTAAAAATCAGAAGGAGGAGCACGATGAAAAAATATTTACTGGTTATCGCGGCGGCTTTGGTCCTCGGCCTGCTCATTTTTTCGGCTCAGAGTCAAAGTAAAGTTTCTTTTGACCGGTATTTCCTGGACAAGACGATGAGGGTTGACTATTACCATGTCGGCGATAGCAAAGAAGAGGTCGTTTCTCTTGATAGAGTGTATCAGCAGGGAATCTGGGCAGGTTCGCTCAAGAACCTGGTGGACCCGTTCATGCGCGGAAGGTACTGTGCTAAGGTTTATGATGCGGCCAGCGGGCAGCTCCTTTTTTCCCTGGCTTATGACAGTCTGTTTGGTGAATATAAAACCACGGATGAAGCTCTTAAGGGAGTAAAAAGAACATTTCATGAATCAGTTCTGATTCCATATCCAAAGAATAAGGTTACGCTGGCTATTGAGGTTAGAGACCGGGAAAATAAATTTCAACAGATTTTTGCTCAGGAAATAGACCCGGCTTCAATTTATGTGGTGAAAGAAGGGCTGGAACCAGGGGTCAAGGTTTTTGAACTTAAAAAGAGCGGCCATCCCCATGAAAAAGTGGATGTGGCTTTTCTGGCTGAAGGCTACAGGGAAGAAGAGGAAGCCAAGCTAAGAAAGGACCTTGACCGCTTCATGAAAGTCTTTTTCAATCAGGAGCCGTATAGAAGTCTTAAAGATAAGTTTAACGTTTATGGGGTTTTCAAGCCTTCGGCTGATAGCGGCTGTGATGAGCCGGGTTACGGTCAGTTCAAGCAAACCGCGCTCGGCTGTACTTTTGATTCTTTTGGTTCGGAACGCTACCTGCTGACCGAAGATAACCGCCGGGTGCGCGACGTTGTGGCGCATGTTCCCTATGACGCTGTTCTCATCATGGTCAATCATCAGCGTTATGGCGGAGGCGGAATCTATAACCTTTACTGCACTTTTACGACAGATAATCAGTGGTATGAATACTTGATGCTGCATGAGTTCGGGCATTCTTTTACCGGACTGGCTGATGAGTATTACACCTCTCAGGTTGCTTATAACGAATTTTATCCGAGGGGCATAGAACCTGTGGAGCCCAACATTACTGCTCTTCTTGACCCCAAAAGCCTCAAATGGAAAAGCCTTGTCTCTCCAGGCGTAGCCGTTCCCACCCTCTGGGAAAAGGAAGAATTCGACCGCATGGATAATGCTTACCAGAAGGTCAGGCAGGAAGTTAACGAAAAAATCGCCAGGTTGAAAAGGGAGGGAGCTCCAAAGGAAGAAATTGCCAGGCTGGAAGAAGAAAGCGAGAGGCTTTCTCTGGAGCAAGCCCGGAAGGTTGACGAATTTCTTTCTAAGAGCAAGTATGCGGGCAAACTTGGTGCCTTTGAGGGAGCCGGCTATTCTTCGACCGGCCTTTACCGGCCAGCAGTTGATTGCATTATGTTCACCAAAGGCAAAAAACCATACTGCCCGGTCTGTGAACAGGCAGTCAGAAGGATGATTGAGTTCTATTGTAGATGATGGCCGTGTAGCCGGAGAAACTTAACCGGAAGAGTTCTTATCCGCACCACCCAACAATTTTTCTCGCCGAATGCGATGAAGATACATCTCCGCGTCTATATTTAATGTTACACGTTTGCGAATTCGCAACACACGAAAATTGAGTCAGAATGCGGGCTGTTGTCAGCAAAAGGGGGGTTGATGATGGGAACCAAAAAGGTGGGGGCTTTCCCCAGCCCGCCCAGGAAAGCCACTTTTATTATAAAATAAAAGTATCAGAAATCAAGTCTTTTTTTATTATTTTATTTTCTTAAATATCAAGAAGATAGAAAAACTCAGCCGGAAAATTGCGTTAACGTTTTCACTGTCATGAAAGAATTTTAAAGGATTTCTTATGAAAGAATCAGGAAAAGTCTACAGGTTGGACAACAGAATAGAAAGAGGAGGAAATTTCTCGGAGTTAATCTTCCTTTGGTCGTTTTTTGTTCGTTTAGAAGCGCCTTTTGACAGCCGATTTTAAAAATGAGTCGGGATAAACGAGAGGTGCCGGAATAAAATTTCAATCGTTGTCATCATCACTGCCAGAGACTCGAGCGGTGCGATGGCTCTTGCCTATTTTTGTATTTGTAAGACGCAATAGATGAGAAAATCAAACACTTCAGACTGAATGTTTTCAGGCTGAATCTCAGATATTTCTCGCCAAATAGTTTTGATTTAATTAAAATATTCGTGGTTAAAATTATTTTCAGGAGATAAGAATATGAATCCGTCAGATAATAAAGAAAAGAAAATCGATATCAAAGTCGACGAGAGCATCGCTGCGGGACAGTATTCAAATTTAGCAGCCATCCGTCACAGCCGGGAAGAGTTCATTTTTGATTTCGCTTTTATCTTTCCTGATGGTCCGATGGGCAAATTAATCTCGCGCGTTATCCTGAGTCCGGCCCATGCTAAAAGATTTTTTGAGGCGCTGGAGGAGAATCTGAGAAGATATGAGGGAATGTTCGGCCCGATCGTTCCGGCAGATGTGCCGCCGGGAGTGGGTTTTGTTCAATAATCTACTCGAGAAAAAAGTTAGGAATAAGCTTGACATCTGCAGTTAAATTTAATAAAAGAAAACAAGACCTATTTTGGGTGTAAAAAAAATTTAAGACGGAGGGATGGATCGTGAAAAGACTAATTGTTTCGGCAATTCTTTTTGTCTTTGTGTTGGGCTCAGTCGCTTTTGGTTCAGGCTTCTTGATTTACGAACATGGAGCTGCAGCTCAGGCCATCGCTGGAGCTTTTGCCAGCATCGCCAACGACCCCACAGCTGTTTTTTACAATCCAGCTGGCATTGCCTGGCTGAAAGGGACTCAGGTTAGTATCGGTGGAACTTTTATCTTCCCAGCAGGCTCTCTTTCCCTTCCCAACTGGCCGGATCCCACATTTCAGAAGGTTTATCAACTGGACCAGACTTTCTTTCCTCCACATTTTTATCTGACCCATCAATTTGGCTCCAGAGTGACCGCTGGATTCGGAGTTTTTGCTCCTTATGGTCTTGGGACTTCCTGGCCGGTTAATTATCCCTTAAAGTACATCTGCACCGAAACTTCGATGCAGACCATCTTTTTTAATCCGGCGGTCGCTTTCTTGCTGAGCGACAATTTTGCGATCGGGGTGGGGGTCTCTTATATTCATTCTTCTCTTTCTCTTGATCTGGTCAGATATGTTGAAATTCCTGATGTCTGGGCCGGTGACGTTCCTGCTTCCTTAAAGAAGGCTAAAGGCGATTCTGTAGGTTTCAATGCTGGTCTGCTCTATAAGAAAGATAGATTCTCAGTGGGAATTAACTGGAGAAGCGGCTTCACGGTTGATTATGTTGGAACCCTGAGTCTGGATAAGAGCAATGTTCCTGCGCCACTTCGGCCATACATTCCCGATATGGGGACAGTGGGCACTGCCTTCAAGCATCCGCATATTTTCTGTTTCGGAGCTTCTTATCAAGCCACGGATAAACTCTTACTGTCTGCTGAATTTCAGTACTTCACCTGGAGTGTTTATGACGAATATGTGATCAAGATCGGATACACTGGCGGTGGCGCGGAATTAGAAGAAGAGACGGTTGAAGAGAATTTCAAAGATTCTATCATCCTGAGAGCCGGTTTCCAGTATATGCTGAAAGAATATTTTGCTCTGCGGGCAGGTTTTATTTATGACCAGGCCCCACAACCTGTAGAAACCATGGACCCGTCGCTCCCTGATGCCAGCCGGGTGGCATTCACTGCTGGTTTTGGTTATACTAAGAACAGAATTAAAGTTGATGTGGGCTATCAGTATGAACTTTTCTCTGACCGCACTTCTCCCAACAGGTATATTTATGCCCTGGGACTCGGCGAAGGAACGTATCACACCAGCGCCCAGCTCCTTGGTTTCACCCTGGGCTACAGATTTTAGGTTTTGAAAAAATTTTTTTTGGAGGTTTAATTCATGCCTTACGCATTCACAAACACAAAAGGGGTTACTTACTATCTGCATTCCCGCGAAGTCAATCTGCGTGGCGGCAAGAAGCAGACTATCTACTATTTTGCCAGAGACATCAGACCCGGGGCCCTCGAATCCGTTCCCGCTGGTTATCAGGTTGTGGAAACGGCAAAGACCGGGATGCCTATTTTAAAGAAGATATAATTCACGAGTTGGCATTCTTCAGGAGATAAGTTCTCCGTTAATAAAAAGGGAGCTATCTTGGAATAAAAGATGGCTCCCTTTTGCATTTATAAATATTTTGACTTGATTTTTGGGTCTGAATTATACTTGAGTGATGAAAATCAAGAGAACGATATTTTTTTGTCTACTGTTATCAATTTATTTTTTTATATCAGTTTCCTGTACATCTCAGAAGCAGCCTGAAAAACGGGAAGCGGGCGCTGAAACCTTAAAAATTGCCGTTATTCCTAAGGGAACTACACATGAGTTCTGGAAGGCTGTTCATGCCGGCGCGGTTAAGGCTTCGCAGGAACTGGGTGTAGAGATATTCTGGAAAGGTCCACAAAAAGAGGATGACCGGGCCCAGCAAATTACAGTGGTTGAAGATTTCATCAACCGCCGGGTTGATGGCATCGTGCTGGCCCCGCTTGACGACCGGGCCATGGTCCGTCCGGTCGATGAGGCGATGAGAGAAAAAATTCCCGTGGTCATCATAGACTCTAACCTTCAGGGCGATAATTATATAAGTTTTGTGGCCACTGATAATTATCATGGCGGAGTCATTGCTGCTCATCGTCTGGCAGAAGTTCTTGGCAAAAAGGGAAAGATTTTTTTAATCAGATATCTGGAAGGCTCGGCCAGCACCACGTATAGAGAGCAGGGCTTTCTGGAGACTATGGCTAAAGACTATCCGGAGATTGAATTTCTGGTAAAAGACCAGTTCGCCGGGACAACCACTGAATCCGCTTATCAGCTCACAGAAAATCTCTTGAGTCGTTACCCGCAGGTAGAAGGAATTTTTGCCCCGAATGAATCCAGTATTTTCGGCTCTTTGAGAGCTCTGCAGGACTCGGGTCTGGCTGGCCGCGTAAAACTGGTCGGTTTCGACAGCTCAGCCAAATTGATTCAGGCCATGCAGAATAAAGAGTTGCACGGTCTTGTTCTTCAGGACCCGATGAAGATGGGTTATCTTGGAGTTAAAGTTATCGTAGATTATCTTCAGGGAAAGTCGGTTGAGAAAAGAATCGATACTGGCGTCAGGCTGGCTACGCCGGAAAATATGCATTCGCCTGAAATCAGGGACCTGCTTGAACCTGGCGTTTCAAAATACGTTCGATAAAATTATAGAATTTTATTTATGATGACTGATGAGCAATTCCTTCGTTTGATTTCAATCTCCAAGAGTTTTGGAAACAATCTGGTTCTTGACAGCGTGAACTTTGAGTTGCGGAAGGGAGAAGTTCATGCCCTGCTTGGTGAAAACGGGGCAGGCAAAAGCACACTGGTCAAAATTCTGAGCGGTGCCTATAAACCTGATTCAGGACGGATGTCGGTAGCTGGAGTCGATTATCGTCCCTCCAGCCCGCTCGATGGCTTAAAAAAAGGAATTGCCGTCATCTACCAGGAGCTGAACCTGGCTCCTCATCTCACGGTTGAAGAAAACATCATGCTCGGTCAGGAAGAAAATCGCTTCGGTTTTGTTGACAAAAAAAGAAACAGAAAAACAATAATGCAAGTCCTCGAATTTCTTCACCATCCCGAAATCTCGCCCGATATTCCTGTAAGAAAACTGACTGTCGGAGCCAGACAGATAGTGGAAATTGCCCGGGCACTGGTCAGCCGGGCTATGATTCTTGTCATGGATGAGCCGACAAGCAGTCTCTCCCAGGAGGATACCCAGAGATTGTTTCAGATCATCAGAAAATTGAAGGATGAGGATGTCGGAATAATCCATGTCAGTCATTTTCTTGAAGAGGTCGTGGAAATCGCTGACCGCTTTACGGTGCTCAGGGACGGGAAAGTGGCTGGCTGCGGAAACATTTCAGAAACATCGATAGAAGGGCTTATCCAGATGATGATCGGTCAGAGGTTGTCAGAACTTTTTCCCCGAATTCCTCACCAGCCTGGAGGAGTTCTGTTAAGCTGCCGGGACATAGAGGGAAAGACCATGGACAAAGCAGTTACTCTGGAGCTTTGTCGGGGTGAAATCCTGGGAGTGGCGGGTCTGGTCGGTTCCGGCCGGACAGAGTTTTTAAGAACTTTGTTCGGGCTGGACCGTCTTGAAAAGGGAGTGGTCGTTGTTTCAGGCGAGTCGTTTAAACCGAAACATCCAGAAGAAAGCATCAAGCGGGGACTTGGTTTCTTGAGTGAAGACCGGCAGACTGAAGGCCTGGCGGTTAGAATGTCGCTGGCGGATAATCTCACGTTGAGTCAGCTGAGGTTTTATAGCCGGAAAGGGTTTTTACGAGTCAAAAAGCAGAGACAGGCTGCAGATGAATGGGTTAATAAACTGAATATAAAGGCCCGGTCGGCCCAGCAGGTCGTTTTCACTCTCTCCGGCGGCAATCAACAGAAAGTCGCTTTAGCCAGGCTGCTTCATCAGGAGGCTGAAGTTTTTCTGCTCGATGAGCCGACTCGTGGGATTGATGTCATGAGTAAGGCCCAGATTTATGAGATCATGGGCCGTTTAGCCAGCCAGGACAAATCAGTTATTTTTGTCAGCTCCTACCTGCCAGAATTGCTGGGCGTCTCAGATAGAATAGCGGTTTTTCATCGGGGACAGCTCGTAGAAGCAAGACCGGCGGCTTATTGGTCCGAAGCCAGTTTGATGAAAGCAGCCATAACCGGAAAGGAATCCTGATATCTTATTAATCCAGGAGCGAGATAGTGAATAAAACCAGATTGAGCTTAAAAAGAATCGCGGGGCTTCTTGGGCCATTTGTTGGGTTGATTCTGGTCATTTCTATTTTTTCCCTGATGCCTGAAGTTTCTGACCGGTTTCTTCGCCTGGCGAACATAAGAAGTGTAGCCACCCAGTCAGTTATAGTAGCTTTGAGCGCCCTCGGTATGACCCTGATCATCATCAGCGGAGGAATTGACCTTTCAGCCGCTTCCAACCTGGCACTCAGCTGTGTGCTGGTAGCTTTTGCCATCAACCTCGGGCTGCCACCGGTTCTGGCTGCCTTAGTCGGAGTAGCCAGCGGCGGCCTG
>Ga0172362_10006483_pt1 | contig 10051 bp, 8 predicted proteins | sample LakKivs1_kivu2a2_FD_114534 | JGI IMG/M metagenome (GOLD analysis project Ga0172362, IMG submission 114534) | Sediment microbial communities from Lake Kivu, Rwanda - Sediment s1_kivu2a2 | ecosystem: Environmental > Aquatic > Freshwater > Lake > Sediment | place: Rwanda: Western Province, Lake... | reverse complement strand
TGGGAATATGCAGATTTGTTTGCTTTAGGTGCTCCATTGGCAAACCTTGCAAACAGGATTGGATGCTTTTTTGAGGGCTGCTGTTATGGAAATCCAGTTGTTATGAATATTCCATGGGCAGTTCAGTATAAAGATGCTTTAAGGCATCCAACGCAAATTTATCATGCATTATCAGCAGTTATAATTTTTATAATCCTTTTAAGACTAAACAAAAAGAAAAACTTCAACGGCTTCATGGTCTTGTCTTATCTTGTTTTATACTCAGTTTTCCGCTTTGTTGTTGAGTTTTTCAGGCATGTTGATGAAAAGTATGTCTTTTTCTCGCTTACAGGCTCACAGTGGATAGCTATTTTCATGATAGCTTTTGCAGGCTTAGTGATATACAAGAAAAGCAATAGATTCAAAGAACTTAATCTTTAATTTAAAGAGCTTTTAATTATATTTCTAACAAAATCCAATGCCTTATCAGCAAATTCTTTTTTGAATGAGCCCATTGCAAAGCTATCACGGCCGCCTCCTTTGCCATTAAACTTTTCCATAATGTTTTTCAGAAGTTCATTTGCCTTAAAACCAGAATCTTCTGAAGCAACAATAATTACCTGGGCATTATCCCCAAGCTTGTTCAAAAAGCAAACAATTGTTTTTTCTTTTAATAATGAGGCAGCATGGTCAACTAATTGCTTTCTTTCAATATCCTCAAATATATTTGATATAAAACTAATATTACTGATTTTTTCTTTGTTTACATCCTGAACCAGCTTAGAGCTGAGCTCCCTTATCCTGTTTGTTTTAAGCTCATTATCAGCCATTAGGTTTTTGATGAAATCAGGAACCTGTTTTACATCTTTTTTTATGATTGAGGAAGACAGTCTTGCAATCCTTGCGAGCTCAAACAAATCATCAGAGACATCTGTCTTAAACCTTATTTCATAAGCACCTTTAACAATGTTGAATTTTGTGATTAGAATATTTCCAATAAAATCTGTCTTGAAGGCATGGGTTCCTGTGCATGCTGCAATGTCATGGCCCTTAATCTCAACAAGCCTTATTTTATTGCTCTTTATTCTATCTAGCTTTATTCTTAGGCCTTTTATGCCTTTTGCCTCTTCTTTTGAAACCTCTTTAACAACTATATCCCTGCCTTGTTTTATAACATGGTTTGCAATTTTTTCTGCCTCAAACAGCTTTTCCCATGTTAAATCCTTGCATTTAACAAAAAGGGAGGATTCATGCTCATCAAGCATTATTTTATCAACTTTAGCATCCTTTATTATTTTCAGCAAAGCTCCAACAAAGATATGCTCTCCTGAGTGCATTCTTACAAGGCTGAGCCTTCTCTTAATGTCATGCTCGCATGCAATAGCGTCCCCTTTCTTCAAGGTTCCACTAACAACTCTAACTTTGTGGATTATTTTATTGTTTTTTTTAAAAACATCAACAACCTCTCCATTGAAGCTGTTGTTTTTTATTGTTCCTTTATCATGCGGCTGGCCCCCTCCAGAAGGGTAAAAAATAGTGTCATCTAGTTCAACCAAAACAAAGCCGTCTTTTTCCTCAATATTTGTTATTTTTGCGTCTTTTTTATGCAAAAAGGGCTTTTGATAGGTTTCCATCTATCCAACCAGCCTCTTAATAATCTCATTAACATGCTTTGGAGAGGCCTTTCCTTTAGTGGCTTTCATGACCTGACCCACAAGATAATTAAGAGCCTCTTTTCTTCCTTTTTTATAGTCAGAAACAACCTTATTATTATTTTTTACAACATTCCTACATAGTTTTTCAAGCTCTTCAACACCGAAGATAGCCATTAGTTTATGCTTTTTTACATAGCTGTTTACATCAAATGGCTTTTCAGCAAGTTTTTCAAGTAGCTTTTGAGCAGTTGTTTCTGTTATTTTTTTATTTTCAATTAAGCTTAGTAAACCAATAAGGTGTTTTTCATTTATTTTAGTGTCAGAAAGCTCTTTCTTATTATAATTCAATACTCTTAATAGCTCAAACCTAAGCCATCTTGCTGCAAGCATTGGATTTATTTTCTTGGCTGTTTTCTCAAACAGCTCAGAAAGCATTATATCAGAGCAGATAACAAATGCATCCTCTTTCTTAATTTTGTATTTTTCTGTAAATCTTTTTATTTTTTCATCAGGCCCCTCAGGAAGCTTATCTCTTATTTTCTTAATATCTTTTTCAGTTAATTTAATCACAGGCAGGTCTGGCTCTGGAATAAACATATAGTCAGCTGCCTGTTCTTTTAAGCGCATGAAAACAGTTTTATTGTTTTTCTCATCAAATGCCCTTGTCTGCTGTTTTATTGCCCTGCCTTCACTAACCTCTTTTTCCTGTCTTAATATCTCATACTCAATTGCCCTTACAATGTTTTTAAACGAGTTGATGTTTTTTATCTCTACTCTGTTGAATAACGGGCCAATAGAAACATTTACATCTGCCTTTACTCCGGAGTTCTTATCAATTGCCTTTATATAGCTTAAGGTTGTTAATAATGCCTTTAACCATTCCCTCAACTGCCCTGCTGACTTAAAGTCAGGCTCTGTCACAATCTCGACCAATGGAAATCCTGAGCGGTTAAAGTCAACATTTCCTGTTATAGGATCCCATCTTGCAGGGTCTTCCTCTAAATGAACATCAGATATTCCTATGCCAAGGAATTTCCCATTTACACCAACTGGAAAAGAATATGAGCCAGAGATTGTTTTCTGGAAGCCAGCAGGAAGGTCAGGCCATGAATAATGCTTTCTCTGGAACAATAATCTTTTGTTTAGTTTGCATCCAAGCATTAAGGCAATTGCAATTATCTTATCAACTGCTTCTTTATTAGGCAGCATTGGCTTTGAGCCAGGCATTGCAGTGCATATTGGGCAGATGTTTTTGTTTGGAGTTGCATTCTCATCAATAGCGCAGTTGCAGAACAGCTTGGTTTTATTCTCTACATTGATATAGCCGTGTATCTCGAGGCCGCACTTTAGTTGAGCCATATACAAGGATTAACCTAAAATGTTTATATAACTTACGGATTTACGACTTTTATCCCAAATGCCCGTGTAGCATAATTATCAGGGCCAATCAATGCTTTGCATCTGTAGTCTGTTTGTATTGCCTCTCCTGTTACATTTATAGTTAAAGGGAACACCTCTATATGGTCTTTTTCAAGGTTTTCTATTTTTTCTGTATATTCAAAAACAATATCTGTTTCGGGCTTTGCCGCAGAATGCATTGCCTCGTAACACAGGAATTCAATTGTAAAGCTAGATGATTCATCCTTTTGGTTCATCACACCAAAATAAAGTGTTTCCTGATTTCTTCTTTGAATTTCAAATGATGACTTTGTCATTGCAAATTTGTTTCTTCTGTCTGCAATTGTTTCCCTTAATTCAGCTGCTTCAGCTGTTTCAGTTTCCTGAATTTCTTCTTCATCTGTTTCAATCGGTTCTGTTAAATCAGAATAATCATCTATGCTTTCTTCAGGCTTTTGAACATCAACATCTGCGGCTTCGCTTGCATCTTTCTGGTCTTCAACCTGTTCAGCGCATCCTGAAACCAAAAACAAACTTACTATTAAAATAAGAAACATAATTTTTTTCATTTTTATCACCTTTTTTATCTTTAGTTGATTATTTTATTTAAATATTTTGATTTATGGTGTTTTCCTGGCCATAGTCCTTGGGAAGGGTATTGTGTTCTTTATGTTATCTAACTTGCAGAGCCATGCAATAACCCTTTCAACTCCTAGGCCATATCCTGAATGAGGCACTTTTCCATATCTCCTTGTGTCAAAATACCACTCATACTTTTCAGGCTTTTCACCTTGTTCTGTTAAAGACTTTTTCATTTCCTCAATATTAATGTCTCTTTCGCTTCCGCCAATTATTTCGCCATAACCTTCTGGAGCAAGCATATCAAAGCACAATGCTGTTTCTGGGTTTTTTGGGTCTTTTGGCTTGTAAAAGGCCATTATCTTCTTTGGATAATGAGTTATTATTATTGGCTTTTCATACTTCTTTGAAATTATATCCTCTTCTGCTGTTCTCAGGTCCTTGCCCCACTCTATTTCAATGCCCTCTTTTTTTAATTCCTCTAAAACTTGGGTGTATGTAAGCCTTGGAAATGGTGTTTTTATTTTCTTCAGCTTTTCAATGTCCTGTCCCAAAAACTTTAACTGCTCTTCATTATTCTCAACAACATATTTCACAACAAATGCAACTAAATCCTCTGCATTTTTCAGTATGCCATCAAACTTACACCAAGCAATCTCTGTTTCTGCCATCCAGAACTCAGACAAATGCCTTGATGTTTTTGATTTTTCAGCCCTGAAGCATGGAGAGATTGTATATATTTTTTCCAAAGCAGAAATCATTGCCTCTGCATAAAGCTGCCATGATTGTGTTAAGTAAACAATGTCATCAAAGTATTTAACCTCGAACAAAGTTGAGCCACCTTCACAGCTAGTAGGTGAAAACATAGGCGAGTGTGTTTCATAAAAGCCGAGGTCATTGAAAAACTTCCTTATTGCCTGAAAAACAGCAGACCTTATTTTCAAGATTGCAGTCATCTTTCTTGACCTTAGCCATAAATGCCTGTTATCCAATAAAAATTCAGGGCTCTGGTCTTTTGTTATTGGGAATGTGTCGCTTTCTCCTACAATATTTAATGAAGAAACAGCTATCTCAAATCCAGTTGGGGCCCTTTCATCTTTTTTTATATTTCCAGCTATTTCAAGAGAGCATTCTATTGTTACATTTAAAGCTTTTTTCCAAAGTTCTTTATTTACCTTTGATTTTTCAACAACACACTGTATAATGTCTGTTGAATCCCTTAATGTTATAAAGGCCATCTTGTTGCTGCTTCTAAAACGATAGCACCATCCCCTTATGTTTACTTGGCCAGTTTGTTTTTCCATTGCCTGTTTGATTGATATAAATTCCATAAATCTACACCAAAACATAATAGAAAGGCGTTATTTATAAAATTTTGTAAAATTAGGAAAATATTTAATAAAAGGCTTATTCTTTTGTTTTATGTTCAAGATTCAATATGAGGATGAAAAGAGCAATGCAAGGGCAGGCCTGTTGAAAACAACGCATGGCAAGTTAGAAACACCTTTCTTCATGCCTGTTGCAACAAAGGCAATAGGAAAATATATTGGAACCTTTGATTACAATGAAATAAATGCAAATGCAATAATATGCAATGCTTTTATTCTTTCTCTGAGGCCAGGAGTAGAAGTAATCAAAAAAGCGGGCGGGATTCATAAATTTATGAACTTCAATAAGACAATTTTCACAGACTGCGGCGGATTCCAGATGCTAAGAAAAAGTTTTTTGCAAGGCTCGACAAAAAAAGGAATTTATTTTACAAATCCATTTGACAACTCAACAGAGTTTGTAATCCCAGAAAAAATAATGCATATTGAACAAACAATTAATTCAGATGTTGCAATGGTTTTAGATGATGTCTCTCCTTACGGGGCTTCATATGAGCAGTTTGTCAATTCCCTGAAAAACACAATGGTTTGGGCAGAGCAATGCAAAAAATACCACAGAAATAAAAAGCAGTTATTGTTCGGCATTGTGCAGGGCGGTTTTTTCAAGGATTTAAGAGAGGAAAGTGCAAAATTTACAAGCTCTCTTGATTTTGACGGAATAGCTATTGGCGGACTAGCAATAGGAGAGCCAATAAAAGAAATGTTCAAAGCTATAAACTATGCAATGCCTTATATCACAAAGGAAAAAATACATTATATCATGGGAGTTGGGAGCCCTGACCATTTACTGGAATGCATAAGCAAGGGCATTGATTGCTTTGATTCTGTCTTTCCAACGCAGAATGCAAGGCACAATACCTTATTTACCTCAAATGGCAAGATTTCAATAAAAAAAGCAAAGTACAAGTTTGACTTAAGCCCAATTGACAAAAACTGCAGCTGCAAAATATGTGAAAATCTGACAAGAAGCTACCTGCATCATCTGGCCAAGATAGATGACCCAGAGGCAAAGAGGTATATGCAGCACCACAACCTTTATTTTACGCTAGAGCTCATGAAAAATGCCAGAACAGCGATAAAGGAAAACAGGTTTGAAAAGTTTAAAAAAGAGTTTGAAAAAAGGTTTAAAAAAAATCATTAGGTTATTTTTTCTTAAGCATATCAAGCTTTAGATGCAATTCCTTTAGTTGAGTTTCATCAACATCAGATGGTGAGCCATCCATTGGGCACTGGGCCGCTTTGTTCTTAGGGAAAGCTATTATTTCCCTTATATCATTTAATCCAACCATCAAAGCAACAGTCCTGTCAAGGCCAAGGCCCATTCCTCCATGCACTGGGCCGCCATACTCATAGGCCTCAAGCAGAAACCCAAATTTCTCTTTTGCCTCTTGTTTTGTCATTCCAATAAACTTCATTATCCTCTCCTGGAGCTCAGGAGAGCTGACTCTTATTGAGCCTGACCCAATCTCAATACCATTTAAAACAAGATCCCAGAGATCACCTATAACCTTATTAGGCCTTTTCTCAAAATCCTTTATGAATTCCTGCTTTGGCATTGTGAACATATGGTGCTCAGGATCCCATCTTCCCTTGTCTTCATTCCATGCAAACAGAGGAAAATCCTTTATCCAGCAGAGCTTAAAATCATTTTTTTTAACTAAATTAAGGTCATCTCTTAGCTTTAGCCTTAGCTTGCCAAGAGTTTCATCAACAATCTTATGGCTGCCTGCAACAAACATTAAAATAGTTTCCTTTTTTGCCTTTGTTCTTTTCAGCAGTTCCTTTTGCACATCAGTGCTAAAGTACTTGACAATGCTGCTTTCAAGACCACTGCCTGAAACCCTCATCCAGGCCATTCCATTTGCCCTGTTTTTCTGGCAGAAGCCAATGTATTTGTCAAGCTCCTTCCTGCTAAGGTCTTTTTCTGGGTTTATGCATTTTACTGTTTCAGCATTTTTGAAAACCGAGAAATCTGATTTCTTGACAATGTCTGTTACATCAATCAGCTCAAGCCCAAATCTTATATCTGGCTTGTCTACTCCAAAGCGTTCTATTGATTCCCTGTATGTAAATACAGGAAATTTCTCTAGATTAATATTCAAGACTTTTTTAAAGAGATGCTTGTAAAGCCCTTCTGTAAACTCCCTTATCTCATCGCTTGTTACAAAGCTCATCTCAAAATCAAACTGCATATGTTCCGGTTGCCTGTCAGTTCTTAAGTCTTCATCTCTTAGGCAGATAGCTGTTTGGTAGTATCTGTCAAATCCTGCAATCATCAATATCTGCTTATATAACTGTGGGCTTTGCGGTAAAGCATAAAATTTTCCTGGATTTACCCTTGAGGGAACAATATAATCACGGGCTCCTTCTGGTGTTGACTTGACAAGCATTGGTGTTGTTATCTCTATAAAATCATGCTTATTGAAGTAATCCCTTGCAGCTGTTACAATTTTGTGCCTTAGAGCAAGCCTTTCCTGCATTATTGGCCTTCTCAAATCAAGATACCTATATTTTAATCTTGTTTCCTCTCCAGCTTCAGCCCTGTCATCAATCTCAATTGGAGGGGTTTTTGCCTTGTTTAGAACCTTGAGCTCGTCAACCAAAACCTCAATCTCTCCTGTTTTCAGCTTTGGGTTTATCATGCCCTTTTTTCTGCTCCTTATCTTGCCTTTTATCTCAAGAACAAACTCGCGGCCAATGTGCTCAGCCATTTTATGAGTATCTTTATTGTGCGAGGGGTCAAAAACTATTTGTGTTAGGCCATGCCTGTCTCTAAGGTCAATAAAAATTAACCCGCCATGGTCTCTTCTGCTCTGTGTCCAGCCACAAAGCACTACTGTCCTGCCTATATCTTTTTTTGTAAGCTCTCCGCAGCTATTTGTTCTTCTCATATTATCCCTTTTTAAAAGAATTATATATATTCTATATAAAGATTGTGGTATAAAAAATCCTTACCAGTCAAGGTCATTTAAATCCTGTGCCAAACTATCCAAATCCTGTATATCTAAATCATCATCCATTGCTTCAATATCAGAGATGTCTGTAGATATTTCATTAACTGCTTCATCTCCTTTTTCCTCAGGAGATGGTTGTTCTTCAGGTGTTGGTTCTACAGCAGTTTTTGTGCAGCCAGCAACAAAGAACATTGTTATAATTATTAAAATCAGCATGAAAATCATTTTTTTCTGCATCATTACATCACCTTTTTTATTCAATAATTGTGGTTATTTAAATAATTTGCTTTGTTTTAGGAATCTATTTATCTACTTCAGAATAAGAAAACTTAAATAAGCATAATTATCCCAAGATTTAAGGAATATGGAAACTTCAACAATTGTTTTTGGCATTATTGGTGGGCTTGCATTATTTATATATGGTATTCACTTATTAAGCGAGGGCCTGCAAAAGGCTGCTGGCAGAAAATTAAAGACAATATTAGAAAAATTAACAGACAGGCCGATTAAGGGAATTTTAGGCGGGGCCATTATTACAGCAATAATCCAGAGCAGCAGCATAACAACAGTAACATTAGTTGGATTGATTAATGCTGGCCTTATGACATTAGAGCAATCAGTTGGTGTTATAATCGGCAGCAATATAGGAACAACAGTTACTGCACAGTTAGTTGCATTCAAAGTTGGAAAGTATGCTTTGCCAATAATTGCAATAGGCACAGCATTATTACTTATAGGAAAAAAGAAAAAAACACATTACATTGGCCAGGTTTTTTTGGGTTTTGGTCTTCTTTTCCTGGGAATGAACCTTATGGCAGATGGAGCAAGGCCGCTGCAGGACTCTGTGTTTTTCCTGAATATGATAACCAGTTTTTCTGAAGTACCTGTTTTAGGGGTTTTGGCTGGAGCATTGTTCACTGGAATTATCCAGAGCAGCTCTGCAACCTCTGGCTTGGTAATTGCAATGGGCATGGAGAATATTATTAATTTAAAAGCAGCTATTGCCATAATTATAGGTGCTAATATTGGAACATGTGTTACTGTTCTTATTGCCTCTATTGGCTCTTCAATATCCTCAAAAAGGGCTGCCTGGTTTCATCTTATATTCAAAATAATAGGAGCCGTAATTTTTATTCCGTTTATCTCATTATTTACAAATCTTGTTTCTCTGACGTCAAATAACCTTCCAAGGCAGATTGCCAATGCCCACACTTTATTTAATGTTTCTACTGCATTTTTGCTATTGCCCTTTATCTTTGTCTTGATTAGTTTTCTTAAAAAACTGATCCCTGGAAAGGATGTAAGGATTGATAGGGGAACTAAATTTCTGGAGAAAAGGGTTTTAAATACGCCGTCTATTGCTTTGTCGCAGGCTGGAAGAGAAACAGTAAGAATGGCAAGGATAACACAGGTTATGCTAAAAGAAAGTGAGATTGCTTTCCTAGAGGGAAGAAAAGATCTTATTAATATTGTTCTTAGAAAAGAAGATGTTGTTGATGAGATATTCAGGGTCTTAAATGACTATCTGAGCAGGATATCTGAGAGATCCTTAAACAAGCAGGACACAAAAAAACTTGCAATCCTTATGCACAGCGTTGGCGATATTGAAAGAGTAGGAGACCATGTTAATAATATTGTTGAGCTTCTTGAGAGAAAAAACAGGGAAAAACTGAAATTTTCAAGATATGCAATGAAGGAATTAAGAGCAATGTTTGAAAGCGTAGAGGTTGTTTATGACAAGGCAGTAACTGCCTTAAAAAATGATGATAAAGCTGTTGCATTAGAGATTGGCGAGCTTGAGATGGATGTTGACAAAAAAGAAAAAGAGTTTGAAAGAAACCATATAGAAAGATTAAAAAAGAAAATCTGCAATCCATCTTCAGGCATAATCTTTGTAGATACCTTGCGTAATCTTGAAAGGATAAGCGACCATGCAACCAATATTGGCAATGCTGTTATTGCAGGGTTTTAAATAAAAATCATAAAAATCCACAGAAAACTCCTACCAGCATCTAAAGATGCTGGTTTGACGGAGTTTTCTTTTGACAGTGGATTTTTAGGATGCCAGAAATGCTCATCCTCATACTAAAGTATGAGG
>Ga0172362_10006482_pt1 | contig 10051 bp, 4 predicted proteins | sample LakKivs1_kivu2a2_FD_114534 | JGI IMG/M metagenome (GOLD analysis project Ga0172362, IMG submission 114534) | Sediment microbial communities from Lake Kivu, Rwanda - Sediment s1_kivu2a2 | ecosystem: Environmental > Aquatic > Freshwater > Lake > Sediment | place: Rwanda: Western Province, Lake... | reverse complement strand
GGAGCCCGACCCGCAGCGGTTCCCGCGCGGCCTGCGAGCGATCTGCGACCATGCGCACGCCAAGGGCATCAAGACGCTGGTGTGGTTCGAGCCGGAGCGCGTGGTTCCCGAAAGCTGGCTGGGCAGGCGACATGCCGAGTGGCTGCTGAAAGAGGTCATCGACCGCGACGGAAGCCGCAAGAAGGTGGACTGGAGCTGGGCCCTGAACCTGGGCGACCCGGCCGCGCTGCGGTGGCTGATCAGCCACACCAGCAAGGTCATCCGCGAGCAGGCGATCGACCTGTACCGCCAGGACCACAACTTCGACCCGCTGCCGTTCTGGCGGGCCAACGACGCCCCCGACCGGCAGGGCATCACCGAGAACCGCCATGTGCGGGGGTATCTGGCGTTCTGGAAGGCCCTGCGCAAGCGGTTCCCGAACATGCTGATCGACTCGTGCGCCAGCGGCGGGCGGCGCAACGACCTGGAGACGATGCGGCTGTCGGTGCCGCTCCACAAGACGGATTACAACTACGCCGACAACGCCACCAAGCAGGCGTTCCACCACACGCTGTCGTCGTGGCTGCCGTACTACGGCGCGTACGTGCTGCCGGTGGAAACGGTGGACACGTACGCCTTCCGCAGCTCGCTGGCGCCGATGACGATGCTCACCTACGACCTGCGCCGCCGTGACATCGACTGGGCGCCGCTCAGGCAGCTCTGCGAGCAGTGGCGGCGGCTCGTCGCAACCGGCTACTTCTACGGCGATTACTACCCGCTGACCCCCTACAACCGCGACGAAACGCGGTGGATCGCCTGGCAGCACCACCGCACGGACAACGAAGCTGGACTGGTCCAGGCATTCCGACGAAAGGACTGCGTCGTCCAGAGCGTCACGCTGCGCCTGCGCGGCCTCGATGCGGACGCCAAGTACCGCCTGACGGACCTCGATGCTCCCCAGGACGCAAAGGTGTTGACCGGCCGCGAGTTGATGGACGCCGGCCTGGCGGTGGAGGCCGCCCAGGCGCCGCAGGCGGTGCTGGTGACGTACGAGAGGGTGCACGACCGTTAGGGCGGCCGGGCCGGGGCGGCTTGAGCCGTGTCGTCGCCCCTCTCGCTCGGCCTACCCCCATGCGCCGAGTGGGTTTGCGCGATACGACGCAACAGGCTCGGCAGGGCCGCGGAGCGGCCGGGTGAAGCTGCCGCGGGGCGCCTCAGACGACCGCTTCGCGGGCTGGGCTGAGCGTCAGACTTGGTTGAGCCATGCCGCCGGTTCCGACTCTCCGGCCGGGAATGACTCTCCGGCCGGAAACGGCCGACAGGTCGGATGGGGAGTCAGCCGGCGCCATGGCGGGGCAGCATCGCCCGGCCGGCGCCTGAAATCCCGGCCGCTCGACGGGATTTCCGGCGCAGGAGCCACGAACGCCCCCTCGAACGGGTCCGGACACCCCCGGGGGCCGTTCGTCGATCTTTGGGCCAGAATCCCGTCGAGCGGAGCAGATCTTGCCGAAAACCGGAATAATCGGCGCCGGGGGGGGGAACGCACGCCGCCTTCGGGGGCCCTCTGCGGTCGACCTCGTCCGGCCGGCACCTGAAATCGCGTAGCTTACTACCGTTTTTTCGGCGCCGGAGAGGCGTTCGCCGCCTCGGAGGGGTCTGGACACCCCCTGCCGGAGATCGCCCCGGAGAATCCCGTTTCGCGTACGGCTCGCCCGAATGCGACTGGGCGTTTCCAAGGGCCTGGCTGCGGGCTACAATCCACCATCGCTCTTGCCCTGAGAGGCAACGCTGATGCGACAGTATCGGTTTTCGTACGTCCTGCCCGACCCGCGGTCCTACCGCAACTGGGACGATCTAGACGCCGACCTGGCCTGCGTGAAGGAGGCCGGCTGCCAGGCCGTCGAGCTCCAGATCGCCGACCCGGCCGAGTTCGACGCCGACCGCGCCGCCCGGTCGCTGGAGCGTGTCGGCCTGCCGCTGTGCGCGGTGCAGACCGGCGGCACGTACGCCACGCGTGGCAACTGCCTGTGCGCCGCCGACGAGGCCGTCCGCCGGCGCACCATCGCCCTGCTGCGCGGCTTCGTGGACTTCGCCGCCGGCTGCAAGCCCCTGCTTGTCCTCGGTTCCCTCCAGGGCGCACGGAAGGACGAGCCGGACCGCCTCGCCGGCGAGGCCCGGATACGTGAGGCGCTGCGAGAAGTCGGCCAATACGCCACGGCCAAGGGGGTCACGATCGCCTTCGAGCCGGTCACGCACGAGGAAGTCGGCTTCCACAACACCATCGCCGAGGTGCAGCGCGTCGTCCGCGAAGCCGCCCTGCCCGGCCTGAGGATGATGGTGGACACGTTCCACATGAACATCGAGGAGCGGGACATGCTGGCCCCGCTGGCGGGCGTCGCCGACATCCTGGTCCACGTGCACCTGTCGGAGACCAACCGCGACGTGCTGGGCGAGGGCCACTGGCCGACGGCGGCGTTCCTGGCCGAGCTGGAGCGGATCGGCTACCGCGGCTGCTGCTCGGTGGGCGTGTACAACACCCGCCGCCCGCGGCGGGAATGTATCCGGCGTTGCATGGATTTCCTGCGGAGGCAGGCGCCGTGAACGCGCGCGAGCGGTTCCTCGAGACGGCGGGGTTCGGCACGCCCGACAGGGCGTTCCTCCTGCCGCCCTGGCTGTGGGCGAGCACGCTGCTGCGCTGGCGGGCGGAGGGGCTGCCCGCGGATGCCGACCTCGTCGAGCACTTCCGGACCGACCGCGAGGGCTGCGCCCCGGCAGCGATGCAGGGGCGCTACGGCCCGCACCTGCTGCCCCCGCTCGAACGGAAGGTCCTCGCCGACACGCCCGAATACCAAGTCGTCCGCGACGAGGAGGGCAACACCGTCAAGCTCTTCAAGGACGACCCCACCCGGTGCATGCCCCAATGGATCGAGTATCCCATGAAGGACCGGGCCGACTGGGAATCGATCATCCGCCCTCGCCTCGACGCGAAGGTTCCCGGCCGCTGCCCCCGGGGCCCGGCGCTGGACGACTACGCGCGCTCGGTGAAGGACCGCGACTGGCCGCTGGGCGTCTGGTGCGGGTCGTTGTACGGCTGGCCGCGAAGCCTCATGGGCGTCGAGCGGATCAGCGTGATGTTCTACGACGATCCGGGGCTGATCCATGAGATGTGCGAGCACATCGCCGAGTTCGTCATCGAGACCATGACGCCGGTCCTGGCGAAGGTGCAGTTCGATTTCGCTTACATCTGGGAGGACATGGCGGGCAAGGCCGGGCCGCTCTGCTCGCCCGACACGTACCGCCGGTTCATGCTGGGGCCGCTGAAGCGCATCACCGACCTTCTGCACCGCCACGCGGTGCGCCACATCATCGTCGACAGTGACGGCAACAACGACGTTCTGATCCCGCTGTGGCTGGAGGCGGGGGTGACGGGCCTGCGGCCGTTCGAGGCGGCGGCGGGCTGCGACGCGGTGGCCACCCGCCGCAAGTATGGGATGGACCTGGCCATCCAGGGCGCCATCGACAAGCGGGCCCTGGCCAGGGGCAAAGAGGCCATCGAGCGCGAGGTGCTCTCGAAGGTTCCATGGCTCTGCGCGCAGGGCGGTTACTTCCCGCAGGTCGATCACCTCGTGCCCCCGGATGTATCGCTGGAGAACTACGTGTATTATTCGCGGCTGGTCCGCGCCGTCGCCGACGACCCGGAGCGGCACCTGTGCGAGGCGACGGCTACGGGCTTCTGGGATCGTGGGAACGGGACGTGAGGATGCAAGACGTGGCTCAAACGCAGACCCCGGATCAGGGACGGATGCAGGTGGATTTCGCCTATGCCTTCGCCACGCCGCACCGCTTGACGGTCGCTCTGCCCGACAGCAGCGACAAGACGCTGCTGGACGCCCAGAGCGGCCTGCTGCGGATGGCGTGGACGTATGACAACCTGCTGGACAAGCCGCTGGCCGCCTTCGTGACGCCGCGCACCGGCTGGGAGGTCCTGCTCAAGCCGGAGGTGGACGGCCAGCCGTTCGCCCGCAGCGAGTGGCGCCGCGCCGAAGGGTGGCTGCCGGTCCTGGAGAACGTCTATGAGGGCACGGGTGCGGCGCTGCGCATGGAAGTGGTCGGCGGGGCCTCCGCCGCGGTCATCCGCGTCGAGGTCGAGAACCGCCACGCCGAGCCGCACCGCCTGGCCCTGCGCTGCGAGAGGCCCGGCGGCTGGAGCGGGTACAACCCGGCCTGGGTGCAGGCCGAGTGGGACCGCGACGTGCTCCTGGCCGGCTGGGCGGACCGCGCCGACCGGATCGTGATCTTCACCGTGGGCGGAGACGAACAGCCCGTACTCGCCCCGACCGCGCTGTGCCTGGCGTGGCACCTGGGCCCGGGCGAGAAGCGCGTCGCCTGGGTCGTCAGGCCCTACAGGGCCCATCACTCGGCGCTCCCGGTCCTGCGAGGCAGGGACTGGGCGGCGGAATTCGAGGCGGGTAAGGTCGCCTGGCGGACGTTGATGGCGCGCTGCGCGCGATTCAGCATCCCCGACGGCGCCGTGCGCGACTCGTTCCACGCGGCCCTGGCCGACTGCTTCGTCATGCGTGAGCCGGTTGCGGACGGCTACGTGGCCGCCAGCCCGGGCACCGAACAGTACCGCGCCCCCAACCCGTATGAGCCGGCCGTCGTGGCGGTGCTGCTGGACCAGGTCGCCCTGCACACGGAGTCGGCCCTCGGCTACCAGATGTGCCTTGACCAGCAGGGCCCGGACGGCAACTGGTGTGACCCGCTGGGCTGGGCACACCACATGTGGGGCAGCTCCGGCTTCAAATCGTGGGCCGTCATGGAGCACTACCGGCTGACGGGCGACCGGGCGTACCTGGCCAGCGTGTACCCGCGGATGCTGGCCAGCTCGCGCTGGCAGGAGGGCCAGCGCGCCAGGACGCGCGTCGCGCCCGACGGGCAGCGCCCGCTGGTCTACGGGCTGCTGCCGCGCGGCATGGGCGACGGCGGCCTCATGGGCGAGGACGGGAGCTACTACGGCGTGTTCCTCACCCACAACTTCCTGGCCGTCTACGCCGACGCCATGACGCTCCGGGCCGCGGAGGTCCTCGGCAGGACCGAGGACCTGGCCGAACTGAGGCGGATCCACCTGACGGCGCTGGAAGACGTGCTTGCCGCCCTGGAGAGGGGGGCGATCCGTGAGGAGGGATACCGCTGGATTCCCGGCGTGCCGGGGCACACGTGCGGGAGCCGCTGGGGGGCCCTGTATGCGGCATTCCCCTGCGAGATACTGCCCCCCGACCACGAGCTGATCAGCGGCACCATCCGCAAGATCGAGGCGCGGATCAGCCCCGGCGGCATTCCCGTCCACACCGGCTGGATGAAGGACGGCATGTGGGTCGCCATCACGCTGGACAACCTGGCCGAGGTGCTCCTGCTGCGCGACGAAGGCGACGCGGCGGTCGAGTATCTCTACGCCACGCTGAACCACGGCACGCCGCTGTACTCCTGGTGCGAGGAACGCGGCCAGGAACCGGGCGCCAAGGACTGCTCCGGCGACCGCCAGCACCTCTGGACACCCCTGGCCGTGGGACGGTTCATCCGCGACGCGCTGGTCATGGAGCAGGGAGACACGCTGCACCTGGCGCGGGCGACGGCGCGCCAGTGGCTGGCCGGCGGAGAACCAGTCGGCGTGGAGGGAGCGCCGACGCACTTCGGCCGCCTGTCCTATGGGCTGCGGTACGACGAGGCTGCCCGGCGTGTCGTCGGGCATGTGGAGCTCGCCTCCTCCGCGCCTGCGCCACGGGTGGTCCTGCACGTTCGCCTGCCGCGGGGCATGAGGATCACGTCGGTCCCTGGCGAGCGCGGCCCTGCCATCGGCGGTGAAGGAACGACCCTCGAATGGCGTGGCCTGTTGGGCAGAGAGTCCTTCGAGGCGGAGGTCGGCTCGTGAGAGCCGAACCTGCTTGAGAAGGAAGAAAATGCGAGATCGTGTTTCACTGAGAACGGTGACGTTCGGTCTGCTCGCGCTGGCTTGCGCGAGCTTCCCTGAAGGAGAGGACCTCATGGCAGCAGAAGGGCAAGGTACCGGGGCCGCGATCAAGGGCCTGACCGGGAAGGTTGGCCAGGTGCGACTGGCCGCGGAGGCGCCGCAGGCCGTCTCCGCTCTCCCGGCGAGCCCGCCGCAGGCGGACATCGACCTGAGGCGAATGGCCCAGTGGGCGATGAACTACCTGATCCGAACGCCGCGGAAGGAATGGGACTACGAGCCGGTCTTCCAGTGCCACCCGCTGCGCTGCCCGCCGGTGCCCGAGAAGCACGACGTCGTCGTCCCGTGCGACACCGACGCTCGCCTCAACTGGGAGTGGTACTACATGCGGGAAATCAGCGGCTCGGCGGCGGGCAAGGACGTCGAGGCCGGCTTCCACGAGCGCCTCCTGGGGTATGTCCAGGACGACGGCACCGTCCTGTCGCATCCGGGCTGCTACAACGAGGGCGACATCAACAAGGTCTACAAGAAGGAAGACTACGTCTACCACGTCTGGGGGGCGACCAAGATCCTGCACGCCCTGGCCGAGGACTTCCGCCGCACGGGCAACGAGCAATCCAAGGCGACGGCCAGGAAGATCATGCTCCGGCTGAAGAAGCTGGCGGTGTATCCGACGGCCGACAAGTGCTATTTCCCGGCCGGCATGGGTGCGATGAGGCAAGACGGCACAGTGGTGCCGAACGGCTGGAACAAGATGCCCGCCCCGGTGGTCGAGCCGCTGGTGAACTACTGGCTGGCGACCGGCGACAAGGAGGCGTTGGAGTTCGCCAGGGCGTATGCCGAGGGGATCATGGCCGGCGCCCAGCCCGGCGGGATTCGCATCGGGGCCGACGGCAACTTCGGCGGCGGGCACGGGCACGCCACGCTGCACGCCCTGTGGGGCATCGCCCACCTGGGGCTGGTCACCGGGGAGGAGAGGTACACGGCCTTCGTCAAGCGGTCGTGGGACTGGATGCTCGGCCAGGGCACGGGCACCGGGTGGTTCCCCGCCGCGCCGGACTGGGCGAGCAACTGCAACGAGACCTGCTGCATCTCGGACATGATGTCCAACGCGGCGATCATCGCTCGAAGCGGCTACCCGGAGTACTTCGACTACGTCGAACGCTACCTGCGGAACTACATCTGCAACCTCCAGTTCATCGTCACGCCCCAGTTCGAGGCGTACTACCGCAAGCTCAACGCCGCCCCCGGCGAGGAGAAGGTCAAGGCGGGACTGGAGGAACTGCGGAAGTTCCAGGGCGGCATTATCGGCGGCTCCGGCCTGAACGACTGGGAGAACGAACTTCTGGGACGGGTATCCGGCTTCGAGATGTTCGGCTGCTGTGCCCCCGAGGGCATGAGGGCGATCTACACGACCTGGACGAACGTGATCGGCCGCCTGGACGCCTCGAAGCTCGGCCCGGCCGGGGTGTACGTGAACATGTGCCTCAGCCGGGAGTCGAAGTGGGGACGGGTGGTCTCGTTCTTCCCGGACGCCGGGCGGCTGACCGTCAAGGCCGGCGCGAAGGACGCATTCTTCCTCCGTCCGCCTCATTGGGCGTCACGGCAGAGCGTTCGGGCATTTGTGGGCGCCAAGGCCGTGCCCGTCCAATGGTCAGGCGGGTACGTCCGCTTCGACAGCGTCGTTCCCGGCGAGGAGTTGACGATCACCTACCCGCTGGTGAGCTTCACGCACGAGGTGGAAGGGCTGTGGAAGAAGCAGGCCCCCGACCTGAAGATGACGTTCCATTGGCTGGGCAACATGGTCGTGTCGACGGACCCGGCGCCGACGAAGACGCCGCTCTTCGCCGGCAAGCCGCGGCTGCTGCCGCCGCCGCCGGAATGAGACAGTCGCCGGTTGGCTTCGCCATATGGACAAGGAGCAAGGTGTCACGATGGCCAAGAGACCAGCGCCGCGGGTCCTGTCGGGCGTCAAGGGCCCCCAGGGCGTGGAGATTTCGTTCCACAAGAGCGGGCAGCGCGACGCCGCGCGGTACGTCAGCGCCGCGGCCGTGTACGAGGAAGCGCTGGAGCACGGGCGGCTGATCGGCCTGTACTGGTCGGCCACCGGGCAGGTGCAGCGCGAGAACGCCGCGGCGAAGCTGCCGGGGTTGGACTCGCTCCGCCGTCCGCTGCAAGCGTTCGAGCTGGAGGTGGACGGCCAGTCGCTCCACAACCGCTGGGACTGGGCCGGCGGCTCGCGCCGGGCGGGACGGCGGGCCGGCACGACCGAGGCCGTCGTCGAGCTGCGCCACCAGGTCCGCCCCGTGACCGTGAAGGTCGTCACGCGCCTGGACGGCACGGGCATCCTGGCGCGGTACCTGGAGATCACCAACACCGGCGCGGCCCCCGCGGCGCTGGCGGGCGTGGCCCCCTGGTCGGGCGTCCTGTGGAACACCGACACCGCGCGGAAGCAGCACTACTCCAACGCCAACCCCTCCTTCGACCCGGCGTCGCGGGCGAAGTTCACGCTGGGCTACCTGCGCAGCGAGGAGGCCCTGGAGGAAGGCGACTTCGTCTGGCAGGCCCTGCCGCGCGAGAACTTCCGGATCGAACGGAAGGCCCACGGCCGGTCGTGGGGCTCGCCGTACTACATCCTGAGGAACGAGGCGACGGGGGCGATGTTCTTCGCGGGCCTGGCCTGGAGCGGGCCGTTCTTCGCCGAGTTCTCCAACCGCCACGAGGCGCTGCTGACGTTCCGGCTCGGCCCGCTGGCGCCGCCGCCGCTGCGAATCATCGCACCGGGCGAGACGGTGACAAGCCCCGAAGTCCACCTCGGCCCGCTGCATTGCGGCATGGACGAGGCCGTCGCACAGTGGCACGGGCACGTGCGGGCCAGCGTCATCCCTCCCCGCCCGAAGGGACGCGAGATGTACACCGTCGCCGGGCGCGTCGTGGAGGAGCCCGACGAATGGATCCTCCGCGAGATCGACATCGCCGCCGAGATGGGCGTCGAGGCGTTCATGGTGGACGCCGGGTGGTACGGCGAGAAGTTCTCCAACTGGCCCGACCTGCGCGGCGACTGGACGGAGGGAAGCTGGCTGCCGGGCGGCATGGCCGGCGTCCGCGACTACACGCACCGCAAGGGGCTGCTGTTCGGCCTGTGGCACGAGGCAGAGGCCGTCTCGCCCAAGTCGCAGCTCTACAAGGCCCACCCGGAGTGGGTCCTGCGCACGGACGGCTCGCGCGAGTGCGCCGGCGCGCTGGACCTGGCCAACCCGGAGGCGGCCGGGTTCTTCGAGGAAACCGTCCTGCGGATCATCAGCGACTTCAGGCTGGACTTCTACAAGCTGGACTACAACGTCAGCGTGGGCGAGGGCGGCCAGACGGTGCGCGACGGCTTCGCCGTCAGCGAGTTCTGGCGGCACTACGAGGTGGTGTACGGGACGTACGACCGGGTTCGCCAGCAGTTGCCCGACGTGTGCCTGGAGAACTGCGCCAGCGGCGGGTCGCGCAACGACCTGGGCATGCTGGGCCGCTTCCACTACGCCTGCGAGTCGGACTGGTCGGTCATGCCGTACAGCATCCGGGCCATCAACGCCATGACGATGTTCATCCCGCCCGAGTCGATCTGCTACTACCACAACCACGTCAACTGGATGGGCGTGCAGGCCCACCAGCTCGCCGACGCCGACACGCACCTGCGGGTCGCGCTGTTCGCGCTGCCCATCTTCGTCGGCTTCGGGGCCCAGGACGCCCGGCGCGACAGCGAGTTCTTCCGCCTCACCCGGCGGTACATCGAGCTGCACAAGGGCTTCTGCCGGCCGGTGCTGACCGGCCCGCCGCTCGTTTTCCACCACACGCCGGACATCGGCCTGTTCAACCCGGCCGAATGGTGCGTCCTGGAGTACGCCGCGCCGGACCGGTCGCGAGGCTACGCCGGCGTCTTCCGCCTGGCCGGCGGGGCGGGCGACTACCGCCTGCTGCTGCGCGGCCTGGACCTGGCGGCCGAGTACGACGTGACCCTCGACAATCGGCGGCAGAGCTTCCGCGTCTCCGGCAGCGACCTGGCCCACACCGGCCTGCCCATCCGCCTCGACTCGGCCCTGACCAGCGAGCTGGTCCTGT
>Ga0172362_10006481_pt1 | contig 10053 bp, 8 predicted proteins | sample LakKivs1_kivu2a2_FD_114534 | JGI IMG/M metagenome (GOLD analysis project Ga0172362, IMG submission 114534) | Sediment microbial communities from Lake Kivu, Rwanda - Sediment s1_kivu2a2 | ecosystem: Environmental > Aquatic > Freshwater > Lake > Sediment | place: Rwanda: Western Province, Lake... | reverse complement strand
GTGAGGGCATATCTTCGGGTCACGCGGCACGAGTCACGAACCCCGGCCTGGGAACCGCTGATGAACGCGGATGAACGCTGATCAGAACGAGGTAAGGCAATATGGCGGTGGTGGCGACGCTCGTTTCGTCCGGCGGCGCGGAACGGCGTCCGCCCCCGCCCTACGCTTTACGCAACCGAAACGAGCCGCGTCACCGCAACCGCATCACACTCCCTCTTCATACGGAAACGATCTTCAGAATCGGGCTTACTATGGAGGATCTCTGCTGGAAGGATGATCATGCATACGAAAGAAACGGCTCAGGTGATCTGGGCACCGTCCGCCCTTAACGACAGCGCCTCCATTGGCGAGTACATCGCGTGCGATCCCCCGAAATGACTTCTTTGTTCATCCGCAGGTTGAGGGAAGCGACAGAGCGGTTGGCGTCCCGCACACGCTGGGCTATCCTCTTTGGTGTTCGCGAGAGTGTCATCTGGACTTTTGCAAAATGGCCATTGGGCCTATATTCTTCAAGGAAATCTTATTCTCCGATTTCCTTGAAGAATCGACATAACTCGTTATTTGGACGGTGGTTAAGATTTAGGAAGGAAAAATCGAAGAACAAGATTTTTCCTTCCTAAAAGTAGGCCCAATGGCCATTTTGCAAAAGTCCAGTATGGAAGCGTTACGTTCAACCTCGTCGGGCGAGACTGGCCCCACGATGGGATGAACGAGGCGGGTCTGGTCGTCCTTTCCCTCGGCCTGGATGACACGGAATTTCCGAAGCCCGACAGCCGCCCGGCTATCGACGAGAATGGATGGATGCAATACCAACTGGACAATTCCGCAAGTTTGGTTGAAGTGCTGGAGAGCATGGTAGAGACTTCCGCCGGATCGAGATATCTACCCGGCAACTCCGACACCCAGGCTGATTCTCAGCGGGGAAGGGAGTCCGATCCGCAGCCAGGGAATGGCCTTTCTGCGACTCTCCAGGGACCAGGAACGTGCGAGGTGAGGTTCAAGCCCGGCCAACGAAGATTGGCTTTCGATCTTGAGGTGAAGCTGAGTTCTCCCGCGCCGCGGGACTTGTCCTTCGCGCTGATGGTGCCCGACGAGAGTGTCCTCCTTCCGGGCCGAAACGTCTTCCTAGCGCCCAACCCCGTGACTGTTGGCCGCGGCAGCAATTCGGCCCAGGCGACGGTCATCGTCCTGCGTGAGGCGGCCGACAAGCCCCTGGCGTCGGAGCTCGTGATCCGTCTATTCTCGGATGAGATCCCGGTGCAGAACGGAGATCGGCTCTCGATTCAGGTCTGTAGCGATGCCATCCAGGAGCAAACGTACGATCGTGTTGGTGGCTACGCCGCCGTGGTCGGAAGCGGATTGCGGACGGCGGGGTCAGGCGATCGATAGACAGCGCACAGGCGATGGCGGGGAGAATCGGTAAAGAGGGCTGTGAACCGCGCGGTGCTCACAGCCCTCTCGTTGTCTATCGCTTTCGCATCTGTGCTCCGCCATCAGAACGCCATCGTCTTTCGGCCTGACGGCCGGGCGGTTGCGCGCACATCTATTGCGCCGTCGTTCCGATCAATTCGACTTCCGCAATCTGCATGCTGTTGGCCGACGCCGGATCGCGGACCGCGGGGAACAGGACCTGGTAGTACCTGTAGGGCACCGCGTTCTCGAACGTGATCGGGGTCGCGTTCCGCGTGAAGCGGGGCCACGGCGTCGCCCCCGCGAAATCGGTGATATTGCACGCCATGATCAGCGTGTATGGCCCGTCGAGACTCTCCGTGGCGCCGTAGATCTCGAACTGGATCGGATCGCGCTCCGGCGCGTCGTTGGCGGTGGTGAACGTGGCTCCGGTGACGATCGCGGGACTGGCAATCTCGACGCGGAAGCCGGTGGGCTCCGTCTCGCCTTTGAAGTGCAGATACTTCGTGTTCACATCGTTGTCGATGGCATTGGGCGGGGTCTCCGCGGCGGGCCAGTCGCCGTCGTTGGGAACGCCCTGGACATTGTCGCCGGGCGATGTGACGTCGTTGGGCTCCGCGATCACCGTCGGCCGGACCACGCGGAGGTTGTTGAAGAGCACGACGCCGGAGCCGTCCGGCTGCGGGTTGTCGGGGTCGCCGACGCCCAGGTACAACTTGGCCACGGAGGCCACGTTGACATCGGTGAACTCACCCAGCGGAATCCGCCAGGTCCACCAGTCGGTGATCTGCGTCGCCGCCGGGTCGGGGAACGTGACCGAAGCGGTCGCGCCGGAGGCGTCTTCGATCCGCACGTAGACCGGCTGCGGATCGTTCGTCGGGATGTCATGCCCAAACTGCAGCGGCAGGGCCGGCATCACGTCGCCGGTGGTGTTGACATCGTTGAACACCGCCGCGGCCGTCGTTTGGGCGTCCACGTGCGAGGTGACGGCCAGCCCGATCAGGACCGCCGTCTCCATGGGGATCTCGCGCGGGTTCGGGGTCTCGCCGCTGGCGGGCAGCAGTTCCCACGTGGCGCCGTCGGCCGAGTGGTAGCCCGAGAACAGGTTGCCCTCACGGACGAGTCGCACCCAGTGCGGGGCGGCGATCCCGCCGACGTTGGAGTTGTACGAGATTTGATCGGTCTCGACGCGGTTCTGGAAGGCGACGCCGTTGCTCGGGGTTATGGCGACGAAGGCGTGCTGGGAGCCGGCGCCGAGCGATTCGCGGATCATGACGCCCGCCTTGCTCCAGTCGTTGGCCATCTCGAGACTCTCGACTCTGGCGGTGATGGACCCGTCGCCATTGAGGAAGGAATAAACGTACTCGAATTCGTCGGCGGTGCTCCAAATGTCGACGCCGGCCCCGCGGACGACGTAGGCATCATTGACATCGTCGTGGGTGAAACTGCCGACGGGTCCGCGGCGTCCCAGGAATTCCAGCACCAATTCGTTGACGTCGTTGATCGTCCAATCCGCGGGCACGTCCAGGGCGATCTCCGTGAGGAACGGCTCCCTCGTGTTGTCATAGGGCAGGGCCATCTGTTCGTTGCGGATCACCAGGAAGTCGGCCACGGTGAAGCTCCAGGTGACGCCGGGGACGATATTGTCATTCGGATCGATCTCGTCGACGCGCCAGTAGTAGGTCGTGTCCCACAGGAGCGGCTCGGCCGGCGTGAACATCGTTTCCGCCCGTCTGCCCTGGAAGGCGTTGGGATCGGCCGCCGCCACGGCATTGGGATCGGTGCTCAGGAACAGATCGTGTTGCACCGCGCCGATTCCCGCCTCCCAGCTCAAGGCAGGCTGGTTCGAGACGCCGGTCGCTCCCTTGGCCGGATTGGGGTTCTGGGCCTGGAACAGCGGTTCGGGGTTCCGGATGAACGCCACCAGATACTCTCCGGAGATCACCGTGGGCGTTTCGCCGATCTCCGGTCCGGCCCAAGCGGCCGCGATGCTGTCGCCGCCACCGCCTTCCTTCATGAGCATCTCGACATAGTAGCTCTGGCCCCCCTGCAAGGGGACGGGGGGAGACTGCTGCTCAGGGTATTTGGTCCATTCCTCCGGATTGGTCCAGCCGGGGACCTGAGCGATCATCACCGCGTTCTGCGGGTCGTCATTGGTGCTGAGCCATAGTTGACAGTTGTCGTCGCCGGAGACCCAGAAGGTGTACGCGCCGTCGGCGGGCGGCGTCAGGTAGGCGCGGGCGCGCACGCCGTAGTTGTCCATCCAGTCGACGGGTCCCTGCAGACTGGTCCGCCACTCGGACAGATCCGGACGGTCAGGGAAGTTCGGATCCGTGCGCAGGTCCGCGTCGACGCTCGTGCCCGAAATCCCGAGCCAATACTCGAACAGAGCAAAACCCTGTCCGAGGTCCTGCGCGGCGGCGCTGCCGGCCAGGACGGACACTGCGCATACTGCCAGAGACATGAGTTTCCAAGTCATAGCATCCTCCATGAAAAGAATGAACGCACTTCACGCATCCGGCTACGATCCGGTGCGTTCTTCGTGCCAGATCCCTCCATCGGCATACCCCCGTCAGGCGGAAACACTCGCACCGGCGCAGCCGCGCCCCACGCAGCCCTCCCTTTCTCCCGGGCACGGTGCGAGCCACCGTACCTCGCTATGGGAGCCGACTTCGACGGACACGTCAATACGTCAATCCCTATAATAGTCTGAGCGTCCGACGCACTTTTTTGCGTCCTCGGTCCCATATTCCGGCGGGTGGCAGTTCGGGGCGTGGGCGCGGCAAAAAAGGTCGCGGCCCTCGGCATTTTTGTTCGGTTTTTGTTTGGGTTTTTCAAAAGGGTCCGCCGATAGAAACAACACCGAGAGGACAGGAGTCGGAAAGGACGACAGGTGCCAAGGATGGATATGCACAGAATCGGACGGATCGAGCCGGTATGCCAATTCGGGCCTGGGGGCGACTATCTTTCCGTATGGCCGGGCTCGCCCCCGATCCCCGACGCGTTCTCGTCGAGTCATCTGACGCGGGTGCTGGAATCCCTGGCGGAGATTATCGGCGTGCTCTCGGGGACCCGGTGCGTGAAGGCCGCCGCCCCGACGGCGATGCGCGCACAACCCGCTGTCCCGTCCCCGGAGAGAACGCCCAGAGAGAGGATTCCGGATGCGGCCGAGAGACATAGACCTCATCGACGGTTTGACCCCGAAGCAACTGCAAGTGCTGAGGCACATCGCCGCTTTCCACGGCAGGCAACGCTATTCCCCGACGATTGCGGAGCTGGCGTCGGACCTGCGCCTGAGCCGAAGCACCGTGTTCGAGCATCTCGCCGAGCTGCAAAGAAAGTCATTGCTGGCGGCTTCGCCGGGCAGGGCTCGCTCTTTGAGACTGACGTCCCAAGGGCGAAGACTGCTTAGGGAGACGCGGGAGCGGGAGCCCGAGGCGCCCGACGGCGCGGGCGTCCCGCTGCTGGGGCGGGTCGCGGCGGGCCGGCCCGTCGCGCCGGTGGAAAACAGGGATAATCTGTCTCTACAGTCCTGTTTTGGGACCGGGGACGAGCTGTTCGCCCTGCGCGTCGCGGGCGACAGCATGATCGAGGAGGACATCCAACCGGGGGATTACGTGATCTGCCGCCGGGCCGAGCACGCCGAGAACGGGCAACTCGTCGTCGCGCTGATCGATGAAGGCGAGGCCACGCTCAAGCGCTTCTATCGAGAGGCGGACCGGGCGCGACTCCAGCCGGCCAATTGTCACTACGAGCCGATCTATTCCGACCGCTGTCGCATCGAGGCGGTGGTCGTCGGGCTGCTGCGGAAGTTCTGAGGAGGACCTTATTGACCTCATTGACCCCACTGACAATGAAGTCAATAAGGTCAATGGGATCAATAAGGTCCTTTCCCAATGTCTGCGTCGCCTCCCACGACTCCTCGATGCCCGGAAAGCTGCACGGACACTGGCCATCGCTGCTTCGGACATTCCACTTGCAAAAGAGGCGTCCATCCGCACAATAGGAGCATCGGGGGCATGGGTAGTCACCGAAGTGCCGGCCCGGAGGTTGTTCCAGGCCGCAAGCCGTAATGATATCGCGTAGGACAGGAGAGCCTTGATGTACAGGCATGAGGGACGGATGAGGGGACAATCCCGTGGCGTCGTGACCCTGTTGATGTTGCTGCTCTTGCCGCACGTGGCGGCGCAAGCGGAGAACTGGCCCCGGTTCCGAGGGCCCAACGGGCAGGGCATCAGCGACGCCCAAACGATTCCGGTCAAGTGGTCCGCAGGAGACTATGCCTGGAGGATCTCCCTTCCCGGCGGGGGGCATTCATCACCGGTGGTGTGGGAGGATAAGGTTTTCGTCACGGCGGCGGAGGAGAAGACCCTCGCGGGCGTCGTGCTGTGCGTGAACGCCTCCGACGGACGCGAGCGATGGCGCAAGCCGTTCGACCTCAGCAAAGTCCCGATGAACGCACTGAACCACTACGCCAGTGCGACGCCGGCCCTGGATGGCGAGCGGGTATACGTGTTGTGGCCGGGCGTGGAGGAGACCACGGTCGTCGCGTTGACGCACGGCGGCGACGAGGTGTGGACTGCGAAGTTGCCCGGGGTTCGTGCCCGCCACGGGATGGGCAGTTCGCCTATCCTCTCCGGCGAGATGGTGATCGTCTCCCGCGAGCAGGACAAGGGCAGCGGTAACCTCGCGAGCACGTGGTTTGCCCTGGACCGCAAGACCGGGCAGGTTCGCTGGCGCTACGAACATCCCGAGAACGCCAACGGGTCCTATTCCACGCCATGTATCTATCAGGACAAGCAGGGGCGGTCCCAGTTGATCTTCACGAGCAACTCCCACGGCGTCGCGGGCGTGGACCCGGCCACGGGCGTGCTTCTCTGGAAGACGCCAAAGGCCCTGCCGGCCCGCGTGGTCAGCTCGCCTGTCATCGCAGGCGAGGCGATCGTCGCCACCTGCGGCGAAGGGGGACGCGGCATCCGCCTGGCGGCGGTGAAGCCGCCCGACGGTTCCTCCGGCGCCACGGAGGTCTACGCCCTCGAGCGTGGGATCGTATCCTACGTCCCGACGGCGGTCGTCCATGACGGGCTGCTGTTTCTCTTTCACGATCAAGGGACGGTGTCGTGCCTCCGCATGGGTACGGGCGAGGTGGTGTGGAGCGAAAAGCCCGCCGGGCGGTACTTCGGCTCGCCCGTCTGTGTCGGCGACCGGCTGTACGGTATGACCGTCGATGGCGACGTCGTCGTGCTGCGGGCGGGACCGAAGTACGAACGGCTCGCGGTGAACCCGCTGGGCGAGAAGAGCCACGCGACGCCCGCGGTGGCGAACGGGCGGATGTACCTGCGGACGTTCACCCATCTGATCTGCCTCGGGGGGAATTGATCCTCCGCGAGTATCGGAGCAACTCGCATATGCCCATCGCCAGACTCACAAGAGACTCTCTATTGGCCGGACTCGCCATACTCCTGCTGCACGCGAGCCTCGGCCAAGCCCAGGACAAAGTCGCCCGGACCCGGGCGGAGGTCGAGGCGCTGATTCAGAAGCTGGGGACGACCCCGCCCGACTGGTGGGACTCGACGCCGCTGACGTACCCGCCGACCCTGGACCTAAGCTGGCCGATACGGGCCGAGGGGCCCTGGGATGCGCGGAAGAACGTCGGCCAGTACATTTGGGACGTCATCAATCCAAATCCCGGCCGGTGGCAAGAGGGGATCAAGCTCGTGAACCACCTGATGATCCGGCACAAGGATGATCGGGCCAAGCTGGCCCGCTCGACGGAGGCGCTCGGCCGGATGTATCACACCCTGATGGAAGACTACGCCCGCGCGGTTTTCTGGTGGCGGGTCGCGGCCCGGTACGACGCGTATGTCGATCCGATCGACCTGGCCCACTGCTATTGGAAGTTGGGCTGCCGGGAAATGGCGACGGAGGCCTTGGCGCAGGTGCCGTACGATTACACGCGTCACGGCGCGCTGATCAAGCTGTGGGCGGACATGGGCGACTTCGACCAGGCGTTGAAGCTGGCCGAGCAGAAGGCGGCCGGCGGGATGCCTACCGTGGCCTATCTGGCGGCGGGCGACGCCTGTCGCCTGGCGGGCCGCTACGAAGAGGCGCTGCGGTACTACCGCCAGGCCCTGGCGGCTCGGGATACGGGCAGCCGGGAAGGAGATCTCAAGCAAGGCAAGGAGCGGGCGCGGGCCAGTATCGAGGCCATCCAGGTGTTCGATGCCCTGGACGTCGCCCGCGTTCCGGACGGCACGTACACGGCCGGCAGCATCGCCTACGCCGGGCCGTTGTACGTGGAGGTTGTGGTCAAGGGCGGACGGATCGAGTCCGTCCGCGTCACGAAGCACGGCGAAAAGCAGTTCTACTCCGCGCTGACGGATACGCCCAACCAGATTGTTGCGAAGCAGAGCGTCAAGGGAGTGGACGCGGTCACCGGGGCCACGATGACCTCGGAGGCCATCCTCAACGCGACGGCCAAGGCCCTGGCGGGCGGCCTGCGGAAGGCGGGGGGGCGGTGAGCAGGGGGCGCAGGACCTCACGGACGCGCGCGACCCGGGCGGCCGTGCCCGTACGCCGGCTGGTCCAGAGCGCGTGCCTGATCGGGTTCCTGCTGCTGTTCTTCTGGGTGTGCTGGCCCTATGGGGCGCGGGAATATGCGGAGGCATTCCGGGCCCGGGAGGTCGTCGAGGCCGAGCTGTTCCTGATCCTGGATCCGCTGGTCAGCGTCACGACGGCGGTAGCCGCGCGGATGCTGGTCTGGTCGCTGGCGGCCGCGGCAGGCGTGATGCTCGTGTGCCTGCTGTTTCCCCGGGCATTCTGCGGGTACGTCTGTCCGCTGGGAACGCTGTTCGATGTCCTGGATGGGCTCGTCGGCCGAGGTCGGGTGCGTACCACGCACCCTCGGCTCCGGTGGGGCAATGCGCGGTTCTATCTGCTGGCGGCCGTGATGATCGCGGCGGCCGGTGGGGTGCTGCTGTCGGGGTTCATCGCGGCCATTCCCGTATTGACCCGGGCGATGCTCTTGGCGCTGGCGCCGGTCCAGACCGGACTCCTGAAGGGCTGGTACCTCGTCCCCGCGGGGAACGTTGGCCACGTGCTTTCGCTGGCGCTCTTCGCGGCGATGCTCTGCCTGGGATTCCTGGGCCGGCGGTTCTGGTGTCGCTACGTTTGTCCTACCGGAGCGTTCCTGTCGCTTGGCAGCGTACTGCGTCTGCGGGAACGCCGAGTCAATGACAAATGTGTGAAGTGCGGGCGGTGTGTGGAGGTGTGCTCGTTCGGCGCCATCAACGACGACTTCTCGACGCGAGCGCTGAGTTGCACATCCTGCCGGACTTGTCGCGGCGTTTGTCCTGCGGGAGCCATCGAGTTCACATGGCGACGGGGTCGCGTGCGTCGCGATCAACCAGCCGATGTGACAGTCGTCTCGCGTCGCACCGTTCTGGCCGGGTTGGGCGGGGCCGCGGTCGTCGGGGTGGGGGTGCCTCTGGCTGTCGGCGAGGCGCCCGCGCCGGGCGAGGCGCCGATTCGACCGCCGGGCAGTGTTCCCGAGGACAGGTTCCTGCAACTGTGCATTCGGTGCGGCGAGTGCATCAAGGTTTGCCCGAATAACGTGTTGCAGCCGGCCGGGTTCGAGCGGGGATTCAACGGTCTCTGGACGCCCCGGGTGGTCGCGGACTGGTCCGGCTGCGAGCCGAGTTGCAGTAACTGTGGGCACGTCTGCCCGACGGGGGCGATCCGAACCTTGGGCCTTGAAGAGAAGCAGGCGGCGCGGATCGGACTGGCGGTGGTGGATCAAACGGCGTGCCTGCCTTACGCCGGGCGGGACGCGTGCCAATTGTGTGTGGATGAATGCCGCATGGCGGGGTACAATGCCATCGAGTTCCTCCGCGTCGGTGGCCGCGTGGACGACCAGGGCCGGCCCGTCGAGGGCAGCGGGTATCTCGCTCCTGTGGTGCGGGAAGACCGCTGCGTCGGGTGCGGCCTGTGCCAGATGCGTTGCCGGAGTATCAACGTCAAGAGCCGCAAGCTGCTGGACCGCAGCGCCATCCGGGTCGTGGCCGGGCCGGGCAAGGAGGACCGCATTGTGAGCGGCTCCTACCTGGCCTTGAGAGAGGAACGCACCAGGCAGCAGCGACAGCAGCAGGGACGTGTCGAGGAGATCCCCGGCGGGGCCGAGTACCTGCCGGATTTCCTGAAATAGGCAGGAGAACTGCGATGGCTGATACGAAGAGCGAATTCACCAGACGGCACTTCCCACAAACGGCCTCGGCGGGACTTGGGATCGGTGCGGTTGCCGCGGGCGTCGGCAGCGCCGCCACAGCCGAGGTTCCGGTCCGGCGGGGGGCGCGCCTGCCGCGTGAGGTGTGGATCGCGAGCATCTCGCAAAACGGGCTGCAAGCCAATACGGTGGAGGACATGAGCCGCCAAATGCTCCGACGGATGGAGGAAGTAGTGCCGTTCGAGCCGGATATCGTCTGTCTGCCCGAGGTGTTTCCCTTCGTGAATCTGTCCGGCGGCCGACCGCCGCTGGCGGAGTCGTCGGAGGAACCCATCGGCCATTTCTCCCGCCCGTTTGCCGAGTTCGCGGCCCGGCACAAGTGTCACGTGGTCTGTCCGATTTACACGGTCGAGAAGGGCAGG
>Ga0172362_10006478_pt1 | contig 10055 bp, 3 predicted proteins | sample LakKivs1_kivu2a2_FD_114534 | JGI IMG/M metagenome (GOLD analysis project Ga0172362, IMG submission 114534) | Sediment microbial communities from Lake Kivu, Rwanda - Sediment s1_kivu2a2 | ecosystem: Environmental > Aquatic > Freshwater > Lake > Sediment | place: Rwanda: Western Province, Lake... | reverse complement strand
TGGTATTGCTCTCTGTGTCACCGGCCACACCAATTGTGCGGGTGTCCTGTGCACCTGTGGCAACTGTGGCATAAACCGCGAAGAAGCTGTCATATAGGTCTTCAATCGGCATACCTGTGCCAGTAGCATTGGTGATTGTGGTCAACATAACCCACTGACCTTCAATGATTGGGCCGTTGTCATTGTCAACCCAGTCCGGGTCAACATAATACATATCTGCGACTACGTTATAAATTGGAATCAAAGCCATTGTTTTCTCCTAGAATCTTTGATCGTCGGATATTAGATCCGACCATACATTTTCCTTGTTTGGATGGTTTCATCCTGTTCAGCCATTTTGATCTTTTTGGTTGCAGTGAATAGGTCCTGCATTTTGGCCACCAGCTCACTCTTGGAATCGATATACTTTGGCTGACTGCTGGCCATAATCGGGGCTGACTCTACCCCATTAGCGGGCTTATTGAGTCCCTTTTTCTCGAACAACGAAGATTCAATGTCCTTCATGGTTGAGATTTCGTAGCGTTCTAGTTCGGCAATCTTGTTGGCCAAATGGTCAACTTCGATTTTGCCAGCCTTCAACATAAGGCCGGCGATTCTTGTGGCTTCTTTTCTACGATTGGACTCGTTTGACGTGGATGCTGCTTTCCCGCTCATCAAACCTGTTACCTGATTGTCCTTTTCAGGAGCGATCTTGGCATTATCTTTTTCACCCTTTACACGGGCATCAGAAGTTGGAATTGAAGGCATTGGAGAAGATTGTTCACCAATGGATGCCTTTTCATCACCAATGAAGGCATTAGCATTTGTTGGAGCTATTTCCTTTGGTGTCTTCTTGTCAGGAACTTCTCCGATAGAAGCCTTCTCATCACCAATAAACCCATCCTTACTGGAAACTTGTCCGATGTCAGGATCGTCCTGGTCGAACTTTCTTACAACCTTCGTCTGGGCTTCCAGAATGGCTTCTGCCAAACGACTGATTCTCTCCTTGGTTGTATTAGCAGCCTTGGAGGTGCCAGAGCCCTGTTCTCCGCCTGTGGCAGTGTCATCGAGCTCTGGTTTCAAGTTGTTGTTCTCTTTTTCTCCGCTTACACGAGCATCGGAGGTTGGGATATCTGCTGTTTCACCCTTTGGGAAATCTTCATTCCCGATTTGGGAAGCATTGCCCTTGGAAGGAGCACTTGCTTTCTCTGCCTTTGGAGGCTGTTCATCACCGATTTGGCTCTTGCCAGAATACTGGAAAGGAACGTTGTCTTGAGCAGGGCTGCTCTTTACTTTTGCGGCCTGCTTGCCGATGATGTTCATCAGCTTAGTGAAATCCAAGTGGGTCACTTCGTCGGTCTTGCCAACATATCCATGTCTCATGGCAGAAGCTTCTTTCTCGGTTGTTTCCATTGTGGTATCCTTATTCTCTTCCTTCTCGGTATCATCTCCTTCCTTCTCAACTGGCTTATCGTTCTCTTCAGGATTCAATACCCCAGGAAGATCATTTTTCTCTGCTTTATCTTCTTCTGCGGTTTCCTTATTTTTTCCTTCTTCATTTTCAACTTTTTCTTCTGCCGGCTTTTCTTCGGACTTTTCTTCTACCGGTTTTTCTGTGGTTTCACCCTTCTCCTTGGCCTCAATAGCCTTGGCCAAACCCGCTGGCAATTTTGACTTTTGGCTCTCTGTGATGTCCTTTACTACGTCTTCTTTTTCTTCAACTTCTTCATTTCCGCCGCGGCAAACTGAGCACTTGCCCTCATTGCTTTCCCACTCACTATTTGTCATTTCACCACCACATATTTTGCAGTGAACCATTTCTTCAATCTCTTCTGCTGCCTCTTCTGGGGCTTCGATTTCAACCTTAACTTCGCCGCCTTCTTCGACGGCTTCTGGAGCCTCTGTGACCGGTTCAACTGTTTCTGTAATCGCAGTTTCTTCTGGGGTGACAGTTTCTGTGATATCAGTTTCTACTGGGGCTTCCATCGAACCATCTGGTTCAACGTGTTCGCCCAATGTTTTGTCAAGAGCAGCGTCGATCTGCTCTACCACTGACTTTGGCAACTCAACCACTACTGTCCCCTCTACATCATCAGCGAATGGGTCTTCATCGCCAAAATCTGAAACCATTGGTTCTTCGACTTCTGGAGCAACTTCCAGTTCATCGCCAACGATTTCTCCAATTTGCTGTGCAAGAACGTCATCAAAAGATGCGTACTTGGTCTTCATGCTTTCGCAAATTGAAGCGGCTTCTTTCAGTTCAAAGCCAAGACGAACATAGTCTTCGAGGCATTCCATGGAACCCTCTTTGTCCTTCCAAACTTCAGCCAGTTTCACTGACATATTGTCAGAATACACACCGGCCTTCTTCAATGACTTGCATACGCAATCGGCAAGAGGTTTGCCCTCGCAAGGGCCGCTGAGAGCCAGCGCTTCATCGCCATAACGACGAGCCAATCTCTCAAGGCATGTTTCCATTGGGAACATATCGTTGCCCAAATCAACATTTGCGGCAGTCTTGATTGCCTGTACTATGCTGGCCTCTTTGTGGACAGAGGCGGTCTTTACACTCTTGGCAGAGCTGGACTTGATCTCGACAAGAACGCGGCCCTTGTCTTCCATGCTCATATTGTCAAACGCTTCTTCTGTGATGTTCTTGGTTGCCAAAGCATCAACCAGAGCCTTGCGGGCCTCTTGGCAATGAGAGCAACCTTCGATTGAAGCTGTTACCAATTCAAGTGGAGTCCATGACCAACGGGCATAAACCTTGTTGGCTGCTTCTTTTACTGGCTTGACAGCATATTCAAGTGTATAGCTCATTCCAGTGTCCAAGCAAAGATGCTTGCCCTTACCTAGATCGATTGTATTGGTGGAACCTGTCAATGGGCTGACAGAACCGAGCTTTATATTGCCTTCCTTCAACTTGGCAGTCGCTGTTGGCTTGATAACTGCTTGTAGAGAATATCCAACCAACTCTACTGTCGTTCCATCCCTGGCTGTGAAAGATGCTGTCTTTACAACCTTGTCGTTTTTCACGGAAGCTGCGGCTGGCATAGCCGGAGTGCCACCAACGGGGGCTGGGGCTGGAATTGCCGGGGAGGCTGGTGCAGCCGGGGCTGTTGGAGCAAGGGGTTTTGCGGCAGCTTCGGTTTCTTCCTTCTTGCTCTCTCCTGGCATACCGGGACCACCGGTGATCTTCAAGATAGTCTCAACTTCATAGTTGGTCCCGCAATTATTGCAGTGTCCTTCACCTTTTGACCAATCCACATCACTACTGGTGCACATTGGGCATTTTGTCCCTGGAGGAGTTACATCCAAATCGCCTTCGCCTTCAAACTCACCGCCCAAATCGGATTTCTCGAAACTTTCGATTGGAGAACCGGCTTCGGGAGGAGGCTGAGGCAGAGAGGCTCCAGCACCTGGGGCTTGAGAAGCACCGGCCTGGCCACCCAACTGACCGCCAAGAAGCTGTGCTTCCTTTACCAACTGCTGACGATTGGCCTTTCTGGAGGCCATGCATGGCTTTGTTTGTGCTGGCTCAATTTCGATCTCTATCTCATCCTTGCCTGGCTCTTTGTACTCACCAGCAAGTTCATTCTCTTCGTTCTCTATTGCCCACAATTCTTCATCTGTTGGCTCGATAGCGTCTTGCTCACGATGAAGCTTTTTGATATTTCGGAGATTTAGGCCATGGGACCATTCTGCAAGAGGATTTTCTCCCCAAGCTTTCTTTTCCATGTCTGTCAACTTGCTTGTCTCTTTGATTGTGGCTGAAACTACGCCCTTTGTCTCATCAATGTCAACGCTCAAAAGGGCTGTGTCAAGATTTTCACCAACCTTGGAGGCAACATGGTTATTCGCAAACTTATAGGCTGAATTTACAAACTGCTCTTTATTGGACGGGTCTCCAATTTCGGAGATTACGGTGCTGACTTCATAAATCCCGTCATCAGAACGATTCAATGAAGCCAAAGCCTTCTTCAAGCTTTGAACTTTGTCCGTGGTCTTGTATTCTGGGCCCTGTGCCATCTTTGTTTTGGCCAATTCTTCGGCCTTCTCTATGCCTTCCACGCTGGAAGCAACGTGATAAGCGGCAGTAACAAGGTCGTCCGCACTCATTTCGCCAACATAATCACTCATTGTCGAAACAAGAACGTCAACTGGGTTCTGTGTTTCAATAGTCTTGTTGGCCAACTTGGACAGATAGCCAAAACGACCCTTTTCGGCCTGCTTTGTCTCGGCCTTGTGCGGCAGAGCATTGACCAATACCAGGAATGCGGCCTTGTCGAGATTCTTGGCGTTTTCGGTCATATAACTTGTGGCCATCTTGATTTCGGCGGGAGTCTTGCCATAGAAAGCGATAGCATCGGCAACGGCACTTACGGCAGACTTGACCAATGCATCGGCATCATAAACGTATGCTACACGAGACAGCTTGCCATCTTGATCAGAAAGCTGCTTCTCGGTAATCTTGTTGAGCTCTGTATAACGATGCTTGGAGAGGAAATCGGCCAACTGCTTCTCAGTGATACGATTGTCCTGAGGCTGGCTCAATTCAGAACCGATCAAACGGCTCATATCAGTCCACTGCTTTTCAGTGATAACGGTCGGGAAATCATCCCAACGGAGTACATAACCCTTTTTCACACTATCCAACTGCTTCTCAGTGATAGTGTCATAGGAACCGGTACGCTTTTGAGGGCTATCGCTGGTAGTCAAATTGACATCTGGTGGATTGCCCAACTGTTTCTCAGTAATAACACTTGGGGCCTCACGTCTTTCACCGGCCAATGTTGCATTGTCCAGCTTCTTCTCAAGAATGACTTCGGCTCCGGCGGTTACGGCGTTGTTGTTTTCGATGTTTCCTGTTTTATCCATGGTCATGGACTCCTTTTGTATGTTTCCTATTTGTTCGATTGTTTGGATTTTTTCTATTGACACGAACTTGTTTTTCAGTGAATCAAGCCTCTCAAGTAAACTACTGGAAGCTTTGAAAAACTCCTCTTTTTTCTTTTCGATGACTTCCGAGAACTTGGGCTTTGTAACAGATCCAAGTCCACCAATTTGCTCTGTTTGAATACCTGGCGCTGGTTGCCCAACGGCCGGCTGTCCTGCTGGAGGAACTTGTAATGCTGGTTGCATTGGTTGCGTTTGTACTGGCTGGGTCGGCTGAGTTGCTTGGGGCAAAGGGAGATTTTCCACTCCGGTCTTTTTCGGTAGTTCCAATGAAGAAACGGCGGTCAAATCTGGTGAAGGCAACTGGCCAAATCCCATTTCTGCCAACTCGTCTGTAGTTGCTTGCATTGAGGCCAATGCATCGATTAGGTCGCTCACGTATTCCATTGAAACATGCTGTTTTTGGGCCATCATGCTTTTGGCCACAACTTCAATTTTATCCATCACATCGGTTAGTATGTCAAGTTCTTGCTGACCGGCATATTTATAAAGTCCGGCAGTAGAAGTAACTGAAGCTGCTTTCTGCAATCCATTGATCTTGTCTCTCAATTCGGCAATTTTTCTCTTCATGCCACCCGGGTTGAGAATGTCACAAACAAGGCAATCATGGCAAGCCGGATTGACAACCAATGAGTCTTCGATGAATTTGATGCCAAGGTTCCATTCAAAAGTTTGAGCCTCTTTGTAAATGTGCTCTTTTTCTTCGCCAAGTTTACATCCGCAAATTGGACAATCATCTTTTGGCTTATTTGGGCTATTGTGATACTGGCATTTGATTTTACCGGAAAACTTCTTGTTCTTCTGCTCTTTGATGTGGCTGCAATAATCAAGGGCTACACTGGCAGAATTGTGGCAAATTGAACAAATAGAGTGATCCACAGAGCATCCCATCGAGGTACCAAAAATGTACTTCTCCTCAAGTCCTCTCGCCAACTGAGGATAGGCAACTTTGTCAATCATGGAAATGATGTATATCCCACCTTTGTCATCGTCATACCAAGCATGGACACATTTGCCCTTTGCCTTCTCAATGTCATCATTTTGGTGATTGGTGAAAATGGGCACACCGATAAACGTGTGGGCGGCTTTTTTCAGTTCACTCTCAGAGAAGGCATCACCATTGTCATTGACTTCATCCTTCTTGATGGCAAAAACTTTGACAAAAAGATGGTCTGGATGTTCTTTTATGGCCGCTTTTACATCAAAACCGCCAAAGTTGTCTGTGTTCTTGTCGATAGAGGCGGTTGTTGTGGAAGCCACCTTAATACGGCTCATGTTGAACTCATACCAATCTGGGCAATTGAGGGCTTCAATAGATTTTGAAATCAGAGTGAAACCGGTTTTTTCTAACATTACAGGTCCTTTCGTTTTTTGTACTGACCCAATCTTCGGAGTAGGACCACTTCTAATGTAGCGGCCTGTTGACCCAATACATGCAATTTTTGCGGCATATCTTTTGGCAGTTTTTCTTCTGAATCAACACAATAGTTTACACCAACAAACCCAATAATTTGTGGGCCGTCCATCAATCGGCAATATGACGCCCCCAAAACACACTTGCTGGCCAAACTGTGTTTCAAATACCCATCTGGTAAGTCAGGCTCAATAATGAGTTTGGGGCTATCTTCATTTGTGATAGTATCAATCAAATGAGGAACTCTTGAAATCAATATGTCCTTGCTGTCATCGGATACATACGATACTCCAAGTTTTACCGATTCATATGTCATGCTCATTTTCTTGATGGGCGAACCGTCCAAGAAAGTTCCCCCATTGTGAAAAAGGTATATCACGGCCCGATCTGCTTCTGCTTGTACTCTTAGTTCGGTTAGCATGTCCTGAATTCGCAGGTCGTCGCTAACAGTCGCCGATACATCGAAGGCATGTGCTTTTTTTTCCTTGAACCAGTCCAAGAACTTTGGCAAAAAGCCGGTAACCAAGCCGACAAGGAAGAGACCACAATACTGCCCCAATGTTACCCAATCTACTGCGGCCAACAAATATAAAGTCGCTATAGATGTCCCGATCATACATTGTCCTTTACTAAAAAAACTCCGACCCGTTTACTAATTTTGCATCAGGCTGCATTTGCACAATTATGGGGTTTCTGGATAATCGCAAATATTCCTTCCCCCATTAACCTTTAACGTGTCTTGGGATACGAATGTTCTGGAGGTCTTGTGTCGAGTAGTTTTTCTGGTTCGGAGGAAACTTCACTCCCCACATACGACTTGCATAGGACAATGCCGATACGATGTTGGTGAAGTATTTTCCTGAAGGAGCATAGACCTTTTTTCTTCGCTCCTTGGGTGGCAATTTTTTTATGCCGGCAAAAAAACTTTTTTGGCCGTATCTTTGAGTAGCTGGCCCTACAACTACGAAATAATCACTTGATGTAGTATAGTCATGACCTTCCCAGCGATAATAAACTCCTTGGCCAATGTCTTTGTCGAACCTCTTCTTCAGAGCTTGGGATTTTTCTTGGTAGTGCTCTTTCCAATTGATCCCACGATCACGAATTCGTTTTGGGCTAGCCTCTTTGACCATTGACGTTTTTGACAAATTGAACACTTTGTTATCCATGACTATGTTCCAATCAGATATACGAGACCAAGATTATTTGGTAGTTCTACTTTTTCGAACTTCAAACCATTCTCTTCCAGGCCCTCAAATGTCAAAAGTTGAGAGGCCAATTTTGTCAGTTGCTCATCATTCTCCGCTGTCTTTGCTCTTTGTGCTCTATCCTGTGTGGCTTGCATAATGTTGTCAAAGACCACTTTGCTCACTTCATCAGCATGGTCAGTGATAGCATTTTCCGTGAAACGAATAATTCTCCAACCCACATTGGCCAGTTTCACATCACGTTGTTGATCCCTAACCCTTGATTCCATGTTTTCGTGCCAGATCTCACCGTTCGACTCTATTCCGACACCTATGGCCGGATAGGCAAAGTCGATCATGAACGGAGAAGGATTACCTGGCAACTTTACCGGATACTGGGGATAGATGTGATAAGGGACCTTGTTGGACATTGACTGCAAGATACGCAACATCTTTTGTTCCAATGTGGTCAATTGGATGGGTCTCATTATTTGTTGCTGTTGCATCTGTTGTTGCTGTAGTTTTTGTTGCTCCTCAAACGACTTCCCTTTGCCACGTTTTTCAACACGGAAGTTTGGCGTTGGAGAAACCATTTGAGCCGCTGCTACTGGAACTCCCGCCCCACCAGCCGGTGCAGGCCCAGCCCCTCCCATTGGAGGCATACCGCCTGGAGCTCCCATTCCTCCTCCTGGGGCACCTGGCATGCTACCGGCAGGGGGAGGCCCTCCCATACCACCGAGGTCCATTGGAAGTGCTCCACCACCGATTCCTCCACTTAATCCGCCCATACCACTGCCCATTCCTCCCATACCGCCGCCTTGAGGTTGGCCAAGGAGTTGCCCAGTGGCATTGGTAAAAATCTGCTCCTCACGTTTACGCTGTATTTCTTGATCGTAGTTTAGATCGCACTCTTCTAATAGTGTTTGGGAAGAGATCAAGCCCTTGTCATGTAGTTGCATACGGAACTGCAACTTTTGAGTATTGTCTCTCAAGTGCAAATCGTTCCACTTGATTTTTGGAGTGATCCAGCAAGTCTCTTCCGCCTCTTTGCTTTCCTCTTCGTCCACAAAGCCCTGCATCATGGACACTGGTAACATGATGTGTGTTTCCACCCATTCTGACAACATGTTTCTCCATGAGCCAAGCCGGTGCAACATGACTTCAACACCAACTTGTGAACCAGAATAGGAGCCAGCTTCACCATTCAAAATGGCCTGGTTTAGCATGAAGCCGTCAAGGATTTCCTTGCCAACCATTTCCATTTCATTTGTGATGTTGTGAATCCGGCCCGTGGCGCCTTCCCAACTATACTCGAAGGCATGGTGTGTAACCAGTGTCAAGTTCGGATCGTTTGCTACAGCGGCAATTTGGTTAGCCACATCTGACAAGTCGGCTTGACTTGCAGGACGGTTATCGGAACCAATCTTAACAATTCGGATTGGCAATACAAGTCGTTCTGCCACAATCCAGTTAGCTGTCATTAGTTTGGTCTTGTAGGCCAAATAGGTGAAGCAACGGCGAGAAGGGGCTTCGCCATACGATCCATATGTGCTGCCAGGATACTTGATGTGGCTAATGCATCGGTTGGACAAAACAATCGGAGCACCAGAAGAGATAGAGGCGATTAGGTTGCTTGGAAGCTTGTCGTATATTTCCCTTGGGAACTTCTGTGTGATGATTTGTTTCAACTCGTCATCTGGTTCCAATGTGAAAACTGGTTCATCAGCAATTGGATTATTGTGGACTGTGATCCAATCGGGATTCAAAATCTTGATCCTCTGGATAGTTCCCCCCATATGGTCACAAGAAGAACCATCAGGCAGATAACCAGAGCCGCCGCATTTGCTGCATTCGGTTTCGACAAACGGGTACACATCTCCCAACAAGTAGTATTCAAACGATATGGCTTTGAGCCAGTATTCCAATTTTATGCGTTTGAACAATCTTTCGAAATACTTGAGCACTTTTTTGCTTTTGCACTCAAGAACAAATCCATTTAGTGGAAATTGAGAAAGGAAGTCAATGCAGGCCGCGACCTTTGGCTCATTGGAGTAATAGAAGCGACACTGATAAATGCTTACGCCGTTTGCAGTTATGGTGTATGTAGGGGGAACCCTAACATCATAAACATCACCATCGTAATCAAATGACTCAACTTCAGACACTGGAGAGACAACAAAGTTTTTCCAGAAGAACCTCTTATAGTGCCTCTTGCCTCTAATTTTGAGATCTTGTGCCTTGGCTGGGATGTAGTCTTTGATCTTTCCGCATTCCGAGGATGCTACATTTATGATGTACCTGTGAGTATTTTGTGATTCGAAGGTTCCAGAGGACTTACTGATTTGCTGTTTATTACCCCTGGCCAAAATACCGCAACGATAGAACATGGTCAATAGCTGATTAGCCAAATGCTTGGAGTATGTTGTGATTTCGATGTTGTCGTTGACTTTATTGTATGTGCCATCAGATTGGATATATGCACCCAACACATGTAGTTGTAATGCTGGATCTAGGAACAC
>Ga0172362_10006476_pt1 | contig 10056 bp, 5 predicted proteins | sample LakKivs1_kivu2a2_FD_114534 | JGI IMG/M metagenome (GOLD analysis project Ga0172362, IMG submission 114534) | Sediment microbial communities from Lake Kivu, Rwanda - Sediment s1_kivu2a2 | ecosystem: Environmental > Aquatic > Freshwater > Lake > Sediment | place: Rwanda: Western Province, Lake... | reverse complement strand
CTTGGAATATCCCGGCGCCTGCGCCATCACATGTTCCATAAACAAGTCATGGATTTTTTCGCGCGCGGGGAGCAGGTTCTCGCGTTCCAACACCGGCCGAAGATTGTCGACAATGGACAGATCGGTTTTCTTTTCCAACGTTTCCTGGATGGCTTTGCGGGCATCGACATTGCCCGCATAGATCACCGGCAGGTTGTATCCCGAGCCAAGCCGGGGCCGGGGATCGGCTGCGCCGATCAGTTCGGCAATTTCCACGACATGCGTGGTCGTGCCGCCGTCGATCCCACCCGAAAGTAGGATCATATCCGGGCGCAACTGGCGGATACGTTCGATTTGTTCATGCGGCAGGCGTTTGTCGTTGGAGGCGATGACATCCATCACAATCGACCCGGCGCCCAACGCGGCGCGTTCGGCCGATTCGGCAGTCATCGAACGCACGACCCCGGCCACCATCATCTGCAACCCGCCCCCGGCGGAGGAAGTGGAGATGTAAATGTCGGTGCCGACATTGTCGCCGCGGGTCGGGCGGATGATTTTGCCGTCGTCATCCAATAACTTGCGGCCGGACAGTTCCTCGACCTCGCCGACGGCGTTGAGGGCGCCCATCGTCACATCCTCAAATGGTGCTTCCACCGTGGTTGGGGCTTCGCCCCGCACGATCAGCCGGTATTCGCCGTCTCGTTTTTCAATCAGGATCGCTTTGGTCGTCGTCGAACCGCAATCCGTTGCCAGGATTACACTAATGTCTTCCGGTTTCAGTTTCTCTGCCATGATTGCCGTGTGTTTCGCTCAAGGTCCCTGTCCGACACTGAATTTACCTTTAATAGTCCGCTCATTCACAAACTTTGAAATATACGATATTCCCTTCAATGGACAACCGGTTTCTGTCCAAATCGCGGCGTGCTGATACGGCCGGATCAGAGGAAATTATATTGATTTTCAAGTGGTTGGGCGTCAGGGGCTTTCCGGTTTGTCATTTACGGTGCCGGCGGATCCCCAATTGACTTCTCTTACCGCAAGATTTATCCGCGTTAAGGGAATGAATAGAAGCCGCTTAATAAATTTTTTGAACGGGGGCCTTGACTTTTTGCGGATTGTTGCTTAATTACTGTTACAATTGCGATAGGTTACATGTTTTTGGGGCACGACGGCGTTTATCCTGATATTTGATGGTGTGGGCGCTCTGTCGACTCCGAAGTCACGTGTGCAGGGAGTAAAAACAGCTTTCGGGCCGTCGGGCATCCGGTCGGAAAGCCGGCAAACGGGTTAACCTATCGCAAGGAGGAGTGGTATGAAACGGGTTGTCTACCTTCTACCGGTGGTGCTCGTTTCGCTTGTCGCCGTCACGCACGTTGTGTGGGCCGACAGCGATACGTGCGTTGTTACCGGGGACATTAACGGCAACTCCATTGGCTATGAGTTGGCCGATTTGGTGATGCTGACACAATTCGTTGTCGGTGAAGGTCCATCCCCGGTCCCGCTGTATGAAGGTGATATCAACGGCGATGGATATATCGATTATGGCGATGTCGCGTATATGGATTCAGTGGTCCAGGGATTAGCCATCCTCCCGGACCCCAATCCAGTCGATTGCGATCCGGATACACTCCGTGGCGCGTGTGTTATCTGGGATACCTGTTTGTTCTTTTCGGCGGCTAACTGCCAGGTGCTGCATGGGGCGTATATCGGCGACGGCATGCCCTGCGGCGAGTATTGTTTTGCCGATGGCGATCTCAATGCAAACGGTATCGCCTATGAAATTGCAGACCGGGTATTCCTGGCGCAGTTCGTAGTGAGGGATGGTCCTCCGCCGGATCCATTGTATGCCGGTGATCTCAACGCCGATGGCTATATCGACATGGGCGATGTGGCGTATATAGATTCGGTGATTAATGGTGACCTTTACCCGCTCCCGTTGATTTTTACCGTGTGCGATCCAGATACCAATCGCGGCGCCTGTTGGGAATATGATTCCTGTGTTATTCGCTCAGCCGCGAACTGTGCTGCTTTCGGTGATGTCTATGCCGGCGACGGTACCAGTTGTGTGGGTCCCTGTTTCGCTACCGGCGATCTCAATCGTAACGGGCTCGAGTTCGAGGTCAGTGACTGGGTGATCCTGACGAATTTTGTTTTCGGGTATGGCCCACCCCCCAATCCGCTGTACGAGGGTGACTTGAATGCTGACGGTTCTATTGATGAGGCGGACGTTGCCTACATAGATTCAGTGATTCAAGGATACCTGCCGCCTCCCCCGGACCCGGTCCCGACCGGTTGTCATCCCGATACTGTCCGCGGTGCCTGCCACGAGGGTGATACCTGTTTTATTCGGTCGGCCGCGAATTGCGCCGCTGCCGGTGGCGCCTATGGCGGCGATGGAACCCCATGCTTTTGCCGCACCGATGGTGACATTAATGATAACGGTATCGCCTTCGAAATAGCCGACTGGGTGGATCTGTTTAATTTTGTTCATGGGTGGGGTCCCCTTCCCCGTGCACCACTTCACGAATGTGATGTCAACGGCGACGGCTTTATCGATGATTTGGATGTCGGGTACATTTGGAAAGTGATCGAGGGGGATATAGCCCCCCCCGACGTTCCACTCACGGTCAATTGTGATCCGGATACTATTCGCGGTGGTTGTCAGATGGGCGATACATGTTTGGTTCTGGCTCCGAGCAACTGTGCTGCGGTCGGCGGGATTTATAAAGAGGACGGCATCTATTGCTATTGCTTTGCCCATGGTGACATCAATGGAGACGGCAGGGTTTTGACTATTGCCGACCTGGTCTCCCTGGTGCGTTTTGTCTATTATGGGGGGCCGCCGCCAAATCCGCTATATCGCGGAGACCTGAATACGGACGGTTCCATTGACGGTGACGATTGTACGTTCCTCGATTCTTTAATTACCTATGAATCCGGTACGGGGTGGTACACGCCGACTGATTGCTATCCGCCGGATACTGCTCGCGGCGGGTGTACGGACGGCGACTCCTGCACGGTGCGGTCCGGGGAGAATTGCGCTGTCCATGGCGGCACATACCTTGGGGCTGGGGTTTTCTGCACCTGTGATTGCGCAGGTTTGGGCGATGTGGACCTCGATGGTTCAATCAATCCGCTCGATGTGACGTTGCTGGCAAATTACGTCTACAAGGGTTGGGATGCACGCGAACAACTCCTGTTGTGCTATACAGAAAACGGCGACTGGGACTGCAACAAAATCATCACTCCTGTGGACGTAGTCTTTTGTGTGCAGTATGTCTACCGGTCGTCCGGCAGTTGGCCATGTGATCCGTGTGGCGAGTAAGTATATCCTGTGTCGGCTGGTGAGTTGGCCGGTCCGGGATATCCGCCGGCTGCGATTATAGCGTGTCGCGGCGTCGGCGCCGGACGCGTGTGCATAGGCCGCGATAACTCCCGGCAATGCCGTGCGGAAGACCGGCACGGTCCTTCGTGAACTGTGACGCGGGATGTATTTCTCTAATACTGCGCCGCAGGTCTCGCCGGCCGATGATTTGGCAAGGAGTCAGCCATCATCGACAAATCAAAAATCCAGTCCGAAAAAGGCCGGGATCTCCGACAGGTGTCTCCCAGCCGGACGCACAGCGGGTGTGCCTATGACTTCTTTTCTGGTGAATTCATAATTCTTGAGGAACGGAAAGATGACCGGCCTGCCAACACTATAGAACATGTTTCTCTGTCCCGCACGGGCCCGCCGTAACCGGACGATGTTGGATTACATCGCCCATGGCAGCGGCCGGGGGTGACGGGATTGTCTGCGCCTTCAATTGTACCGATAGAGTTTTCTGCAAGGGGCAGGACAGCAAAGGATTAATGCAGTGGTGGAAGTCGCCGTCTGGGGCTTTGGCCGCAGGTCAGAATCAATCCTCGGGGAACGCGCCGAGGGCCGTTTTCTGTTATTGGCACTTAGTCATATATTTTGTGCGATGCACGAAACTTTTCAATCCTCGTGTGCATAAGATGTTTTATTGGAGGTTGTCGGCGGGACGTTTATGGATTAGTATATCGGCAGCATGGTCAGAGGGACACTCGATAATCGGGGGACGGCCGCGTATCAGGCGGTTATCCAGAGTTGTATTTTCTTGTGTTTGTTGTTTCTCATCAGGCCGGATGGACTGGCGCAGACTTATGAAAAGCCCGAAAAACTCTCCGCCAAGGAATTGACCCGGCTTGTCGATCACCCGGAATTTCGCTTATTCTACGGCGGGGTGATGATTGCTGCCGGCGATACGCTGGCCGGGCCGCTGGTCGTCATCGCCGGATCGCTGGATATCCAGGATGACGGCGTGCTGGAGGGGGATGCCTGGGTCATCAATGGCCGCCTGATCCTTACCGGAAAGGCGCGCGCAAATGGACAGGTCCACCTGGTCAACAGCACGGCATATTCGGCACGGGACGCAGAAATCACCGGCGGATTACACTATTACTCCTGCGAGTGTCTCTTCGATAATGAGAAATTCGAAAAAGACAGCACGCTTGCTTTCAAAAAACATGAAGACCCGCGAGTGCTAAAGACAAAATTTGTTACTCGTCCGGGATATACGACCGAAGTGGGATTGGAACGCGAGAACCCGCGCTACAAAAAACCGGCGGTCCGGGGCCATGCGTTTTTGCATGTCCCGGTCGAATCCAACACCCGGGGCTATCTGGGGTTCGATATCGATTTCGCCGTTCCGTTGCAGGGGCAACAGCTTGATCTCCTCGTACAGGGATACAAAAAATTGTTCTCAAATGACTACTGGCAGCTGTCCCTGGCTGAAAATGACTGGGTCGTCATGCTGGCCGGAAATAATTATATCGATTACTTCGAGTCGCGCGGTGGCGGTCTGGGATTGCGCTATCGCCCGCACGATCAGTGGCAATTGCGGGGAATCGTCTCGTATCGTGAGGATGTCTCGGCCGACATCGAAATGCATGCCTGGCCGTTTTATCCGCATCGGCTGGTGCGGGAAATTCCCCGGATCGATGAGGGCGAACGATTACTGGTCGATGGCGCAGTGGTGTATGATTCGCGGGATGACGTTAATCGGCCCGACCGGGCTTGGCGGGGGGAAGTCCGTGTCGAAAAGGGGATCGCTGACGGTCCGGGGGATTTTTCGTATACAGCATTCCAGGTGGAGGTATGCCGGTACCAGCAATTGCGGCGCTGGCTGCAATGGGATATGCGGGGCAAAATCTTTTCTGCGTTTGATGCAGTTCCCGCACAGGTTACCCAGTCACTCAATGGGTATGGCGGTGTGCGCGGCCCGCAGGACGTCCCATTCGGCATTCGGCGCGGCAATCGCTTGCTGTTATTCTCGGGAGAATTACGCACTCCCCTGCCCGAATTGCCGGTTTTTCGCTGGATTTTTGAACGCTGGGATGCAGTGGCCTTTGCCGATCTCGGGTTGTTGACCGTGGCCGAAAACGACCGCGCGCCGTTGGCGTTTGTAAATACACCGTTCGCTGCCTGGAAGAAATCCGTGGGTTTGGGTGTCTCGGGCGAATCGTTTTTGCCGTATCTCGGCGTCTATTTTGCCCAGGAAGTCGGCAGCGGACGAAAAAATCCGCGGGTCATTGTCCGCGCCGCGCGGTCGTTCTAGCCATTGAACATATGACGAACTCCGACATTCCCATTCTCGCGATAGAAGACCTCCGCAAGGAGTTCGGCCGGGTAACGGCACTGGCTGGGATCGACATCACCCTGCACAAACCGGGCGTGTATGGTTTCCTCGGGCCGAACGGCGCAGGAAAAACCACAACATTCAAGTTGATCTGCGGGCTGTTGCGGCCGACTTCGGGGCGGGTGGTCGTCGACGGCACCGATGTGCGGTTCGAACCGCATGTTGCGGTCGGCAAGCTGGGCGTGCTGTTCGATGCTCCGGCGTATTATCCGTACCTGTCGGGCCGGGAAAACCTGCAGGTTTTTGCCCGCTGGCAAGGGCTAATCACGGAACAGAAAATCGATAGTCTGTTGAATTTGGTCGGACTGGACCAGGCCAAAAACCGGCGAGTCGGGGGATACTCCTGGGGCATGAAACAACGGTTGGGGCTGGCGGCAGCATTGTTGTCTGATCCGAAATTGGTCCTTCTGGATGAACCGACCAACGGACTTGATCCGGGCGGCATCGCCGATGTTCGCCGGTTATTGCCGAAGCTGGCGTACGAAGAGGGACGCACGGTATTGCTGTCTTCACATCGGATGGAAGAAGTCGAACAGATTTGTGATGCGGTGACCATTATTCATCAGGGCCGGGTTGTGGCCTGTGGTACGCCGGCCGAACTGGCGGCGGGTGAGCCGGAAATCATGATCCGCTGTGCCGATCCGGCGGCTGCGCGAACTATTTTATCAAGGATAGTCGGCATTAAAAGTGTTTCCCAGGTTGGCCCAGACCGGTTAAAAATCGGGGCGCCGGGATTGGCGGCAAGCAAGGTGAATCAATTGCTCATGGAAAACGGCGTGGCGGTCGAGGAAGTTATGCAACGGCGGGAGTCGCTGGAAGAAGTGTTTTTCCGGTTGACGGGGTCGCAAAGCCATGGTTAACGGCGTAGCCCGAGTCATCTCCGCCGAGTGGTTGAAATTATGGCAAAGGCGGACGACCATCGTTATCCCGGGTTTGCTGATCCTCTTCGCCCTGGCGGCGTTTTTCGGCCGGGATTTCGCCGTGCGGCGGCAGTTCATCGGCATCCCCAGCGGCTTTTATATGGCGGCCGGCTCGATCAGTTTCATCCTCAATGTGATGGCGCTGGTAACGGTGATTGCGACATGTTTTCATATTTCGCGTGAATTTTCGTTCGGCACAATTAAAGCCGCCTGGATTCGCCCGATGACCCGGGCACAGTGGTATACCGGGAAACTTGTGTCGGCGGGAGCGGCGGTAGGCGCATTGTTCATCCTGGTCGTCGGCATTATTCTCCTGCTGGCGGCTGTACGGTTTGGTTTTGCCGATTTGCTGGAAAAAGACTATCTGATCCATTCGGCGGGGACCCTGGGCTGGCGTCTGGTCCTTGCCCTGGGCTTGACGCTGTGGTCGTTATGGGCGCTAGTGGCAGTGATGAGCATGGTTTCCAGTCTGGTCAACCATCCCGGCGGGGCAATTGCGGCGGGCCTGGGTCTGGGATTGTTATCCACGGTGCTGGCCATGTTTCCGGCGCTCCAGCCATATTTATTGTCCACGTACCTGTCGTTGCCCCTGGAACAGATGATCATGATGTCCAAAGGTCTACCCCTGGACTTGACGTGGGGAAATATCGCGCAGCAAACGTTGCTGGGCGGGGCAGTGTGGATGGCCATAGCTTTGGTGGTGGGGTATCGCATCATCGCAAAAAAGGAAATCACGTTCTAGGTTTCGGAGCTCATATACTGATGGCAGGAGTTGCCTGTGAACATATCTGTTGATGGTTGGTGCCGGGTGTGCCGTGGGAGTTTCGCGGCGATGGTCATGATCGCGGCGGCAGTCTGGAGCACGCGTGCGTCCGCTGATGATCAGCCGGCGTTTGCCCTGTCGAAACTGAGTGTGGCCGATGAGTTGCTGGACCTCGAGGCCGAAGACCTTAATGCCGATGGACTCAAGGATATTTTGATTGTCCATTGCAAGGGTTTGCCGCCGGGCCAAACCCGCTGGGTTTCTATTTTCATGCAAAGTGCCGACGGCGGCTTTTCCACGGCTGCCGACCAGTCATGGGAGTTGGATACCGCCGCGGCGATCCTGGATATCGGCGATGTCGCCGGCGATACGTGCAAAGAAATCTGCTATTTGACCGGCGAGGACGTCCGGTACTATCAGTTGAATTCCGGGCGTTATAAAACCACACCACAGACCTTATTTAAAGCCAGCGGCTTGACGGTCTTCCCCTCCAAAGACCGGGTTCCGCTGATCAATTTCGTGCGGGATTGGAATGGTGACGGCCGGGAGGAGGTGGGCATTGCCGGATTTGAGCATCTGGCAATCCACACTCCCGATGCCGACGGCACATTTTCCTCCGAGAATAAAATCCTTGTGGAATTGACCACCCGCATGGGGCGGGTATCCGAAGAGACCGAGGAGGATTTCACCGCCGGGTTATCGGCGCGATTTACGTTCCCCAATGTGCGGCTCGTCGATTTCGACAGTGATGGCCGCAAAGACCTGATTGCCACCACCGAAGAACGGGTGATTGTCTACCGGCAGGAACCCGACGGCCGGTTTACCGAACAACCGGCTAATGATGTGCACTTTGATGTCCGTACTCAGCATGAAAAAATCGAAGACATTGCCGAAGTGGAAACGGTGGTCCATGATTTGAATAATGACGGGTATGCCGACGCAGTCGTTACCAAACAAACAGCCAAGGGATTATCAAACTTCCGGGGAGTGATCAATATTTTTTGGGGCAGGCCGGAGGGATATCGTGTTGTGCCCGACCAGGTAATCATCTCGGAGGGCACGGCCTCCGATCGCGCCATCATCCGTGATGTCAACGGCGACAACCGGCAGGATCTGATCCTGCCATCGATTAAAATCAGCATCACCTCGATTATCCGCTGGCTGATTACCCGCAGCATCCCGATCAATTTCAATATCTTCCTGATGAAAGAAAGCGGCGTGTTTTCCGACCAGCCGGATTTCACCAAAGAAGTCAAATTCAAGATCGATTGGTCGGGCGAGTCGGATACCCAGGCGATGGACCTGGACGGTGATTTCAACGGCGATAAACGCAAGGACTTTGTCTTTGCCACGGACGAAGATGTGTTGTCGGTCTATCTGGGGATTGAAGATGCCGACCAGCTCTTCTCGAAAAAGCCCGTGGCCGAGGTCCAAGCCGACGCTTTTGGTGAACTCAGCAGCTACGATCTGAACAATGACGGATTTTCGGACATGATTATCCACTATCCGCAGGCCAAGGAACGCAAGGGCATGGTTCAGGTGTTGATGAATCGGAGATTGCTGAAGTAATTAAAAAGCCGGAACCGACGAAGATATCTTTATCGCCGGGGATTTTGCCCAGTTGCAGGATGCGGGTTTCTTTTATCCGGCACGGATACAATTTTTCCGCAAATATGGTAGAAATATTGCAGGAGTGTGACAATTATGAACTGCTTGCCCGGCAATTAATTACGACAAATTGCGCGAATGAGAATTTTTTGACTTTCGCTTGACTTTTTTTCAGAAAAAATGATCTTTTAAAAACCATGTGCCTGACTGGCAGACAACGGAGTTTTGGCTGATTGACGGACTTTCTGGTGTCCGGTCCGGAACAACGGCGGCGGCGCAAGCCCCACGGTGTGTTGCCGGTCCGGGGGAAGGAGGAATTGTTCGAAACGTATTGTTAAAGCCGCACAGTTAACAGTCAGGGTTTTCACCCACGGGGGAGGAACACTCATGAGTAAGAGGAAGGTTACGTGTGTTCTGTTTATCGTGATGCTGTGGGGTGTGGTGGCAAGTAGTGCAGTAGCTGATACCCAGGTTATTCCCTTCAAGGCAACACCTTTTGAAGTCCAGTACGTTCCCAACAGGTTTATTGTTGTCCTGACCGAGGCGGCGGGGGTATTTGACGCCACCGATTATACTGCACTGGGTAAATCCGGCATCAACAGCCTCGATCTGTTGGCGGGGAGGTATGCCGTAGAATATATGCGGCCGCAATTTATCGGCGCGGCTCAACGCGGGCTTGCCGAGATGGCCCGGTACTACAAAGTGGAATTCAGCGGGCCATACGACCTGCAGACGGTGATGGACGCCTATGCAGCCGATCCGAATGTCGAACATGTGGAACCGATCGGCATTCACCCGCTGTATGCCACGCCCAATGACGGGTATTTCAGCTATCAATGGCATTTCAATCAGGCAAGCGATCACGATATCGATGCCCCGGAGGCCTGGGGCATCCAGGCCGGGAGCACCGGTGTAATCGTCGCTTTGCTGGATTCGGGTGTGCGGTATTACCACCCGGACCTCGGCGGGGTCAATGCCTCGGTGAGCAACCCCGGGGCCTCACGCGGGAATATGTGGATCAACACCGCCGAATTGAACGGGACATCCGGTGTCGATGACGACGGCAACGGCTACACCGACGACT
>Ga0172362_10006474_pt1 | contig 10058 bp, 12 predicted proteins | sample LakKivs1_kivu2a2_FD_114534 | JGI IMG/M metagenome (GOLD analysis project Ga0172362, IMG submission 114534) | Sediment microbial communities from Lake Kivu, Rwanda - Sediment s1_kivu2a2 | ecosystem: Environmental > Aquatic > Freshwater > Lake > Sediment | place: Rwanda: Western Province, Lake... | reverse complement strand
TGCTTGGGACCCTGTTTCCGAGGCACCAGTTTGTGGCGTTCAACTTTTGGTAGCCAACACGGACCCAAGAAGACGAAAAGGCGATGTAATTTACTGCTTCTTTCAGAGCCTTCTCTGGGCGAGCTCCGCCGCTAAGACAAAGGGTTCCCAAGCTTCGCAGACCGACGGCGCGTAGCACGTGTCAGCCTTCGCGAGGTCGCTGACCGAGAGGCGGTTCTGGATAGCTAAAGTTAAAGCGTTGATGCGCTGGGTCACCTCTTCTCCGCCGACGATTTGCCCCCCGACGACGCGCTTGGTCGCTTTATCGACGACGACCTTGACCTTTATCGGCAGTCCACCGGGGAAGTAGTCAGCCCTCGTCCTGCTCGTAAGCTTACCCGCGACGACGTCCACGCCGACTTGCTTCGCCCAGAACTCGGTGAGTCCGACCCCGCCCACGTCGAGGTGGAAGATTCGGGACACCCATGGCAGAGAGGTCCCCGGGTAGACGGCGTCCCCGCCTGCGGCGTTGGTGCCCGCTACTTTGCCCATCTTCACGGCCGCTGAGCCCAGAAGCGGCAGCGCGGGTTTCCCAGTTACCATGTGCGTCGTTTCAGCGCAGTCTCCCGCCGCGTAGACGTTTGGGTCGCTCGTTCGCATGTGATTATCCGTTTTTATGCCACGGGTTTCGCCAATGGTTATTCCTGCTTTTTGGGCTAGTTCAGTGTTTGGTCGCACGCCCGCGGCGTTAAGGACTATGTCCGCTTGGACTTTTTCGCCACCGATCATTATTGCTTCGGCTCTTTTTTCTCCGAGGATGGCTCCCGCTGGCTTGCCGAGGATGACGGCTACGCCGTTTTCTTCGAGCCTTTTTTGGACGTCGGCGGACATGTCGGGGTCCATGAGCTTTGGGAGGACCGTGGGCAGCATCTCGACGATTGTGGTCTTTATCTCCCGCTCGGCGAAGGCTTCAGCTACCTCCAGCCCTACGAGCCCAGAGCCGATTATCGCGGCTGCCTTGGCCTTCTGCATGGCTTTTGCCATCTTCTCGGCGTCGCCTAGTGTGTGGAGGGTGAGGACGCCTTCCTTGTCGATTCCTTCGAGGGGTAGCCTGAAGGGGAAAGCGCCCGTCGCGAGAATTAGATTATCATATTCTAGGGTTTCGCGTTTCCCGTCTTTGGCTTCGGCTTCGACGGTCTTCACCTTGGTGTCGACGTTGGTGGCGGCGGTCTCCGTTCTCAGGTCGAACTTCATCATCTTGTAAAAGTTTGAAGGATAGACGACGAGGCTCTCAAGCGACGTTATTTGACCGCCGAGGACGAAGGGGAGCCCGCACCTCGAATACGCCCCCACATTATCTTTAGTCAAAAGGGTGATTTTGGCTTCCCTGTCCGTCTTCCGGGCTGCGACGGCTGCGTCGACGCCTGCAGCGTTCGCCCCAACTATGACGATTCTGTTCGGCATCTCGCTTAGCTTTCCTCGGCGAGCTTCTTGTGCCACTCGACTGATTGCCCAAAGGTCATGAGGTCCTTAAGGTCGCCCTGCAGATTTGTGGGCGATATGACGACTATCCAGCCCTCGTTGTAGGGGTCCTGGTTGAGAACCTCGGGGTTGCTGTTGACTTTGCTGTTGACTTCGACGATTTTTCCGCTGACGGGCGCGACGAGGTCGGACACGGACTTGACCGACTCGACCGTTCCGAAAGGTTCGCCCCTGATTGCCTCGTCCCCCGCCTTTGGGAGCTCGGCGAACACGACCTCGTTCAGCTGCTTCTGGGCGTAGTCGGTTATGCCGACGCGGACGTTGCCGTCTTCGACCTTGGCCCACGCCCACTCCTTGGAGTAATACAAGCCTTCGGGGACTTCGTAGCCTTGAACCTTGACCAAGAATTCCACCTCAACACGAGACTGTTCTACGCATCCTCATATTAAATTTAACTAAACTCTTGTCAGGAAAAGTCAACGGCGCCCGTTTACGAAGAACAGGCTGTTAAGTCGTCCTGTCTGGTCTGATTTGTTCAACAAAGGATTTCGTATTTTGACTAACAATTATCGTTTATGACCTGTCTGATTTGATTATCAACTGTTTTTCAATTATGATAATCAATTATGGTTGACGAAGACCCTGTCTGGTTTGCGGCGCAAATTTTCTATTGTTTTGGGGCGCAAATCTACGTGTTTCATCGTCTGTCTAGAGGGGGGGCCTATATAGGCTGGTCGAAGAAGCTGACCATCACTAGACTGGTCTGATTTGAGTGGCAAATTATTTTTGCGTTTGAGTGGCAAAACGGTTGCTTTCTATTCGAACAGCGTGACGGTGATTTCTTCGCCTTCCTCTATCACGTCGAGGTTCACGGGCAGGATGACGTAGCCGTCCGCCTTGGCGAGGCTGGTTATGTCGCCCGACTTCTTGAACGTCGAGTAGGCCTTGCCGTTCCTGATTTTGACCGGGAGGAACTGCTCCCTGCCCGAGCCTGAGACGAACTTCTTGCCCATCTTCGCCTTGACCGTGCGGGGCTTCGCGGGGGGCAGCCTAGCCATCGCGCGGATCGCCGGGACGAGGAAGATGTAGGCGTTGCTCAGGCACGAAGCCGGGTACCCAGGCATCCCGAAGACGGGCTTTCCCTCGACGGTTCCGAAGAGGGTTGGCTTGCCGGGCTTGATTTGGACGCCGTGGAAGACGACCTTGCCCGCCTGCTCGAGTACCTTGACTAGGAGGTCCCGCTCGCCGACCGAGCTCCCGCCCGAGAAAATTATCAGGTCGTGGTTGAGGAACCGCTTTACCGCGGAACTGAGGCTTTCGAACGAGTCGGGCACGATCGGAGACATCGTTATCTGGGCTCCGTTCGCCGAAAGAATCGATGATAAAGTGTACGTGTTGACGTCGTAAATCTGCCCTTTGCCGAGCTTCGCACCGGGCTCGCGTACTTCGGTTCCGGTCGGGACGACGGCGACGCGCGGCTTCCCGTAGACCAGTGCCTTCCTTTTTCCCAGCGCAGCCATTACGCCGACCTTCGCGGGCGTGACGGCTTCTTCCTTCTTCAGGACGGCTTCGCCCTTCTTCATGTCTTCCCCTTGGGGCGAGATGTTGGCTCCGGGGTGAACCGCGTCGAAAATGGACACGTTGCCCTCTTTCTCGTCGGTGAACTCCACCATGACCACGGAGTCCGCGCCCTGTGGAACGGGGTAGCCCGTAGCTATCCTCGCGCATTCACCCTCGTTTACAGTGACGCTGGCTGATTCGCCCGCGTGCAAGACGGCGGTGACCTTGAGTGCCTTGGGGTTCTGCTGCGAAGCCCCGTAGGTGTCCTCGGCTCTGACCGCGTAGCCGTCCATGGCTGCACGGGTGAACGGCGGAACGTCCTCGACGGCGACGACGTCCTCCGCCAAGACCCTTCCGGTAGACTCCTCGATCGGGACGGCTTCAGTCCTCTCAACGGGCTTGACGGTGCCCATGATTCTCTTTATCGCTTCTTCGCGGGAGATGAGGAGCTTGAACGGGACCATTTCGCTCACGACACAAACCTCCAAGAAATGGATGATTCCCTATCCTCCGGGCGAGCCGTGGAACGGGACGCTTCTCCACATGACCCCGAACCACTCCTCGTCGGTGATGGTTTCGCCCCGGACCAGGATTTCGAGGACCCTCTGCAGGAGCGCGTGGTGCCTCCGCTCGTCCTCCAGAATCGCCGTGAGGAGCAGCTTGACCTTCTCGTCTCTGAGGCTGGGGAGCTGCTCGCTGATTTTTTCGATGAGGACCATTTCAATCCTGATGTGCTTCTCGACTAAGGTTATCTGGGCGTCGAGCTGCTTCTGCGTGAGAGCCTTGGGGGTCTTCGTCAGGAGGCTGATGGCCGACGCGTACATCTGGGCGTGCTTCAGCGAGTCCAGCGAAACGCCCTTCAGTGTCCCCTTCACCGCCGGGTTCGCGACGTCCACCAAGCCTTTGTTGAGCGAGTCCACGATTTCGTTCTCGACCTGTATCTGGTCCCTGAGAAACTTCAGCAAAGTCTCGTTCGTGCTCAAAAAATCGTCCTCCATTCCTAGGCTATTCTAGTGTCTCGTTGAAGACAAAAGGGTTTCGGGGTTGCGGCTTCGTCACTTCTTCCGCATGAAGAGGGTCGTTTCGAGCCTGTTGTGAGGCAGTCTTTTGATAATGAAGTTTGTGTACTGCGAATCTAGGATTTGGAGCGCATCCTCAACGTGCCCCTTCCTGTCCCTCGTCACGAACTTCACCGTCATGACAGCGAAGCCGCCCTTCCTCAAACGGCTGGCAACGGCGACCATTATTTTCGCGGATTCGGTAGGGGCAAGGTTCATATCGTTCGTGACCAAGTCGAATAAACCTGCGCCATTTGGAATTTCCTCAGCCCTGCACCGCAGGTGAACCACGTTGGGCATCTTCTCAACCTCGGGTTCCAGAGCCGCTGGGTCAACTGCCGCCACCTTCCTCGCCTTGCCAGCTAGGACTTTGGTCCAGCCGCCGGGAGCCGCACCGAGGTCCAGCACGTCGTAGTCCGGTATAACCTTGATGTTGAAGGCTTCGAGGGCTTCTCTGATTTTGTGCTCCGCCCTCGTGAACGGTCTTTCGCCCTTCGCGTATTTTCGGGAGACCCGTATCGGCTTGACGACGAGGTTCTCGGAGTCCGTGAGCCCAATGTAGGCGGTGTTCTGGAAAATTTGGACGACCACGACCTTCCTCGGGCTCTTCAGGTCAACAGCGGCTTTGGAGGATTCCTCGAGCTTCATGCCGAGGCTCCGCTCGACGTCTTGGCTCGAAAAGCCGTGCGCCCCCCGCCTCTGGCACCTGACCGCGAAGCTGTCCTCGGGCTTGAGCTTCCCCTCCAACGGCTCGTAGAGTCTGAGGATGCTTTCCTTTTCGGATGTGACTGCGACTTTTTCACTAACGGGGAAGACTCGCCCGACGTAGAGAGTTTCGGAGTCCCTCAGCTTTCTTACTGCCTCCGCCTCTTCCAGACTAGTCTTAACGAGAAGGTTGCCTTTGAAGAACAAGATGCGGACTCTCGAGTCAGGGATCAGGCTCCGTATTTCCCTCTTTGCCTCAGGCTCAAAACCAGACGGAACCGTAACGACGAACGAGCTTCCAGCACTCATCACGTAACCTTCGCATTACACTTGGTAAATACGCGCCCCAACTTCGTAGGTGGGGTTCCTAGAATCTATGCGCAACACGGATTATTAGGGCGGAGTGATTTTTATCGCCTGAACGGGGCACTGGGTCTCGCAGGCCAGGCACTGTATGCACTCGCTTTGCCTCGCGGGGAAGGACTTCTTGTCAGACTTCGGGTGCCCGGGCGTGTCGCGCCACTCGTAGAGCTGCACGGGGCAGACCTCGATGCAGATTCCGTGCCCCTCGCAGACGTCCCAGTCGACGGCCACGTTGTCTCCTCTGACGCCCAGCTTCTTAGGAGGCTCCGTGGGCCCCCAAATTGTGGCACCTTCCTGCTCGCCCGCCTTTGCGCGGTTCTTCTGAAAATCGGGGTCGATAGGCAAATGGTTCACCTTCCAACATAATACGGGCGGAGAAAATATTAACGTTTCCCAATAGGCTTAGGGCGTCCTCTCCAGCACCACGCGGAGTTGGAACTGCCTAGAATCCCTCAGAACGACTAACGTGACCTCTTCCCCGGGCTGCTTCTGCATCAGCACGCTCTGGAGGTCCTCGATGCTGCCAACGTGCTGGCCGTCCATGCCCACGATGATGTCGTCCTTCGCCATTCCGACCTTGCTCGAGGGACTCTCGCCCTCCACGCCCACAACGAGCACTCCGCTCTCGACGGGCAGCCTGTAGTGAACTGCAATGTCCCTTGTTATCGTGAATCCCGATATCCCGAGCCACGGCTTCCTGACTACGCCGTGAACCAGAATGTCGTCCGCGCAAGCCTTAGCAGCGTTAATCGGAACAGCGAAGCCTATGCCCTGGGCGAACGGGATGATAGCAGTATTGATCGCGACCACCTTCCCCTCGACATCTATGAGCGGCCCGCCACTATTCCCCGGGTTGATCGCCGCGTCCGTCTGAACCAAACCCTCGAAGGCCACTTGCTCCGAATGTATCGTTCGGTTTAGAGCACTGATGACGCCCGAGGTGACCGTGGGTCCGCCGACGAGCCCGAACGGGTTCCCGATAGCGTAGACCCGTTGCCCGACGCGGAGCTTGTCCGAGTCCCCTAGCGGCACGGGGATCAGGTTTTCGCCGATGATCTTCACGACGGCGACGTCGGCTCTTCGGCTCGTTCCCGCGAGCTGCCCCTTGAAGACGCGTCCATCGCTTAGTGTAACGCTGATTTCGTGGGCGTCCGCGATGACGTGGTTATTCGTCAGCACGTAGCCCTCGGCGTCGAAGATGAAGCCCGAGCCCATGCCCTGGACCGGGACAACCCGGTAAAAGAGGTCGCGGAAAATCCGCACCGTGTTCACGTTGACGACGCTCTTGCTTGCTTTCTCGATTACGTCGACCACGTCTTTTTCGCTCAAACGACGACGCCACCCAGCAAAGTGAGTTGTGAGTAGTCAAAATTTAGTCGCACGTTTTAAGGATTACGCCGACAATCCCCGCAGCGAAAAGACAAATCATCTCTAGCCTTCAATTGTGGGCGTTAGGTTCAAGTATTACTTGGGTTGTAATAACTGCTGGTGCTTTTCAGATGACGGCGAAAGTTGCTCTTGTCAAGATAAACGGAAACGCGGCGGAAGCGTACAAGAAGGCTCTGAAGATCATCGGCGAAAAAAGCTTCCTAGACGCCAAGAACGTGACGATAAAGGTCGGCATATACGACAAGCGGAACACGAATTATCCCACGGTTCCGGTCGTCAAGGCGGTGGCGGACTCGTTCGCCAAGTCGAAGAGGGTCCTCATCGTCGAATCCGACAACCACAACGGCAAAGCCCTCGAGCGGCTGCAGGAGTGGAAAGAAGTCTTTTCTGAAAGGGTGAAGCCCTTCAGCCTCTCGGACGACCCGCAGACCCGCGAGGTGACGGTTATCGGGGAGAAGCTCCGGTTCTCGAGCGTCCTGTTCAAGCCCAACTTCTTCGTCAGCCTCCACGTCCTCCGCAAGGGCAAGGCGGGCTGCGTCTTCAAGAACCTGCTTGGATTAATCCCGGACATCAGGAAGGAGCGGTTCCACGACAAGCTCGGCGCCGCCCTCGTCGACATGGCCGAAGCCGTGGGCTGGATAGACCTCGCGGTGATCGACGGGACTTACCTTTACGGAGCCGAATGGAAGGAAGGCGTGCCCCTACCGAGGGAACGGAAAGACCTCCTCATCGTCGGAAGGGACCCGGCGGCGGTCGAAACGGTCGGAAGCACCCTCGCAGAGGAGGACCCGCTGGATATCCCGTCTCTGAAGATAGTCAAGGAGAGGAAGCTCGGGGAAACCGACATCAGCCGCATCGAGGTGCTCGGGGAAAGCATCCACGACTTCGTATGAATCTGAAAAAGGACGGTTGAGCGGCATGAAGACCGAGCTCGACATTGAAGAGAAGATAAAACGCATCGACAGAGAAGTCAAAAAGCTGGAAGGAAAGCTAACTCCAGAGGACCGAAAGAAAATCTTCCGCGTCCTGCACAACGAGGAGACCGCTGAGCTGTGCAAGGTGTGCCGCCTCAGCACCATAAAGAATATTCTCCTGTGGCTTCTGGACGAGAAGGAGCTCGAAATCTAACCCAATATTTACTTTTTGAACCCTTTTTTATGCGCACGAAAACCGTTATTAGAACTGCGCACAGATATTCGGACGATTAAGAATGAAGGTCGAGGACAACCGAAGAAATGAGGAAACGTGCAAGGACTTCTGCGGGAGCTGCCCAAGCTACCCCGGGACGGGCGAGTGGCTCTTCTGCGCGAGGCTCAAGAGCAAAGGCAAAATAAAGAGGAACGGGTGCCTGTGCCCCGCCTGCCAGGTCCACATGGACTACGACCTCGAAGGCGACTACTACTGCGAGAAGGGCGCAGCCACGTAGCCGACGGAAGCCAAGGGCGACTCATTCAACGACGACTTGCCGCTCTCTTCCTTCCCAGACCCCGTGCAGGTTGCAGAACGACCGAGCTCTCAACGTCGCCGTTTCGTTCAAAGCCACGTTGACGGTAACGACGTAGCCGTCGCTCAGCTCAGGCGCGAACTCGACCCTCGAAACCAACCGTTCCCCAGCGTACAGCTCGACCCAGTTAACCCAGTGCCCCAAAGTGTTCGGGTGCTCGACGCCGTCGATTCCGCCGATTTTTACTTTTACCGCAAAGGCCTCCTTCGCCTTTACCCTCTCAGGCGCCGCAATAATCGGCACGTGCTTCTTCGCCATGTCCGTGAGGGCCTTCCAGTCCTTGGGCTTGTTCAGCTCTGTTAAGGAGAACTCTTTAACTTCGCTCAAAACATGTCCCTCCTGAAACTATTAGTGCATTAAGTCTAATAAACGTTCCACCCGCCTTTTTTTGTTTACACAGAATTCCCGAATAGGGAAACTGAAAATTCTTTGGGATTCGAAGGTAAGCATATATTCCGTCCATCATCATAGTTCTGCGAAAGCCTCGGCTGGGTCATGGATGGCAACGGAAGATTCCGACAGGGTCCTCAGGGCGATAGAGGAAGATTCAGAAAGGGGCTACATGCTCATAATCGGTCCCTTCAGAGGTAGGATTCTGGCTGAGATTGTGCGGAAGGTCAACCCGAAGCGCGTGCTGGAGGTTGGCGGCTTCGTCGGATACTCGACGATTCTGATGGGCAGAGAGCTCGTGAACGGTGCAGAAATGATATCAATAGAAATCGACGAGGACGAAGCGGAAACCGCGAGACGAAACGTTGAAGACGCAAAAATCAAGCCCAAGGTGCAGATAATCGCAGGGGACGCCTCCGACGTGATTCCGAAAATCAGCAGTCAGTTCGACCTCGTGTTCTTGGACGCGGACAAGCACGAGTACCTCCGCCACCTACGGCTCGTCGAGGGCAAGCTCCACAAGGGCAGCGTAGTAGTCGCGGACAACGCCGGAGCCTACTCGTACTCGATGAGGAACTACCTGAACTACGTGCAGAACTCGGGAAACTACGAAAGCCGCTACGTCCCAGCGGGCAACGACGGCATAGAAGTCAGCATTAAACTTTAGCTACAAAAATCCTGGAAAAAATGGATTTCAGTTTATTTCTTCACGTTTCTAGGGAACCTATGACTCGTCTTCAGTCCGAGCTTGACGAGCGAAAGCATCAGCGGAACCTCCATCAGCGGGCCGATGACCGTGGCTAGGGCGGCTCCAGAGTTTATCCCGTACAGCGTCGTCGCGACGGCGATGGCGACCTCGAAGTGACTGCTTGACCCGATGAGTGTAGTGTCAATGGCAGTTTCGTATTTCCAACCGAGAAAATAACCGAGAAGATATGTCCATGTAATCATGGTCGCGTAGTGCATTAGGTTCGGCGCAGCCAAGTAAGCTACCAAGATTGGGTTGTTGAGGATGACTTCGCCCTCGAACGAGAACAGAACAACCAAAGTCGTGAGTAAGGCGACGATGGAGATTTTTCCTACAATTGTTCGGTACGTCCCGTTGAACCACTCTTCGCCCTTTCTTTCTATTAGTATCTTCCTGGAGACCGCACCCGAAGCAACTGGCAACGCGATGAATGCTAGGACGCTGACAGCGATGAGGTCCATGGGGACGGGGATGCTACTTACACCCAAGTAAAAAGCCGCAAGCGGCGCGTACAGGAGCAACATCAACAAAGCGTTAATCGAGGTGTTTATCAGCCCCTGAGCCATGTCGCCCTTCGCGAGAAACATCCACCACATGACCATCGCTGTGCAGGGAGACAAACCGAGAAGAATCACGCCTGCAATGTACTGCGGGTTCCCAGCAAGGACGACGTTCGCGTAAAGCGTCATCAAAGGCGGAGCTATGACCCAGTTGGCGATTATGGTGACAAGAAGCGGCTTAGGCTTAGAGGCTGCCTTCTTAATGTCGCTGAACTGTATCCCCAGAACCGTGGGGATACAGTTCAGCGACATTAAGAAGGCAGCCTCTAAGCCTAAGCCGCTTCTTGTCACCATAATCGCCAACTGGGTCATAGCTCCGC
>Ga0172362_10006471_pt1 | contig 10059 bp, 10 predicted proteins | sample LakKivs1_kivu2a2_FD_114534 | JGI IMG/M metagenome (GOLD analysis project Ga0172362, IMG submission 114534) | Sediment microbial communities from Lake Kivu, Rwanda - Sediment s1_kivu2a2 | ecosystem: Environmental > Aquatic > Freshwater > Lake > Sediment | place: Rwanda: Western Province, Lake... | reverse complement strand
GGGTGGTCTTCGAGGCTATCGCGGGGACCCCCTTCGCCAGGATGCCGATGGGGATGAAGAACATGTTGGCGACGCTGTGCTCGAAGCTCGAGGTCACGAACGCCATGATGGGGAAGAAGCAGGCGAATATCTTGCCTACGGTGTCCGTCGACGAGGTGGCTATCCATACGGCGAGGCATACGAGCCAGTTGCACAGGATGCCCCTGAAGAACGCCTCCGCGAACGGGATGTTCACCTTCGCGTTGGCTATCGTGACCTCCCTGAGGCCGAGTTGGCCGCCGTTCAGCCCGTACAATCCGCCGGCATAAACGAGGCCGACGACTACGAGGGCGCCGAGGAGGTTGCCCACGTAGACGACCGCCCAGTTCCTGAGAAGCTTGGTGAGCCCCACCTTCCCGGAGAGGCAGGAGAGGGCCAGCAGGCTGTTCCCGGTGAAGAGCTCGGCGCCGCCTATGACGACGAGCATCAGCCCCACCGGGAAGGCGCTGCCCATGAGTAGGCTCGTGATGCCGGCCCCGAAGATCTGCTGAGAGTCCTGGGTGACGACTGTGGCGAGGTGGCTGCCGAAGGATATGTAGGCGCCGGCGAGGAGCGCGAGGATGAGCATCCTGCCGAGTGGAAGCTCCGCCTTAGCCCCGCCGGACTCGCAGACCACCTCGGCTATCTCCCTGGGCTTCTTGGACATCCGGTGGTCACCGCCTACGGATACTGGATGAGGGCTGTATGAACCTTTTGATGAATCTACTGTGGAGCCTCTATGCCTTCTTCTTCCTCAGGTACCAGGTCTCCCCGCCCGGGCTGGTCTCTACGGTGAACTCGGGGTTGTAGTAGAGCATCTCCTTGACGAACTCCCTCATCGTGGTCTTGGAGGCGTCGGACCTCACTATCACCTCGTCCAGGTCTATGGTGACCCTCTTCCCCTTGTCGAGCTTCGATGCCATGAGCATCAAGAATCCAAACACGTCTCAGCCTTTATCATTTACGTAATCTCTCACCCTCGCGATTAGACGTCGCTGAGGATCTGACGACTCAGTAAGGGGCATGTGGTTGAGAATAGTCTTTCAATTCCCGCTCCGTGGGATTTGACTCTGAGACTCTTCGAGATGGACTTCCCAGAATAGTCAATGAGAGTGTGAAATAGGTAATATAGCGTAATTGAGAACATATTTGTTAGTTTTATATCAATATCTCTTATAATGTCGTTATATTTTCACCGGTATGGTAAAATCGATCTTTATATACATATCAGTGATATTTTAAATAATGTTATTTAGCTTTAAAAAAGAAAATTATAGGCATTATAATAAAAAATCTATGTAATAACCAAAGATCAAGCTTTTATTTTTAGAAATTAATTTAAGATCACATCCATTGTAAAACAGTGGATGCAACACAGAGTGTGAGAAAAGTGTTGGAAAGAAGAAAAATAGCTACGATAGTCATTATTACGCTTACAATTATAAGCATTGGCTTACTACAATCTACTGCAACACACGATACTCAAAAAGTCAAAGAAGCGGCTGTCGGAACCTTCGACCTTCGAGATATACAAAATCCGGAGAACTGGAATCGACTCGAACATAAAGGTTACATAATAATAAAACCTGAACCAGGCCTACCGGACGTCATAACCGTTAAGAGAGGTCAGGAAATCCAAGTTGATTTCATTGTTACATTCGTTTCACTTGATGAACGAGAAAAAACAGCGATGTTAGAGATAGCTCCAAAAAATGATGTGGGTCTAAAAGTCGAAAGAGTAATGGAGGATGGCAGCATCGTCTCACTTAACAACTACGTAACTTATTCGGCAGTATCTTCATCTCTATTAGAATCTAATAAAGATATTACAATCAGGGCAACAATCCTGTTTCCCGAGACACTAAAGCCATTTAAAATACCACTTAACGCCGTTGGAATCGACTCAATGTACCCTATCATTGACGAAACGGAGGTATGGATAGATGTCCAATAGGAAACACTTCTACATTACTTTCTTGATCATCACACTGTTTTGTTCAGTATCATTGGTCTCAGCGTCTCAATACTACATGGGAGCTTATTTTGATGGCACTGCAAAAACAACGACAAAAGTGATCTTCGCCTGCGACTACCAAGACACAGATCCCAATAATATTCCGACTGGAGGAAACCTTATTGGGGTCCTTTCTGTCAATGGAGGCGACGGTACCACCCCTGGAGAGTACAACTACCAAAACCCGTTCTTCCTATATGAAGATGGAACAGTGAAATTCATTCCCCAATACTGGAAAATAGATAAAATGCAAAACTCCAAGACATATACTGTTGGAGACAACGATTATATTTTCTTCTATGGAAGAATTAATTTCAAAACATCGACGAATGAAATAGAATATAAAGCATATGTATATCCCGATGAATGGTCCGTTGAACACGACACCCCAGTAATAAAGTCCTGGACCCACACAGCTCCAGCAGCAGACGACAACTTCATCGTAGGAGACCCCACTTACGACTCAATTCACTTCTACAGCTGTCAAGTTGGAGTAGAGGCAAGATACCTGATCACTCAGACAGTGAAGGTTAGATGTTCTCAGTTTGGTTACGCGGATGGCTCCTACTGGAAATACATGCCAGCATTATCAAGACAAGGGAGTACAGCATACATTTCTTATAATGGAACTCATGTTGGAAAAGTGGGCGGCTCAACGTTCACAGGCATGAACAAAGAATCAACATACGACGACGTAGTCACTTGGAAAAGAACGGGCACGACTCTCGATAACGACGTATCAATTTGGTCCAACAGTGGAGACATAATAAAGAATGTTTACGTTCCCTTTAACTAACCTCCTCTTTTTATTTTATCAACACAATTAAAATAAATAAAAAAAAATGGAATACCATGTATAAAAACAAAAAACTTGTATTACTAGTCCTCTTCTTAACAATAGTAATAATATTAATCAGTGTTCATTTCTTCCAGAGAGATACACCAGATCTTACCTCCTATAATATTACGTTTAGTAATCCAGATGATTTGGACACGGATAAATATACATTAAATGCATATGACGCTATACGAATAGCAATAAAACAAGTAAAAGATGATCAAATCGTATTCATTGAAGTATTTCCCATAGAAGAGATCACATTCAAGAATAATACGTTACGAGGGGAGTTCTGGGTTGTTCACATATATCATGACCCATTGGAATTACCACACGGCTCTTTCACAGTCATAACTATCGATCAAAAGGGCACAGTTATAAACATACACCGCGTTGAATGGGTAATTGGGGGATAGAACACTACAGTCCGCACACTTTATAATTATATGAGTTACCTCCAGACTTCTTTCAATTCCTGCTCCGTGGGATTTGACTCTGAGACTGTATGGAATGGAACATAATTTTATGTTATTTATTATACTTTCAATTCCCGCTCCGTGGGATTTGAGACTGCGACGTCGAAATTGGAAAGAATTGAATAAGCTCTAGGGGACGAAAAGAAGGATAAAAAGGGTTATTTGGATGATCTTTATTGGTGGACTGGGCGGGAATTGAACCCGCGACCTCCTGATTGCAAGTCAGGCGATCATACCACTGATCTACCAGCCCCAGCCCTCTCAGGGGGCAGGCGATGATTTAATCCTTTTCGGGGAACCCAGCGATCCCTCACACACCCACCCGGCCGGCGACTGGAAGGGGTGTGGCCTGCACCTCAACTTTAAAAAGGGAGTTCCACGACTCTCTTCGTGAAGGGGAGCTGGGCCGAGGCCCGGCTGAGAGGACGCGCAGCGTCGACCCTTTGAACCTGATCCGGGTAATACCGGCGGAGGGAGACGATGAGGGGAAGAGAGCCTGTAAACGGTTTTTCAGCTAAGGATCACGGCATTTTTAGGGCCATCGAGACGAAAACCGCCCCATCGAGGGCGGCAAGGGCGTCGACAACCCGGAAGATCGCCCTGGCGGCGACCTTCGTAGGCCTCGCAGTTGTCCTGAGCCCGTTCTATTTCCCTGTCGGGGACACGAAGTGCTTCCCGGCCCAGCACATGGTGAACGCCCTGGCGGGCGTGCTGCTTGGCCCCTGGTACGCCGTCTTCATAGCCATGGCGACCGGCACGATAAGGATCTCCACGGGCATGGGAACGGTATTCGCCTACCCAGGCGGGATATTCGGGGGGCTGGTAGTTGGACTCATGTATAGGTACGTGAGGAAGACAGACTACTTCGCCCTCATCGAGCCTGTGGGCACAGTCGGCATAGGGGCGACGGTGAGCGCATTGGCCGTGGCGCCTCTAATCGGGAAGACCATGACCCTCATATACTTCTGGACGGCCTTCGCGGCGAGCAGCATGCCTGGGGCGATCCTGGGCTTCGTCATCCTGAAGGCGCTCAGGAGGGTGGGCGTTGACCGTTACTTCGATTAGGGAGGCCCTGGGGAGGCGAATCCTCATCATGGGCGAGGTCAACTCGGGCAAGACGTCGCTGACAGACAGGCTGCTGGGGGAGGCCGTAAGCCTCGGACTAAGGGGCATAACGGTGATAGACATGGCGCCGGAGGCAGCCACAGTCAAGGGGCTGACGGTCGGCGGGAGACTCCGAAACATAGGGAATCCTGAGGTCAGGTGCCTCAGGGCAAGGGGACTGAAAACACCCCGCCTCTCGGCTCGTGACGCCGACGAGCTGATGAGCTACGCTGATCACAACAGGAGGGCCACCGAAGCCCTGCTAGACGACTTCCTTCGCAGGCCGACAAGCAACCTGTTCGTCAACGACGTCTCTATCTACCTGCAGAGAGGAGACATCGAGCGCCTATGGCGGGCATTCGAATCAGCGGAGACCGTCGTCGCGAACGGGTACTACGGCGAGAAGCTGAAAGAGGACCACGGGACAGGCCTCTCCTCGCGGGAGAGGACCATGATGGAGGAGCTCGCCTCCAGGATGGACGAGGTGATCAGGCTATGATCCGTGATCATCGTCTATTTCCTTCGGGTTTCAACGAAGGGAGGGTTGGTTTGAAATGACGACGCAGATGGAGTACGCGAAGAGGGGGAAGGTAACAGAGGAGATGAGGGAGGTCGCCGCAAGGGAGGATCTCCCGCCCGAGTTCATCATGCGTGGCCTGGCCGCCGGGAGGATGATCATCACCCGCAACATAGGCCACGAGATCCCGGCGATGGCCATAGGTGAGGGGCTGAGGATAAAGGTGAACGCCAACATCGGTACCTCCAGGGACATCTGCGACGTCGAGACGGAGGTACTGAAGGCGAAGGCGGCACACGAGGCGGGTGCGGACACGATCATGGACCTGAGCACGGGCGGCGACATAGACGCCATCAGGCGGAGGATCATCGAGGCGACGCCCCTCCCCATCGGCACCGTCCCGATTTACCAGGCCGCCATCCTGGCCCAGGAGAAGAGGGGCGCCATAGTTGACATGACGGAGGACGACCTCTTCAACGCGGTCGAGAGGAACGCCAAGGACGGAGTGGACTTCGTGACGGTCCACTGCGGAGTGAACAGGGTCAGCGTTGACAGCATAAGGAGGCACAGGAGGCTCACAGGGATCGTGAGCAGGGGAGGCACCTTCCTAGCGGCGTGGATAATGCACAACGACAAGGAGAACCCGCTATACGAGAACTACGACTACCTCCTGGAGCTGGCCAAGAAATACGACATGGCGCTGAGCCTCGGAGACGGCCTCCGACCCGGCTGCATACACGACGCAACGGACGCCCCACAGATCCAGGAGCTGGTCACAGTCGGCGAGCTCGTCGAGAGGGCGAGGGCGGCAGGGGTGCAGGCGATGGTGGAGGGGCCAGGCCACATACCCCTGGACCAGGTAGACGCCAACGTCAGGCTGGAGAAGGCCGTCTGCAAGGGGGCGCCCTTCTACGTCCTAGGCCCGCTTGTCACGGACATAGCGCCCGGCTACGACCACATCGTGGGAGCCATAGGGGGCGCGGCCGCCGCGATGGCCGGTGCCGACTACCTCTGCTACGTGACGCCGACCGAGCACATAGGCCTCCCCGACGTCGAGGATGTGAGGGAGGGCGTGATCGTCTCCAGGATCGCCGCCCACGTGGGCGACCTCGTCAGGAGGAGGGATAAGGCGATGGTCTGGGACAACGACATGTCGAAGGCGCGGGCGGAGCTGGACTGGCGGAGGCAGATAGATCTCTCGATCAACCCGGCGAGGACGAGGAAGGTGAAGGAGGAGAGGTCGCCTGGGGGGATGACGGACAAGGGCTGCAGCATGTGCGGGGAGTTCTGCGCCATCAAGATACTCAGCGAGTACATGAGGGCTGAGCACTGATGCCCAGGATGCCGCGTGCCCTGACGATAGCGGGTTCCGACTCAGGCGGGGGGGCTGGCATCCAGGCCGACCTCAAGACCTTCGCCGCCCTCGGCGTACACGGCATGTCGGCTGTCACCGCCGTGACCGCCCAGAACACCTCCGAGGTCAGGGCGGTGTTCCCCGTGCCTGCGGAGGTGATCAGGCAGCAGGTGAGGGCGGTGACCGAGGATATCGGGGTCGACGCGGTGAAGACTGGGATGCTCCCCACGGCAGAGGCGGCGGAGACCGTGGCCTCGGAGCTGCGTCGACTCGACGTGCCCATCGTCGTTGACCCGGTGATGAGGGCGACCACGGGGTCGAGCCTCATGGGAGAGGGGATCCTGAGGGTCATCAGGGAGGAGCTGATGCCTCAGGCCACACTCATAACGCCCAACAGGTCCGAGGCTGAGGCGCTGACGGGCCTCAAGATAAAGGGCCTCGACGACGTCGAGAGGGCAGCCGAGCGCCTGGTCTCCTCGGGGGCCAAGGCGGTTCTCATAAAAGGCGGTCACATCAGGACAAGGAAGGCCATCGACTTTCTACTATCAGCCGGAGAGAGGCGGAGGTTCGAGTCGGAGCGCCTGGATGTCAAGACGTTGCACGGCACGGGATGCGTCCTGTCCTCGGCCGTGGCGGCCTATCTAGCAAAGGGGGAGCCCCTGATCAGGGCGGTGGGGCTCGGTAAGGAGTTCGTTTCCGTATCGATCATGCATGGGCTGGAGCTCGGCAAGGGGAACGGGCCCACCAACCCCATGGCCTGGCTATACAACCAGGCGGAGAGATACGCCGTCCTGGAAAACGTCTCGAAGGCCGTCGCTATGCTCGAGGAAAGCGACGCCTTCTACAACCTGGTTCCAGAGCTTCAGGTCAACATAGGCATGTCCTTGCCATACCCCCAGGATACATCGGACATCGCAGGCGTCCCAGGCAGGATAGTCAAGATCGACGACAGGGTCAAGGCGTCCTCGTGCCCCAGATTCGGGGGATCTAGGCACGTCGCTAAGGCCATACTCGCCGCCAACCAGCTGGACCCGAAGATAAGGGCGGCGATGAACGTGAGGAATACCCCGGAGGTCTTAGAGGTGTGCCGGAATCTGGGCCTGAGGATATCCTCCTATGATAGGAGGGAGGAGCCGGAGGAGGTGAAGGCGACCGAGGGCGGCACCATCCCGTGGGGGACAAAGGCCGCGATGATCAGGCTCGGCTCGACACCTGACATCATCTACCACGACGGCGACTGGGGGAAGGAGCCCATGATAGAGATCCTCGGCTTCGACGCTGTCGAGGTGGCGGGGAAGGCGCTGAGGATCGCCGAGGCCCTCCGAAGGGCGGAGGGCGAATGAGGGCTGGGGTGGCTCCCCTTCACGGCTACCTGGCCCTGCCCCTCGCCTGCACGTGAGGCTCTATCAGTGTCCAGAGCCACTCCGCGAACTCCCTGATGTTCTTCGTCTGTATGTAGACCTCACCTGGCCCGCTGATGTGGACGACGAGGCCCTCGCCGCTCAGGAACGTCTCCTTCCAGCTGCCCGGCCTCCTGACCTCGTAGGGGCATGAGTCCGAGAAGGCGACGAGGTGGAAGTTGTCCACGATCAACTCCTCCCCGGTGCCCAGGACGTGCTTGTCTATGGCGCCGAAGGTGTTGATGAAGAGGTCGCCGTTCCCGCTGGTCTTGATCATGAATAATCCCTGGCCGAAGAGGCCTCTGGTGAACCCCTCCCACCTTACGTCGAGGTCAACACCCTGCGTCGAGGCGAGGTAGCCCGCCTTCTGTATGATGTACCCCTTGCCGGGGACGACCTCGAGCCTCTGAATGTCGCCTATCGGGGCAGCGACGAGGCTCACCTCGCCTGGGCCTTTCTCGGCGACGAAGTCGTTGACGAAGAATGACTGGCCTCCGAGGAAGGTCGTGGCGAGCGAGCCTAGGATGCTCCTCTCCCTCATCCTCGTGTGGACCTCGACGTTCGGCGTCATGTATGTCATGGAGCCGGCCTCGCCGGTTATCCACTCGCCGGCGTCGAGCCCGACGACGAGCATCGAGTACGCCGGGTTATACTTGATATCGTACTTCATGAAGGATCAGTTATGGATCGGAACGCCGACATTTAAAGTCAGACTGCGGGAAGAAGATGCTTCGGGGCGTGCTCAGTCGAACTTCTCCTCCTTCTTCAGGCTGTAGAGGATGCCCCTGAGGAGGAGGAAGGCGAAGTAGACGCCGGGCAGCAGCCCGACGATGAAGGCGATCAGGGTGAGGCTGCTCGAGGACTCGCTCATTACGGTCTATTTCGTTCACATGAGGGCGACTTTAAAAGGTTGTGATCGATCCCCATGCCTGTCAAAAGCGGTTCAGAGACGGTTATGCTCAATATATAGGATGTCGCGCTATTATTCAATGTTAAGGCACCGGTGATCTCTTGAAGGTCGTCTTCGTCGAGCCACCCAAGCAGTTCTGGTTCGTGATGGGGGAGTACCTGCCACCTCCGACAGCCTGCCTTCAGCTTGCAGCGTACCTCGAGGCAAAACGTCCCAAAGATGAGATCACGGTCATAGACTGCCAGGCCGAGAACCTTGATTGGAAGGGGCTCGAGAGGAAGCTCGGAAACATCAAACCGGACATCGTCGCGGTGAGCAGCCTCTCGACGTGCAACACGTACACGGTGGTTCGGGCGCTTGAGACCTCGAAGAGGGCGGCTCCTGAGGCGAAAACGATCACGGGAGGCCAGCACTTCACCGCCCTGGCCGAGCCCAGCCTGAGGAGCTACCCCGTAATTGACGCGATCGTCCGAGGAGAAGGGGAAATAACCTTAACGGAGTTCGTCGACGCGGTCGAGGAAAGACGAAGCCTCTCGGGCATCCTCGGGCTCAGCTATCGCCACGGTGAAAGGATAATCTCCAATCCCCCAAGACCATTAATAGAGAACCTGGATGAACTTCCGATGCCTGGCTACAGGTTCGTCGAGGACCACATTGGTCTCTACCACTTCGAATTGATGGCTAAGGGGAAACGCTACCTCATAGTCGAGGGAAGCAGGGGCTGCGACCACTCATGCAACTTCTGTACACAATGCGCCTTCTGGGAGAACCGCTGGCGCAGCAAATCGGGGAAGAGGATCGCGGACGAGATGGAGCATCTGCATAACGAATATGGCGCCGGGTTCCTATGGCTCACAGACGACAATTTCACCTTCAACACCCGTTCCAAGGAGCTTGTGGATGAACTAAACAGGAGGAGACTCGGCGAGAAGATCGCCTGGTTCGTCCAAGCAAGAGTCGACGATGTAGCCAGGAACCCTCAAGTGATCCCTGAGATGAGGCGCTCAGGGAATCAATGGGTTCTGCTCGGCGTCGAAAGCGGCGACCCTGAAGCCCTCGCTACATGGAGGAAGGGGATCAAACCAGGACAGGCCAAGGAGGCGATCAGGATCCTCGAGAGTAACGACATCTTCTCGCAGGCGACGATGATAATAGGCAACAGGAAGGACACCCACGAATCCATTGAGAGCCTCGGGCGATACGTCGACGATCTCAATCCGGGGCTAGTCATATTCATGGTCCTGACCCCGTACCCTGGAACGGAGCTCTACGAGGAGGCCAGCAGAAACGGCTGGATCCAGGACACCAACTGGGCGAACTACGACATGATTCACGCTGTCATGCCGACGGAGACCCTCACCGTCAGGGAGGTCCAGGAGGAACTGTATCGCTGCTACAGGAGCTTCTACGGGAGGTGGTCGAGACGCT
>Ga0172362_10006470_pt1 | contig 10060 bp, 6 predicted proteins | sample LakKivs1_kivu2a2_FD_114534 | JGI IMG/M metagenome (GOLD analysis project Ga0172362, IMG submission 114534) | Sediment microbial communities from Lake Kivu, Rwanda - Sediment s1_kivu2a2 | ecosystem: Environmental > Aquatic > Freshwater > Lake > Sediment | place: Rwanda: Western Province, Lake... | reverse complement strand
ATGTCTTACGGGTTAGAAACAATTTCTGGTTACGATGCCCTATTGCCAAGACAAACAGGAGAATTCCTATCTGTTTTGGAGTCCGGCGAAATTCCTGAAAAAATTTCTCGGGTCCATTTGATAAAAAATTATGATTCTCCTTTATTTCCCCTCTTAAATGTTAAATATATCCTTGCCAAAAAAATTGATGAGAAAGGATTTTTTTCTCCAACTGGCAAGCCGCCATCGATATTTTTAAACCCGAGATTTAAACTTGTTTTTGAGGATAAAACGGTTCAAATTTACGAAGATTGTAAGTTTTTGCCAAGAGCTTTTTGGGTTTATGAGGAGGAACCGATAAAAGATAATGAAGATAAAACAAATAAGATTGAATGGTTGAAAAATGAGCCCGGTAAGATTATCTTTTTTACTAAATCCAATAAGCCAGGATTTATTTTTATTGCTAATAATTTTTATCCAGGATGGAAAGCATTTATTAATAATGAAGAGACAAAAATTCACAAAGCGAATTATTCTTTTTGGGAAATCGTCGTGCCTGAGGGAGAAAATTCATTAACCTTTTTATTTATGCCTGATTCATTTAAGATTGGTCTTTTTATTTCTTTAGTAGCCTTAGCGTTTGAGGCGTATATTTTATTTTTAATAATTTTTAAAAAATTACTTTGTTTGTAAAAATGAGATTTTTAATTTCTAAAAAGAAGATTCTTATTGTCTTGGTTATTTTTTGTCTTTTGACAGGAATCCTTTTTTCTGATTTTATTTTTAAGGGTTTGTTGCCTATTCCCTCAGATGCTCTCGTTGGAGGATATTATCCCTGGAGAGATGAAATTTGGTTAGGAAGAACTGCGGGCTTCCCAATTAAAAATTTTAACATTAGAGATGTAATTCGCCAACTTTATCCTTGGAGGCAACTGGCGATTGAAGGATTTAAAAAAAGTCAAGTTCCTCTTTGGAATCCCTATAATTTTACGGGAACCCCTCATTTAGCAAACATTTTTGTGGCAGCTTTTTATCCATTTAATATCATCTTTTTTGTTTTGCCTTTTCCTTTAGCTTGGGGAATTTATGTTGCTGTTCAGCCTATATTTGTCGCTTTAGCTTTTTTTATCTTTTTAAAAAATCTTAAGTTAAAAGATAGTGCCGCAATTTTCGGAAGCATTATTTTTGCTTTTTCTTCATTTTTAATGAGCAGGATGGAATTTGGAATGGTTGGCCATACGGCAATGTGGCTTCCTTTAAGCCTTCTCTCAATAGATAAACTCTCTTGTGAAAAAAGAATCCGTTGGTGGTTTTTAGCAACTTTTTCTCTTGCTTGTTCTCTTTTGGCTGGTTATTTTCAGGTTACTATTTACACTTATTTAATTTTTATAGCTTATGGTTTTTTTCGGTTTTGGGGAAAACAAAATATCAAAAATTTAATAATGATTTTTGGAGCGGTAATTTTTGCTCTATTTTTGACAGGTTTTCAGCTTTTTCCATTTTTACAGATATCTTTGAGAAGTGACAGAATTAACAATTATGGTCAAGAAAGTTTTTTTGGAGAGAATTTTTTTTTGCCTTTTGAACGTTTAATTACCTTTTTTATCCCAGATTTTTTCGGCAATGATGCTACGGGAAATTTCTGGGGAGAAACAAGTTACTATGAGTTTTCTGGCTATATTGGAATAATTTCTTTATTTTTTGTCTTCTTTTCAATTTTTTTAATCAAAAAGGTAAGGTCCATTCTTTTCTGGCTAAGTATTCTTTTGTTAGCCTTTGTTTTTGCCTTACCAACTCCCATCTCTTTGGGATTTTATAATTTGGGGATACCAGGTTTTTCCGTTTTGGTTCCGGCAAGGATTATTTTTATTATTGATTTTTCACTGGCGGTTTTAGCAGGATTTGGTTTTCATTATTTTCAAGAAAGCGTCGATGAAAAAACAAGAAATTATAGTTTTTTGGCAATTTCCATTTTAGTTTTTTGTTTCTTTTTAATTGCTTTAGTTTTCTTAAGAGGAGTCATCTTTTGGTCATTGTGGCAGAAGAATTTCTCAGTCAGCCTCCGTAATTCGGTTTTACCTCTTTCTTCTTTGGGTCTTCTTATAGTGACGTTGCCGATTTATTTAAGGTCCAAGAGTATTAAGATTCAACGTTTCACTCTTTTGATACTATTTTTCTGCCTTTGTTTTAACCTTTTGCGAAATAGTAAAAAATATAATCCTTTTGTTGATCCAAAGGTGCTTTTTCCAAGGACAAAAGTGATTGATTTTCTAAAAAATCAGAGCAAACCTTCAAGAATTTTAATTACTGATCAAGAATTGATGACTGCCAATACTAATATTCCCTATGACCTACAAATGGTTGATGGTTATGATTCGGTTCATTCTCAAAGGTTTCAAGAACTGGCGGTAACTGCTAATTCGGAAGATCCATCTGGCCGTTTTGAGAGTCCTGGAAGATCAATTTTTTTAACTAATTACCGCTCGCCACTTTTTGATTTAATGGGAGTAAAATATGTGCTTTCTTTAAAAGATATTGATGACCCTAAATTAAAACTTGTTTTTAAAGAAGGGAAAACGAGGGTTTATGAGAATATTAAAACTTACCCGAGAGTTTATTTAACTAGGGAGTTAAAAATAATTGATAAAGATGAAGAAATTTTGAAAGAATTACTACGATTTACTTCGGAAGAAAAAAAAGAGGTGATTTTGGAAGAATCGGTAGGTCTAAAAAATGGTGGAGTTGAAGATCCAAGGGAGTTCAAAGCGGAAATTATTGACTATCAGCCTCAAAACGTAAAGATAATTACAGAGGCCCCAATTGAGACCATTTTGGTTTTCTCTGATGCTTATGATCCTGGCTGGAAGGCTTCAATTGATGGACAAAATACAAAAGTTCTTAGAGCTAATTATAATTTTAGGGCAGTAGTTGTTCCTGCTGGTGATCATGAAGTGATCTTTTCCTATCAACCTACTTCTTTTAAAATTGGAATCCTTGTAGGTTTAAGTACTTTGACCATTTTGCTTGTTTTTATGCTTACGGCGATTCTAAAGAGGTCCTTTTGAGAGTAATGAGGTCTAAATTTCGTCAATAATAAGCTGTAAGTGTGATAAAATCTCTTTATGGATGTTTCAATAGTTATTGTTTGTTGGAACGGAAGAGATCTTTTAAAGAAAAATTTACCCACGGTAATTAAGTCCTCCCACAATTCTAAAAATCAAATAAGAGAGATTTTAGTTATTGATGATGGTTCGACAGACGACTCGGTTGTTTTTCTTAAGGAAAATTATCCTCAAATTAAACTTGTAGAACATAAAAAAAATTTTGGTTATGCAGCAGGTTGTAATACGGGTGTTAAAGAAGCGATAGGCGACTTAGTGGTGATTTTAAATTTAGACGTCGCTCCTTCGGCAGACTTTCTTGAGCACGCATTGCCGCATTTTGAAGATAAGAAAGTTTTTGCCGTTTCTTTTAATGAGGGGAAATTTGGTCCTGGAAAGTTAGAATGGCAAGATGGGTTTTTACAAATCATTCCTACTCAAGTGGTAAATCAGACCTCTTTGACCGACTGGCCAAACGGTGGTAGCTCAATTTTCAAAAAAGAAATTTGGCAGAAATTAGGTGGAATGGATAATCTTTTTCTTCCTTTCTATTTTGAAGATATGGATTTAGGGATTAGAGCCCGAAAAGGAGGATATCAATGTCTTTGGGAGCCAAAATCAGAGGTAATTCATCATCATGAAGCAAGCATAAATCCTCAAAATTTCAGCCAAGAATATATTGATTCTATAAAACAAAGGAACCATTTGCTTTTAACTTGGAAAAATCTTGATAGTAAAAAAATATTGATTCGGCATTTTTTCGGTCTTCTGAAAAGAATTTTAAAGCACCCGAGGTATTTAAAAGTTGTTTTTGAGGCAGTAGACAGAGTGTTTTTTTACAAAAAAGAGAGATTTTAATGAATATTATCGGTTTTAAAAAGGAGCAGAGCTTAATTATTTTATTTGCAATACTTTTCCTTGCATTAATTGTTCGCTTTTGGTGGTTTCCTGAAAATGTTTATTTTGGCTTCGACCAAGCTAGAGATGCTTTTATTTCCCAAGGAATTTATCAAAATAGGGATATAAAAATAATTGGTCCTTCAGCTGGAAAAGAGGGTTTATTTCATGGCCCTTTATACTGGTACTTGATTGGGCCGGTTTATTTGATCTTTAAAGGAAATCCGGTTTGGGTTTTAGCATTTATCTCCTTTATTAATGCTTCAGGAATTTTTTTGATTTACTTAATGGGAAAAAATTTGTTCGGAAAGAATTTTGGTTTACTCGCTTCTTTACTTTATGCCTTTTCCTTTTCCCAGACGCAATATGCTTTATATTTTGCCAACCCTTCTTTAGCTGTTTTAACAATGATGCTTTTTTATTTAGGGTGGATTTACTTAATATTTAAAAAAAAATCATGGGCCTGGGTTTTGATTTTTTTGGGTTTAGGCTTTTCAATTCAATTTCAATTTTTCTTGATTTGTCTTTGGTTAACTTTTCTGCTAATGGTAATTGTGTTCTGGAAGGAGGTAAAAAGCTCTTTTAAATTTAGATATTTTTCCTTTGGATTAATAGGTTTGTTTGCAAGTCTTTCTACTTTTATTTTGGCGGAAATAAAGTATGGTTTCAGAACCCTAAAAACTCTTTTTTCGACATTTTTATTACGAAGCATCAAACTTTTTTTATTTAAAAGAACCACCCCCGAAACTGTAAAATTGGCCACTTCTACTTTCTGGGAAAGACTTGGTGATGAAGCTCTTTATAACATTTTTGGTTTTTTTCCACGAATTAGAATATGGTTGGCTGTTTTTATTATCCTCTTAATATTGTTTTTTTCTTTAAAAGATAAAAAATATCGGAAACAATTTTTATTCCTGTTTGTCTGGATAGTTTCTAATTATTCTTTGGACCTTTTTGGTCCTCCTCAGCTTTATTATGTAGGAATAGGGTTATCGCCGGCAATAATTTTAACCTTTGCTTATATGCTTAAGAAACTTTTTGTTTTCAGAAAATATTTGGCCATAATTTTTATAGGAATCATTCTTTTGAGTAATCTTAATCTAATTAAAAAATTTAATCCTAAGGGTCCAATAAATTCACTTTATGTTCAAGAAGGAATGTTACTTGAAAAAGAAAGAGAGCTAATTGATTGGATTTACAAAGACAGTCAAGGAAAAAAATTTGTGGTTAATGCTTTGACTATGCCCTACAAGATTAGAACTACTTGGGATTATTTATTCACTTGGGATGGAAAGAAAAAATATGGGTATGTTCCGTTTTGGGGAGGAGAAGATGTTCCTGGTTATCCTGGGAAAATGTCCATGCCAGATTCTTTAAAATACCTACGTTATTCTATTTTTGAGCCAACAAGAGGAATACCGGAAGGTCTTAAAAAGGAATTTATTGACAGTGAGAATGGTTATGGACTCCCTGTTTTTGAGAAGAAAATTGGAAATTTTTTAGTTCAAAAAAGGATCCCTGAATGAAACTTTCAATAATAATTGTTAGTTATAATACCAAAGAACTTTTAAGGCGGTGCCTGGAATCAGTTATTAGGTGTTTGGTGAGAGGTGATAGTGAAGAGAAAAAATTCACCATCACCAAACCACTATTACCTAACACCCAGATAATTGTGGTAGATAATGGATCGACGGATGGAAGTATCCAGTTAATTAAAAATGAAAAAGAATTATTCCTTCGGAATGTAAAAATTAAAAATTACAATTTAAAATTAAAAATTATAGAAAATAAAAAAAATTTGGGGTTTGCCAAAGCAGTTAATCAGGCACTTCGAGAGGCGAAAGGGGAAGTGGTTTTGCTGCTTAATTCTGATACTCAAATTAAACCAGAAGCCTTAGAAAAACTTTTAGAATTTGAAAAGAAAGTTAGGCCAGCAATAATTGGAGCTAAGCTTTTAAATCCTGATGGTTCAATCCAAGCTTCAGTTTTTAATTTGCCAACTATGAACCGAGCGGTTGGAGAGTTTTGGTTAGGAAAAAAGAATGCTTTTTCAAAATATGCGCCACTGGGTGATAAACCAGTAACGGTAGAAGCGGTGGTTGGTGGAGCAATGTTAATTTCTAGAAAGATAGTTGATAAAATTGGTTTTTTTGATGAGCGTTATTTTATGTATTTTGAGGATTTGGATTATTGTCGGAGGGCAAGAAAAGCAGGATTTAAAGTTTGGTACTTGCCATCCGCCCAAATTACTCATGAACACGGAGCGAGCGGGAAGGAGATTTCAAGTCTGACTCAGAGATGGTTAGTTCAAAGTAGTAAAATTTATCATGGTCTTTTTAAACATTATTTGATTAGCTTTATTCTTTGGTCAGGTCAAAAATGCAAATTTACAAAAATTGGTTGAAGTCGAAGGAAATCCTTTTGATTTTAATTTTCCTTCTGGGGGCCTTTGTCCGCTTTGTCTGCCTTGGCGACTATCCAGTGGGATTTCATTCACAGGAGGCCCTCCTTGGTTATCGGGCGAGGAGTCTTTTGACAATTGGTAAAGATGAGTTGAGTAGAAGCTGGCCATTAATTTTCACTTCGTTTATAGATTATCAGCTGCCTCTTCCAACTTATTTGGTAATGCTTTCGGTTAAAATTTTTGGTCCATCTGAGTTTTCTGTGCATTTCTTTTTTGCCTTTTTTGGTGTGATATCAATTTTGGCCCTTTTTGGGGTAGTGCGAAACTTATTTCCTCAGAGAAAAAATTTAGCTTATTGGGTCGCTTTTTTAATGGCCGTTGTTCCTTGGAGTGTTTTTCTTTCGCGTATCGCCTTTCCCGAAGGTTTAGGCTTATTTTTATTCTTGATTGGTTTTTATTTTTTGTCTAAGCAGAAAGGAAGGTTTTCCAAAATTAATTTTTTGGGGGCAGTTATTTTTCTAATTGCCAGCCTTTATACAACTAAAACTGCTTGGTTATTTATCCCCGTATTTCTCATAGGTCTTTTATTTATAGGTAATGAGCTTGGTCTAAGAAGAAAACTCTGGCCCTTAATAATAATTGTTTTAATTTTATTTTCACCGCTTTTAATTGGTTATCTTAAGCTTCCGTCAGTCAAACGAAGTTTTTTGGAAAACAATTTTAGTTTATTTACCGATATTAGCGTTACTAATGCTGTTAACTCTATGAGAGGTAATGAACTCAAATTTGGTAATCCTCTTTTAGGTAAATTATTTTTCAACAAGGGATATTGGTTGGTTAAATATGGAGAAAAATTTCTTGCCCATTTTTCCCCCGCATATTATTTTGCCATTGGTGATCAGAATTCCCTTCATGGCCTTTGGAATTTTGGTCCGGTTTATTTTGTTTTACTGCTACCCTGTCTTTGGGGTATGTGGTGGATACTGAAAAATAAGGAGCAGGGGGGTAAACTATTGCTTTTTTGGTTTTCTCTCGTAGCAGTGGCCTCTTCTTTTATAAAGAAAAGCCCGGACACAGCTATATTGATTTTTGCCTTGCCAGTGATTTTAGTATTGATTGGTTTGGGAATGGAGGAACTAGTTAAAAGGCGACTTTTGCTAATCTTTTTACCCCTTTTTGTCTTTAATATTCTTCTTGTTACATATGATGCGCTGCAAAAAGAACCGATCAGGGCACAATCAGGCTGGTTTTACGGTTTTAAAGAGGTGCCAATGTTACTAAAGAAATATAACTACCAGGATTTTGATAAAGTTTATCTTACCGATGGCTACGCTCCCGATCCGGCCCCGCTTTTACTTTTCTTCTCTCAATACTCTTCGGTAAAACTTCAAAAAAAGGAAACCTCAATCAAATATCACTTCTGGATAAATCAAATTGAGAACATTCATATTGGTAGAGTGGAGGAATTCTCTCTTTTGCCTGGAGAAAGGGGACTTTTTGTGGTTACGCCGCAAGAAGAGAAGAATTGGCTATCAAAATTAGTATTTCTTGATGAGGATAAAGAACCATCTGAAAAAAGATGCTACAAAATTTATGATGAAATTGTAGGTTTAGATAATAAACCAGTTTTATTAATTGCCTCATCATTGGCCGATAATTGTGTTTTAGTTAAGCCTGAGAAATGAAAAAAGAAATTTTAGTCTTAACATTTATTGTTCTTTTGGGCGGTTTCTTGCGCTTTTGGCGTCTTTCTTCCCGACCAGTATCCCTTTCAATCGACGAGGTGGCTATCGCCTACAACTCGTATTCGATTCTGAAAACTGGTCGTGATGAATGGGGGAAAGTTCTTCCGCCTTCTTTTCGTTCGGTTGGAGATTACAAATTACCAGTTTTGGAATATTTGATGGTTCCGGCAATGGCGGTTTTTGGTTTGACAGAATTTGGCACCCGTTTTACCGTTGCCGCAATTTCTTCTTTAACGCTGATCTTTGTCTATCTTTTGATGAAAGAAATGACCAACCATAAAACAATTGCTCTTCTGACAACTTTTTCTTTAGCGATTTCTCCTTGGCACATTCAGTATTCTCGGATGACTAGCGAGGCGATAGTGGCTTTATCTTTAGTTATTGTTGGCACTTGGCTGTTCTTAAATTCTTTAAAGGAGAAAGGTAAATTTTTCTGGTTAGTAGCCTTTTTATTCGGACTGTCGCTTTTTACCTACCATTCCGAGCGTTTGTTTGTTCCGCTTTTTATCCTGGGTCTGGGGGTAATTTTTCAGAAAAAGATTTTTCAAAAAGAGAAAAGAAAGAACTTGTTACTCGCTATTCTAATTTGGATTATTTTTTTTGTTCCCTTTATTGTTTTTATGTTTGGTCCGGAGGGAGGAACGAGGGCAACTAATGTCTTTATTAGTCGTGATGTAGAAATTAGATACTATCTTCATGAGGCAGGCGAAAAGCTGAATCTTTGGCAGAAAATATTTGATAATAACTTTTTGCAAATCGTCAATTTTTGGGTAAAAAGATATTTTGAATACTTCGATTTTCCCTACTTGTTTTTTAATGGGATGAGTTTGTCTATTGCAGATGCCCCAGGAGTGGGGCTTTTCCATCTTTTTGAATTGCCATTTTTAATCCTTGGAGCTTGGGAGATTTTTTTAAAAAGGAAATTTCTTAGTCGGGAAATGTTCACATTGCTGTCATTTTGGATTGCACTTGGACCGCTTGCCGCTTCGCTTGCTAACAACAAATTACATCCTTTAAGAAGCTTAACCCTCATACCTTCGATTCATCTGATAGTAGCCACAGGCATTTTTATCTTCTGGGAAAAAGTCAAGGTTTTGGCTTCTTTGAAAAAGCTGGTGCTTATAATCGCTGGCCTTTTGGTAGTAGTAATCAGTTTGATATTTTATCTTGACTTGTATCATTTTCATTATCCGATTAACTTTTCCGAATACTGGAGTTATGGTATGAAAGAAGCCGCTTTATATGCCTGGAGTCACCAGAAAGAATATGAGAAAATAGTTATTGACCCGAGTTTTGGCACGCAGGGACCATTTACAGTAAGCACACCTCATCTTTATGTTTATTTTTACGGCAAATATGACCCATGGTTATTACAAAATGATCCCCTTCATGGAAAAGGAGAAAATAAAGATTCTTCTGATTTTCTTAATTTTTCCTTTAGGCCAATATATTGGCCAACCGATCGCTTTACTAAAAACACCCTTTTTATTGGCAGTCCATGGAGTTTACCGCCAGACGAATTGTTAAATGCTAAGCTTTTGCAAAAGATTTACTTTAAAAATGGGGCCATAGCTTTATTAATTGTCAGCACTAAAAAATGAGATATAGAAAGAATTTTAAAATAATTATTTTTTTTCTTTGTTCACTGCTGGTTTTTTTGATCTCCAAGAAAGTCTATCAACTAAAAATCTTAGGTTATCAGCTTATTCCAAAACCAGGGGAGATTTTGGATGAATATGATTTTGCTTGGTTGGGTAAAAGTATTTTTACTTCCGGTATTCCTACTGCTTGGTCTGATTTGGGCGCTTATTCGGGTGAAATTAAGGGAGAATTTAGTCTTAAGATCGACGGATTTTCTATCTCGGCCAACGGAGAAAGACCTAAATTATCTAATTGGCGTTCATTTCCGAAACCCCTACTTAAGGTGGAAACCT
>Ga0172362_10006468_pt1 | contig 10063 bp, 13 predicted proteins | sample LakKivs1_kivu2a2_FD_114534 | JGI IMG/M metagenome (GOLD analysis project Ga0172362, IMG submission 114534) | Sediment microbial communities from Lake Kivu, Rwanda - Sediment s1_kivu2a2 | ecosystem: Environmental > Aquatic > Freshwater > Lake > Sediment | place: Rwanda: Western Province, Lake... | reverse complement strand
GTATACTTAGCTATTTCAAGGAGACGAGAGTATCTAGCTGATGCAAATGGTGCTTATCTTACTCGTAATCCTGAGGGTCTTGCACGGGCGCTCGAAAAAATCAAAGCAGACATCCCAGAAGATCCAAAAGGCTCAAAAACAGTCGCTCCTCTTTATATTGCAAATCCTTTCAAGAGAGCACTTAGAAATTCAATTTGGTCAACACACCCGCCACTTGATGAGAGAATAAGAAGACTTAGATCGATGTAAAGCAAAAGAAAATTAACCTCTTTTTTTATTTACTATTTAAGGAGAAGGAAGCACATTTGAAATCTTATAGGTATGCCACAGTACGTTATCCAAGGGGGAAAATCCTTGTCATTACTTTGATTTTATGGTTTTCTATCAGTTCTGCATTTGTTATAATAGGTTCAAACAGCATCTTGAAGGGTCAAGAAACAGAAAGCTGGCCTTCTACCACGGGCGTGATTGTTTCGTCTTATCTTGATGATGACAGAAGCTCTGATGGTACTACTTATGGAGCAAAAATTACGTATCAATATACTTTAAACGGTGTTAGCTACACGTCCTATACAATATCATATGGATATGCTTACACGTCAGATAGAAGCGCTGCTAGAGCGCTGGTAGAAGAGTATACTGTTGGAAAAACAGTCACAGTCTACTATAATCCTAGCGTCCCCTATGAAGCAGTACTTATTAAAGGAGTAACTGGTGCTTCTTGGTTATTTTTTTCTGTTGGTATGTTTTTTGTGATACTAGGTGTCCTTGTAACAGTATACATTGGTTCAAAAAATAAAGAAGAAAAATCCTCAAACCAAATCAATATACTCCTTGATAAAAAAAGTTACTCGCCAGGTGAAACTATAAAAGGTACGGTCAATCTGAATTTAAATAAACAAAGACGTGGAAAGTCTTTGAAAGTCATGCTAGTTGTAAATAGAGATTTTGAGTATCCACAGGCTTACAATAAGGAAGCTAGTAACTCCTTCAATATCTATAAAGAAGAAATCATTTTGGATACGGAGAAGGATTATCAGAACCAAACTTATTCTTTCCTTATAAAAATACCACTTGATATGCTCGAAAAAGTAGAACGACTATCAACAGAAGGCATGGTTGGAACAGTTAAAAAATTCAGCCAATGGGGAGCAAACAGAGGCTTTGGCAACTACATAGAAAAGAATACGTGGTATGTGTTTGCCTCTCTAGAACTAACCAAACGTTCAGATATCAGCAATAAAGTAGAAATCAATGTGTCAAACACGCCATAGACTTTTGCTATTGTGATATTACTATATCCTGTGTTTTTTGAACATCAATTTTCAAAGGCATATCAAGTTGTGCATGAACCATCCACCTGACAGGTCCCGGCCCACCTGTTGCCATTTGGCCAAGAAAAGTACCAAAAGTACCTAATTTTGCTTGGAGTATCTGCTGGAGCTGCTGACTGGAAGAATGCATTTGTAAAATGTCTGGCTGTATCTTTATTTCAAAACGATATATTTCACTCATATAGTCGTTTTCACTGTCAAGGGGGATAGTAAACTCATAGACTGTTAAATCTTCTGTTTGCATATTTCCTTTCGAATCTCGATGCGTAACTCTCATCTTTCCAAGTAGTGAAACAAAAATTTTTCGTGCTCTTACTGGTTTCCTTAAATTCAAGCCTACTGATCCTTTAATGACATCTCCTGGTTTGTATTGATATTTATCCAAGTTTACTACAATTTTATCAGGACCAAATAAACTCATGTTTAATTCCTAGCCATTTTTTAATACGGTTTTTACAAAATTATCTATCTCTTGCTCGCCATCTAGAATTTGTTCTTTTTTCATTTGTAGTGCTAAGTAATTATCAATCGTTTTAACTCCTAAGTTTTCTAAATTATTTTTAATTATTCCATTGAATTTTTCCCTGTTATCAATTGAACCCGCGCAAGTGCTGAAAACAGCCACTTTTTTTCCCTTGATATTTTCAGCTTTGGTCATAAAACTCTTGACAAATGGTGATGGGCATCCACCCCATGTTGGCGAACCAAATATTATAGCATCATATTTTTTCATATTAAAATCAGTGTTTTTTATAGGTAATTCCTTTTGTTTCATCGCTGCTCTACCTGCTGTAAAAAATCCAGGTCTTTTAACATGTTCAATTTCTATGAGGTCGACTTCGGTCTTTTTTTCTTTAAGTTTTTCTTCTAAAATATGCGCCGCTTTTCTCGTGTTACCTGTTCTTGAATAATATACTATGCCTATCTTCATATGTTTCCGCTCTGCTGGCTTGTCTGTGATTGATATAATTGTATATCCTGATCTATCTTTACATCCAAAGCTTTCGGTACATCAAGTTGTGCGCGTATTTTCCATTTAGTAACTCCCGTACCAACAGATAAAGCACTAATAAAACTCCCTGCTGCACCTAATTTATTTTGTAATCCTTCTTGTATTGCTTGTTGCGATGTTTTTGGTTGCAATATATCCTGAGGAATCGGTAATTGAAAAGCGACTTGTTCTGTTTGATAATCCTTTTCTCCAGAGACAGGCATATTAAAATCATAAACTGTTTGCCACTTCCAACTGTTTCCCTGCCTTACTCTTCTAACTCCAATTAGAGATACCTGCAATTTTCTTGCATACGTTGGTTTTTTTAGATTTAATGTAATTGTTCCTTTTGCCATATCTCCAGGTGCAAAACTATATTTCTCCAGCATCAATGTTATTTTAGATGGTCCAAATAAACCCATATTCTCACCCTCTATTATTTTACAGTGGGAGGGTAACATATAATAAATAAATAAAGTTTCCACATGTTGATTTTAACATGGAAAAAATGAAAGTTGCAATGTATTACAACAACAATGACGTGCGTATAGAAGAAATGCCAATACCTAAAATTAGCGATAATGAGCTACTTGTAAAAGTCAAAGCAAGTGGTATCTGCGGTAGCGACGTTATGGAGTGGTATCGTATCAAGAAGGCACCAAAGGTACTTGGCCATGAGATCGCTGGAGATATCGTTGAAGTTGGTAAAAACGTTAAAAAATACAGGGTTGGAGACCGTGTTTTTGTCTCGCATCACGTACCATGCGAAACCTGTCATTTTTGCCTTGATGATAAACAAACCCTTTGTCACACACTTCATACGACAAACTTTTATCCTGGAGGTTTTGCGGAATACCTAAAAGTACCAGAAATCAACATCAAAAATGGGGTATTTGTTATAACTAAAGAGATGTCCTATGATCAAGGTGTTTTCATTGAGCCTCTTGCTTGTGTTGTGAGAGGACTTAAAACAGCTGGAATGGAGAAAGGATTAAACGTTCTAGTAATAGGTAGCGGGATTTCTGGTTTACTTCAGATTAAACTCGCTCGTGCATGGGGTGCAAACCGTATAATAGCAACTGATATCGATGAGTATCGTCTCAAATCAGCAAAAAAATTTGGTGCGGATTTTGTAATAAACGCAAAAGAAAACGTACCTGAGCAACTTAAAAAACATAACGATGGGAAACTAGCGGACTTGGTTGTGATTTCTGCTGGGGTACCATCGGCTGTAAAACAGGGGCTACAATCTGTTGAAGCAGGTGGTACTATCCTTTTCTTTGCACCAACTGAACCAGGCATGGATATCCCGTTTCCTCTATTTGATTTGTGGAATAAGCAGGTGAAGATGGTTTCAACTTATGCTGGTGCGCCAAAAGATATTGCTGAAGCAATTGATCTGATTAAAACAAAAAAAGTCGTTGTTACAGACATGATAACACATAAATTACCTCTTTCAGAGGCAGCAAAAGGATTCAAACTTGTTGCACAGGCAAAAGAATCTATAAAAGTAGTTATAGAGCCGTAGAAATAAAAAAATCAGATGGCTAACTTTTGTGATCTAATTCAATAACCAAAAGATAATAGGCTATAGTTTAAAATTATGCTGATCAATCCAATTACAAATACATAAAAACCAAACTTATCACCCTTTTTGTAAAATAAATATAATCCTGAAACAATTAATACAAAACAAGCAGAATAACAAAATAAACCTAGATACGGATAAAAATTATCCGGCTCGCTAGCGAAAAACCATATGGGATCATTATCTTGAATTGAGTTGAAATTTGGAACTATATATGCTTTAACAATAATTAGGCGAATGAGTCTAAAAAAAACTATGCCAAAGGTTATTAAACTAATTATGAGTAAAATTATTCCTTCAACAGAGTGTTTCTTTTCTTTTTCCATCCCCTCACATCAACAATAAGAATCATTTATCTCATATTAACATTTTTGTAAGTATAGAGTTCAATCTTTTTATCAAAAGTTTATAATAAACCATAATATTCTCTAACCTGATGAAAAAAATCAGAGCAATATGGGAACTGATGCGACTTGAACACGGAATAATGTTATTCCTTGCTATACTAATCGGCTCAATTATATCGCAAAAAACAATTTATCAAAACATCGATTTACCACTTGTTAATGTTTTACTAACATTTTTTACTGCACTATTCTTAGAAGCAAGTACATTTGCACTAAACGACTATTACGATCTGGAAATCGATAGAATTAATAAGAGAACAGACCGCCCACTTGTGAGAGGCGACATATCACCCAAAACAGCACTATACTCATTTTACATATTGTTCCCATTGGGGCTCGTCTGCTCCTATTTTGTAAACATCACATGTTTCTTAATCGCGCTAATAACCGCCTTGTTATCAGTTTTATATGATGCAAAGATGAAGAAAATAAAACTCGTTGGCAACTTCTACATAGCATACATAATGGCTATACCCTTTATTTTTGGTGGAGCAGCAGTACTAAAAAATAATGCGTTTTCTTTAGAAAATATAGACCCAGCTATATACGTTATAGCACTGATTGCTTTTCTGGCAGGTTCTGGTAGAGAAATAATGAAGGATGTGATGGATTTCGAGGGAGACAAAAAACTTGGAGTTAAATCCTTCCCAAGATATATTGGTGCTCGCAAATCAAACATCCTGTCTGGATTTTTTTACATAATCGCAATAGTGCTAAGTTTTCTCCCTTTCTTTATTAGCACATTTACAATCTACTACCTCAACTATCCTTATTTGTATTTGATATTTGTTACTAATACTATGTTACTTGGCGCTTCTCTGCAACTTATATTCAAAAAGAAAGCAAATCTTGGCTTCTATAGGAAACTGACTCTGTTTGCAATGTTGCTAGGTCTCTTGTCATTTCTTGTTGGGGCTTTTATAACTTGATTTGGAGGAAAAAACTATATGTCAAATGATATCATCGGATTAGTTCTGGTATATGGATATGTTATTTTGTTGTTGATTATAACTGAAAAAGTCTTAAATAAATATCCTGTTATGAGCAGAAAAATACTGCATATACTGACAGGTAACATCGCTTTTATTCTGCCGCTTTTTCAAACTAGGGAGGTTATGGCTTTTCTGGCAGCAGGTCCATTTATTCTCTTCACCTTTCTTATGAGTCCTTATTCACCTATTAAATCAATCAGGGGTAGAACCTCTGCAGCTGGCCATAGCATGGGGCTTGTGTATTATGCTATCACTTGGACGATTCTAGCATATGTTTTCTTTGATCACATGGAGATTATAGCCATCGGGATATTTTCTATGTCTTTTGGTGACGGTTTTGCGTCACTGCTGGGTACAACTTTCGGTAAACGCAAATACAAAATTGTTGGTGACGAAAAAAGTTATCTGGGTTCTTTTTTCATGTTTGTTTTTACGCTCATCATGATGAATGTAGCCTTAATTTATTTTGGAGTGGAGCTTACTAGTGCAAAGCTATTGGTTCTACCTTTTATAGCGTTGATTGCAATGTTGGTTGAGGCAGTCACACCAAAAGGTTTGGATAACATATCTGTACCATTTACTACTGCGATATTGTATTGGGCGTTTTTAGTTGCGTGAGATAAACTATGCGTCTCATAATAATAGACGGATTGGATGGCGTGGGTAAGGATACACATGCACGTTTAATAAAGAAGAGGTATGAAGAAAAAGGTGAAAGGGTCGTTATCCGTTCCCATCCTGAGTCTGATAATTTTTTTGGTAGGAAAGCCAAAAAAGCCTTGCTGGGTCGTAGTAAGATCGATAAACTTTTTGCGTCTGTTTTTTACATGTTGGATGTTCTCCGCTCGATAAAAAAATATTATGGTAAAAAAGATTATGATACTTTGATTGTGGTCAGGTATCTCATGGGTACTGCTTATCTGCCTTCTAGTTTGACTAAGGCTGCTTATATTTTTTTTGAGAATTTCGTCCCAACATCCAAGTACATGTTTTTTCTTGATGCATCCCCTAAAGTGTTGCTGGAGCGTGTTAGAAACCGACAAGAGAAGGAGATGTTTGAGACCTTTGATGAGCTTCTAAAGGTACGTAAGAAGGCGTTACTGCTAGCTGAGCATTGGAATATTGTTGATACCTCTGGTTCTCCTTTAGAAACGTTTTCTCATATGGAGAAGATGTTGGATAGACTTGACGGGAGAAAATAAGGGTTTTTTGTGAGCTTTTTACACCCAAATATATATTTAAATAATATTAATATAATAAAATTTATATACTTATATGCATATTATATATTAGTAGGATGGGGGAGTCATCCTTTTTTCATATCTCTCCTCACCACCTCCACGCTTCCCCATCCGAAAACTTTTACAACAAAATCTCAGACACAATATCCTTAAAATAAGGGACCGTATCAAAATTTTCTATCTCAGATGGATCAATCCATTTATACTCAGAATGCTCCCAATCAATCTTCAATTTACCTACATCTTTAACCTTAAACAAAAATGAGTGTATCACCCAATCATACTTTCTTCCATTATCAAGATCAGTGAACTCAATGGGCCCACCCTGCGCGATAAGGCTAACATTCTTTTTTTCTATGCCGACCTCTTCTCTGATTTCTTTGAGTGCAGTCTCGTAAGGTTTTTCATTTTCTTCAATATAACCTGCAACCCCGCCCCACAATCCCTTGTATGTCTTGACCATCCTACTCCTCTTTAAAATAAGTAGTTTGCCATCCGTATTTATCAACAGACAAGTTACTACTTGAGACATATCAGAACCTTTTACATACATAATCAAGCACAGACTCAAACACAGCCCGGCCATCACCGATATTTCTATCAAGTCCGGTTCTAGTCCAATCAGGATGTTGATCTTTATAAAACGTTCTCTCAGGGTGAGGCATCATACCAAACACATTGCCAATATGATTACATATGCCCGCCAGGTTAGATATAGAACCATTTGGGTTCCAAGGATAACCAGCATACTTTCCATCTGGGTCAACATAACGGAATACTATCTGGTCGTTCTTCTCTAGCTTCTTCAGATACTCGTCTTGTTTGTCTAATGGAAACAACAACTTGCCTTCAGCATGCGCGCAAGGTATGAGTCTGATATCTCCCTTTGGTATCTTTGAAGTGAAAACGCATTTGCCTCTATTTTCATGTTTAAGTAAGATCGGTCTGCACTCAAACCTGTTCGAATCATTTATGTTAAGACATGCATCAGGAACAGACGTAGAGATTTTGTCAATACCTGGCAGCAATCCTAGTTCAGTCAAAATCTGAAAACCGTTACATACACCAAGCACAGGGTATTCCTGTTTAACAAATTCTACTAGATGGTTCTGCAACTCACCTTTTATTCTAGCTGCAAATATAGCACCAGCTCTTATATAATCACCAGCAGAAAAACCACCCGGAAACATGATACATTGATAATCAAAAATATCTCGTCTTTCATTTTTGTTACAATCTATGTTTAATAATTGTTTTAGATGAACAAACTCCGGATTTGCTCCTAATCTTTTGAATGAGTCATAGGATTCTTGTTCGCAGTTTGTCCCTTCTATACGCAGTATCGCTACTTTTACGTCTTCTAGCTTCACCTTTTCACCTGTGCAATGTTAGAATATTAGTACTATATTATTTCTTTTCTCTAATGCGCAAAAGTTATAAACGTATTTTGTAATTACATATAATTAAATATAATGATATATAATTAGGTGATGAAATATGGCAGAAGAAAAAGATGACAAAAAATATACAACAATATCAATACCAACACCACTAGCAGAAAAAATCAAAAAACGAATACAGGGAACAGGGTTCAACTCACTTTCATCATATGTAACCTACGTGCTAAGAGAGATTGTATCAGGTACAGAAGAAGAACCAGAAGAAGCATTCAGCAAAGAAGACGAAGAAAAAGTAAAATCCAGGTTGAGAGCACTAGGTTACCTCGACTAAACAAATAAAACAATTACAAGACAAAGGTTGTGAAATTTAATGACACAATATAACCTAAACCATCTACAAAAATTAGAATCAGAATCAATATATGTATTACGCGAAGTAGCAGCTCAATTTGAGCGCCCGACAATGCTCTTTTCAGGAGGAAAAGACTCCATTGTTATGGCGCATTTATCAAAGAAAGCGTTCTACCCTGCTGCCATCCCCTACCCTTTTTTACATATTGATACAGGCCATAACTTTCCAGAAACATTAGATTTCAGAGACAGGTTTGTTAAAAAACTAGGAGCTCGGCTAATTGTAGGTTCAGTACAAAAATCCATAGATGAAGGCAGAGTAAAAGAAGAAACAGGAAAATATGCAAGCCGTAACTATTTACAAACAAAAACCCTCCTGGACACAATAGCTGAGCATAAATTCGACGCGGCAATAGGTGGAGGAAGAAGAGACGAAGAAAAAGCACGCGCAAAAGAAAGATTCTTCTCACATCGAAATGAATTCGGTGAATGGGATCCAAAAAACCAAAGACCAGAACTGTGGGATCTTTACAATGGCAGAAAACATCATGGTGAACACTTTAGAATATTTCCACTAAGCAACTGGACAGAGATGGACATATGGCAATACATAATGAGAGAAAAAATAGAGATTCCAAACATATATTTTGCACACCAACGCAAATGCATAGAAAGAGATGGCGTCATCCTTGCATATTCTGAATATCTTAATCTTGATCCAGATGAAAAAAAGAACGTAAAAACAATTACAGTTAGATGCAGAACAGTGGGTGACATGACCTGCACCGGGCTTACTCTTTCAAGAGCAAAAAACGTGGAAGAAATCGTTAAAGAAGTAGCTGCTCTACGCGTCTCAGAACGCGGTAGCAGAGCAGACGACAAACGCTCAGAGACTGCGATGGAAGATAGAAAAAAGGAGGGATACTTCTAATATGGATCCAAAAAAATACGAAGAAATGGAACTACTACGATTCACCACAGCAGGCAGCGTCGATGACGGTAAAAGCACATTAATCGGCCGTCTTCTATACGATACAAAGGTTCTATTCCAAGACCAGATAGAAAACATAGAACGCATAAGCAAACAAAAAGGAGAAGACCTAAACCTAGCACTGCTAATGGACGGGTTAAAAGCAGAAAGAGAACAAGGAATCACAATCGATGTCGCGTATCGTTATTTTGCAACTCCTGTAAGAAAATTTATTATTGCTGACACGCCAGGTCATGTGCAATATACAAGAAACATGGTAACAGGTGCATCAACAGCCAACCTTGCCCTGATACTTGTGGATGCACGCAACGGTGTAGTAGAGCAAACTCACCGACACATATTTATCGCATCGCTTTTGCAAATCCCACACTTTGTAATATGCATCAACAAAATGGATTTAGTTGAGTACAAACAAGAGGTATATGAAGAAATCAAAAACCACATAAAAGACTTCGTCTCAAAACTAGGTGTACATGACATAAATTTCATACCAATCAGCGCGCTGCTCGGCGATAACGTGGTAGACGAATCAAGAAACATGCCATGGTACAACGGACCGACACTGAAATACTTCCTAGAAAACGTACACATAGGTAGCGACGAAAACCTGATAGATTGCCGTTTCCCAGTACAATACGTGATTCGGCCAAGATCAGATGAATTCCATGACTACCGCGGGTACGCTGGAAAAATTGCAAGCGGAGTTTTCAAGCCAGGCGACAAAGTAATGATACTGCCATCAGGTTTCATAACAACCATAAAAACCAT